>Ga0210398_10001066_pt1 | contig 29469 bp, 26 predicted proteins | sample IncBWC4OmetaG_FD_161047 | JGI IMG/M metagenome (GOLD analysis project Ga0210398, IMG submission 161047) | Forest soil microbial communities from Barre Woods Harvard Forest LTER site, Petersham, Massachusetts, United States - Inc-BW-C-4-O | ecosystem: Environmental > Terrestrial > Soil >... | reverse complement strand
GCATTGGTGGACAGTACGGGGGCAGCGACGACGGCGACGGTGTCGTGGAAAGCGGATGACGTGTGGGACTCTCCGATAACCGATGTGGCGGGGAACGTACGGATGATGAAGGGGTATTTGGACAACGGAGAGATGGACACGACGACGGTGAGCGTGAGCGGGCTGCCGGGAAGTACAGGGGGCTACAGTATTTACGTGTATGCGCAAGGGACGAGCAACGGGACGACGACGACCACGGGGATATATCAGATCAGCGGGGCCGGGATCACGACGAGCAACGTGGCGTTGACGTACAACTCAAACTTCAGTGGGACGTTCACGCAGGCAACGGCGAGCAATGCAAACGGGAACTATATCGTATTCACGATACCGAATGTGACGGGATTCCAGCTCTCAGCGATACCGAGCACGGCAACGAATGGGTTTGAGCGAGCGCCGGTGAATGGCATACAGATCGTCCCGCAATAGGTCAGGTGGAACCATTGCATTGCGTGGCCACGATCTGGCGGCAGATGACGGTTTAGCTGCCATAGATAATATGTTTGGTGTGATTGACGTGACGCCGAAATGCAGGCCATCGTCCTGGCTGTATAGGATTTGCGTGTTCCCTCCCTCCTACGCCGAGAACACAGCAACCCCAGTACTTTAGTATTTACGCTCGGGTCTCTTGACGAACTCCAACGAGTGGAGTACTCCGCTACTAAGTTGACCGACGGCATGGTTCGCCAAGCTTGTCGCGCTCGCGCGTGGCTTCCGATTCGACCGTGCTAACTAAGACATCCAATATAAATCTATAAATCTGACTCCTGCCAAGGGCTTGCTGTCTCGCTTCGCGGTGGCTGGGGTACCAGAGTTAGTCATACAAGTGGCCTACTCCAGAGGGTACCTCCGTCCTATCGTCCGGTGAATGTTTATTGTGGCAAATTGTTCGGATACTGAGCATCAAGAGGCGCACCGGGCAATAGAAAGGCTATCAGAACGTCGTGCCCGATGGATGGTCGGGTTCTCGCTGCGATGCTGTGGATAAGCGCAAAAGGAGCAATCTCATGGAAGGGTTCATAGCCTTGGGCGTGTTTGCCAAGCAAATGTCTGACTTGCGGGAAAAGCACCGTTCGACGCAGCATAAAACAGAGGACGGGCCGAGCTCCAATCACGACAAGGTAACTCTCCTAACTGTACCCAAATCAGCCATGGAAGAGAGCCGCCACCCAGTCCTGGTTGAAGAAAAGCTGACGGAGACGGAGTCAAGCGTTTCCTATTGCCATGCAGGCAAGGATTAGTCGCGTCCTTTAGACTAAACGAATGAATCGTGCGGCACTCGGTAGCTGGAGCAAGATCTGTTCTCCGGCTCAGGGGCTGCCCATCCCGATCTCCAAGGAGCACCATTGTCATCCTGTTGTTAATCCGAGGTCTTCCGAAAAGGCACAGTAGGCACCGCTAGTCGTCGAAGTCTGTGCATGTCTCCCCCGAACCGTACCCGACGATCGTCCCCTCTCTTGGGGTTAGAGGCCGGCCCACGGCTGGAAAATGTGTAAAACATCTCCATCATGGGAGAATGCTTGGCCTTGGTGATTGGGGATATCGCCATTCCCAAGTTCGCACATGCATAACTCTATGAAGATACATATAGTTATATTTGGATGATGGGCCGCGAATGGAGCAATAAATGCTCCTCTTTTGAGCAGCAGATGTCAGTATTGGCATGTGTTGACGAGGCGGCCTTTCAGCCTTATGTTTCTAGATTAAGGGCCATCGAAAAGGCCTATAATCGGGAGATGGCAGGTAAGAACGCCCTGAGACTGCCGGTCACTGCACCATTTTAGTACTGGAGATTGACATGCGTGTGCTTTTGACCGGACACCGCGGCTATATCGGCTCGGTTCTCACGAAAATGCTATTGCAGGCAGGCCACCAGGTAACCGGCTTGGACACTGATTTTTTTGTGCAGAATCGCTTCGTCGGTGAAGTCGCGGACGTTTCCAGCCTTCGAACGGACCTTCGAGATCTGGAGTTGAGAGATCTTGAGGGCTACGACGCTGTTCTGCATCTGGCAGCACTTTCGAACGACCCTCTTGGGGACATTAATCCTCAGCTCACCTACGAGATCAATTTTCACGCCACCACGAGGCTCGCACGACTATCGAAACAGGTCGGTGTCAAACGATTTCTCTTTTCTTCTTCCTGTAGCATGTACGGCGCTGCAGGTTCTGAAATGCTTGACGAAAACGCTCCTTTCAACCCCGTGACACCCTATGCTGAATCCAAGGTGCTAGCCGAACGGGAGCTTTCAAACCTCGCGGATTCCAAATTCAGTCCGGTGTTTCTGCGCAACACGACGGCTTATGGAGTTTCGCCGTTCATGCGCTTCGATGTCGTTTTGAACAATCTTGTCGCCTGGGGCCACACAACGGGACGTGTGCGGATTCAATCGGATGGCACGCCTTGGCGTCCGCTGATTCACATCGAAGACATCTGCCGCGCCTTCCTGGCTGTTCTTGATGCGCCGCGCGAGCTCATTCACAATCAAGCCTTTAACGTTGGAATTACGGAAGAGAATTACCAAGTGCGGGACCTCGCTCAAATTGTCCAGCAAACCGTACCGGGATGCACGATTGAATACGCAGCGGACGGCGGGCCGGACGCGCGCTCTTACCGCGTGGATTTCAGCAAGATCAAGAACACACTGCCCGGGTTCGCGCCTCATTGGAATATACGGCGAGGCGCTCAGGAGATTTACGCGGCGTGCCGGGAGAGCAAGCTGACCCTGGAAGATTTCGAAGGACCCCACTACAAACGCATTACGCAGATCCGGAAGCTACTTGCGGACGGTCAACTTGACTCACATCTCCGTTGGACGAGCGCACGCCCGATCGCTGCGCCGGCGGCGTCGGCGGTTTGATTCGGGTGACCATCGAAGCGGGAGAGCAAGAACGGTGATTTTCAAACCGACGGATTTGACCGGTGCATTTATTATCGAAGCTGAACGAAAGGAAGACTTCAGGGGCTATTTTGCCCGCACGTTTTGCGAGGAGGAATTCGCTTCCCTTGGTCTGGAAACTCACATTGCGCAGTGCAGCGTCTCATTTAATCAACGAAAGGGTACATTACGTGGGATGCATTATCAGGCAGTTCCGCTTGAAGAAGTGAAAGTCGTGCGCTGTATCCGGGGCGCTATATTTGATGTAATTATCGATCTACGGCGGAATTCGCCGACGTTCAAGAAGCATTTGGCGGTCGAGCTCGACGAGCGAAATGGTAAGGCGCTGTATGTGCCAGCCGGATTCGCGCACGGCTTTCAGACGCTGGCGGCCGACTCAGAAGTATTCTACCAAATGTCACAATGCCATTCTGCGGACCATGCGCGTGGGGTCCGCTGGAATGATCCTGCGTTCGCTATAGCCTGGCCGCAAGACACGCGAACGATTTTAGAGCGAGACCGAGACTACGCCGATTTTGAATAAACCAATGACTAACTGCACGACGATCGCATCGGCGAAGGCCACTCCGGCTTCCACAGGTTTCGGAGATCGCATGCATTCATTTGCGTCGGAACTCTACCCAATCTGCCGGAGCATCACGGGGAATGGGCTTCGTGAGACACTTCGTCGAATCGGAGAGAGAATTCCTCTTCAGATCCAAGAGGTGGCGAGCGGAACCCAGGTGTTTGACTGGACTGTCCCGCGCGAATGGAATATCCGAGAAGCCTATATAAAGAACTCGCGCGGCGATCGGGTTATCGACTTTCGGAATTCCAGTCTGCACGTTGTCAACTACAGCGTTCCGATTCATAAGAAGCTTTCGATACGGGAATTGAAGGAGCATCTGCACACTCTGCCCGAGCATCCCGACTGGATTCCTTACCGCACCTCTTATTACCGTGAGGAATGGGGCTTTTGTCTGAGCCAGCAGCAATTGAATTCTCTCCAGGAAGACGAGTATGAAGCCGTCATTGAGTCATCTTTGGAAGACGGTCATCTCACCTATGGCGAGTGTGTCTTGCCAGGGGAGACATCTGACGAGATCTTGATCTCAACTCACTGCTGTCATCCATCGCTATGCAATGACAATCTTTCCGGCGTGGTGGTTGCGACATTTCTTGCACAGGCCCTGACTTCGAAGCCACGCCGATACACTTACCGGTTTCTCTTCATTCCCGGGACGATCGGTTCTATCACTTGGCTCAACAGAAACGAAGATGTTGTACCGCGAATCAAGCATGGTCTGGTCCTCGCATGTGTCGGAGACAGCGGACCGTTTTCATACAAGAAAAGTCGCCGCGGAAACGCCGAAATCGACAGCGCCGTGTTGCACCTGCTCAATCATTCTGGGAAGCCATACAACGTTCGCGATTTTTCACCCTACGGTTACGATGAACGGCAGTATTGCTCTCCCGCCTTCGATCTACCAGTCGGATGTTTGAACCGAACGCAGCATGGAAAATTTCCTGAATACCACACCTCGGCGGACAATCTGGCCTTCATTCGACCGGAAGCCTTGGAGGATACGTACAGGTGCTGTCTCGAAATCCTCGAGCTGCTGGAACACAATCGCAAATATCGAAACCTGAATCCAAAGTGCGAACCTCAGCTTGGAAAACGTGGTCTGTACAGCGAAATGGGCGGGTATCCCGATTCCGAAGTCCGAGAGCTTGCACTGCTGTGGGTCTTGAATCTTTCTGATGGCGAGAACTCCTTATTGGACATCGCAGAGCGCTCTGGATTGATATTTGCCGCCATCGCCCAGGCGGCTTCGGATTTGTTGCAGCATGGTCTTCTCGGCTCCAGTGCGTAGGAGGAACGATGATGAATTCTGTTTTTTTTGATCCCAAGGTTTCCGACGATCTCCGTCGGAAGATGGTGTATGAGGGGCAGCTGGTCGTCTGCAGCCCGACTTCGGGTTCACTTGCTCTTTGTGAATTCGCACGCGAGCTGGCAGAAAAGGCGTTTGCTCCACTCGATCCCCGCGAGGCGCAGCACCACCTGCCTGTGGAGCGGTTTGCAGCTATCCTCGCAGAATTGAAGCCCAAGTTTATTCATCATCCCAGAAGCAAGCAGCTTATCCAGCAATTGTTGACGGAGATTGGCTGCGACCTGGAGAAGACTCACTTTGATGTACCTCGGCTTCGGACATCCACGCATGGTGGATATCTGAGTTCCGGCATTTCCTATGCCTTCCACCCTCATCGCGATACCTGGTATTCGGCACCTTTTTGCCAAATCAATTGGTGGCTCCCCATATACGAGATTCAGCCGGAAAACGTAATGGCTTTTCACCCCCGATACTGGACACAGCCGGTAAAGAATGGATCGTACGACTACAACTACCAAGAGTGGAATCGCACGAGCCGGCAAATCGCCGCGCAACAGATCGGAATTGATACACGAAAACAGCCGCGCCCTGAAGAACCGATCGAGTTGGATCCGCAGATTCGAGTCGTGGGCCCGGTGGGGAGTGTCCTACTTTTTTCAGCGGCGCAGATGCACTCGACTGTTCCAAATACCTCGGGACGCACAAGGTTCAGCATCGATTTCAGAACGGTTCATTCCGATGACGCACTTGCACACCGAGGGGCTCGAAATATCGATTCTGATTGCACTGGGACATGCATGGGCGACTACCTACGCGGTACCGATCTGGCCCATGTTCCGGAGGAAATCATCGCGATGTACGACACTCCGCCGCATCATGCAACCGCAGCATCAGTGGCTGAGCAAGCGGAAGCAAAATCATAGAGGGGTATGGTTTCAGATGCCAGAATCGATTTGCCAGACCACGAAGTTCGATAGATCCGAGGCGCTACAAGAGCGAGCCCGTGCCCTAATCCCGGGCGGAGCACACGTCTATGCAAAGGGCGAAGATCAATTCCCCCTGCACGCGCCCGGATTTATCGAGCGCGGCCAGGGATGCCACGTCTGGGACGTGGACGGAAATGAGTTCATTGAATATGGGATGGGCTTGCGTGCGGTGAGCCTCGGACACGGTTATAGATCCGTCGCTGAGGCCGCTCACCGCCAAGCTTTGTTGGGGTTAAACTTCACTCGACCGAGCCCAATTGAAATCGAATGTGCTGAGATGCTCGCCGGATTGATCCCTTCGGCAGAAATGGTCAAGTTTTCGAAAAACGGATCGGACGTTACTACCGCTGCTGTCAAGCTCGCGCGCGCCTATACGGGACGAGACATGGTAGCCGTTTGTGGCGACCAGCCTTTTTTCTCTGTGGATGACTGGTTTATCGGTAGTACGCCGCTCTCCGCGGGAGTTCCGAAGGTCACCCAAGATTTGACGGTAAAGTTCCAGTACAACAACTTAGCCAGCCTTGAAGACATATTCCGTCAACATCCGACCCGAGTTGCTTGTGTGATTCTCGAGGCAGAAACGATCGTCGCGCCAGCTCCAGGCTTTCTTCAAGACTTGCAGGAACTCATACGGAAAAACGGGGCTATTTTTATTCTCGATGAAATGATTACCGGCTTTCGCTGGCACCTGGGAGGCGCGCAGACTTACTACGGGTTGAGCCCAGATCTATCCACTTTCGGAAAAGCCATCGCCAACGGCTTTTCCCTCTCTGCGCTTGTGGGACGCCGCGATCTGATGGAGCGCGGCGGCCTTTCGCACTCGAAGGAACGAGTCTTTCTGTTATCTACAACTCATGGTGCCGAGACCCACTCGTTGGCCGCCGCCATTGAAACGATGCGGATCTACGAGCGCGAATACGTGATTGAGTATCTCTATCGCCAGGGCGAACGATTGCGCACCGGAATCAACCAGGCGATCAAAAGCCACGAACTTGAGGGTTACTTTGCCGTGCTCGGTAAGGCGCCCAACCTGGTTTACGCCACGCGTGATGAAAACAAAAATCCTTCGCAGCCCTTCCGAACCTTATTCCTGCAGGAGACCATCAAGCGTGGTCTGTTGATGCCTTCGCTGGTCTTGAGTTTTTCGCATTCCGATCAAGACATTGACCGTACCGTCGCTGCAACCGATGAGGCGCTTGGGGTATACAAAAAGGCACTCCAGGACGGAGTTGATAAATATCTCGTTGGCCGGCCGGTGAAACCGGTCTACCGTAGATTCAACGCAGAGTAGGGCACACACGGAATGAGCTCAGTCGAACATACACAGTCATCCGCAATCGAAACGTCGGCGGAACTTGCTAGGGGCAAAATTGGATCCGAACAGGCCTTGCCAATTTCATTCCCATGCCGTTTTTGCGGAACCGACTTGCGGCATACTTTTGTAGATCTGGGGATATCTCCTCTGTGTGAGAGTTATTTGAGTGTTCAGCAGCTCCATGAGATGGAGGCGTTTTACCCTCTCCACGTTTTCGTTTGCGGGAACTGCTTCTTGGTACAACTACGGGAGTACGTGAGCGCCGAGTCTATTTTTGGTGAGTACGCCTATTTCTCCTCTTATTCGGAAAGTTGGCTTGCGCATGCAAAGGCGTACACAAGAAAAATGATCGAGCGTTTTGCGCTCGGCCCGAAAAGCCAGGTGGTTGAGCTCGCCAGCAATGACGGCTACCTTCTGCAGTATTTTGTGCTGGCAGGCATGCCTGTTTTGGGAATTGAACCGGCAGCCAACGTAGCTGCCGTCGCTGTACAGAAAGGCGTGCCAACTCTTGTGAAGTTTTTCAATCGACAGAGCGCCGAGGAACTTGCGGCGCAGGGCATAAAAGCAGATCTCTTGCTTGGCAATAACGTACTTGCCCAAGTCCCTGACCTGAATAGCTTTGTAGCTGGAATGAAGATTCTGTTGAAGCCCAGCGGCGTAATCACCATGGAGTTTCCGCATCTCCTACGACTAATGGAAGAGGGCCAATTCGACACCATTTACCATGAGCATTTTTCCTATTTTTCCTTCCTCGTTGCTGAAAAAATATTTTCATCGCATGGATTGACACTGTTTGATGTAGAAGAATTATCAACCCACGGAGGCTCGCTGCGCATTTATGCCTGCCATGCGGAAGACCATTCCAAGTGCGTGACCTCTGAAGTGGTTTCCCTACGTGAAAAGGAAGAATCTGCGGGTTTTTCGCGGCTCGAGAGTTATTCCTCGTTCGCGGAACGAGTAAAAGAGACGAAATGTGCGTTGCTCGAATTTCTTATTCAGGCTTACCGGGCGGGAAAGCAGGTGGCAGGTTACGGAGCTCCTGGGAAAGGTAATACGCTCCTTAATTATTGCGGAATTCGCTCGGAACTACTCGCCTATACAGTCGACCGGAATCCTTACAAGCAATCGAAATTTCTCCCAGGCAGCCATATTCCCATTTTCCCGCCCGAGCAAATACGCCAAACCAAGCCTGATTATGTCTTGATCCTGCCTTGGAACCTGAAAGAGGAGATTATGCAGCAGATCGGCTATATCCGTGAATGGGGCGGGCAGTTCGTCGTGCCGATTCCGCGCGTGAAGGTGTATGGATAATTCTCAAAACTAGCCGTTGCCATGACCATGCCAGCCTCATGTCCGGTCTGTAGGTCCAGCCAGTGGGCTGATATTCTCGAAAACCGAGGAGCCGTTGTCCACATTGGTCGTTTGTTTGAGACCGAGTCGGAAGCACGGAACGCTCCGCGTGGAGATATCCTTCTCGCAGTGTGTCGGGAATGCGGCTATATCGGAAATCGTGCTTACATCCCGATCGAGGATGCGTTTGCACCGGGCTACGAGGCCTCCCTACATCATTCTGGAGTATATCTGCAATTCTTGTCTGATCTGGCCGACGATCTAATTGCTCGTCACCACCTTGAGAATAAAACGGTTTTAGAAGTGGCCTGTGGCCCTGGTTTTTTTCTCCGTTTGATGCTCGAGCGAGGCTGCGGAGCAGGAATTGGCGTGGACCCAAGTCTTGAGCGCGCAGGGAATGACGCCGAGGGCACTAAACCAATCACGTGGATCCGCGATTTCTACGACGAGCGCTATGCGCAACTGCCAGTCGATTTGGTGATTTGTCGGCAGGCTTTGCACACCATGCCTGACCCGCGTGTCTTTGTTGAATCTGTACACCACGCGGTCGAGAACAGACCTGCAGTACGAATCTACTTCGAAGTCGTGAATGCCGATAATCTTTTTCGAAAGGAAATTGTATGGCAGTTCATGTATGAATACCGATCCTATTTCACGGAGAACTCACTAGCGAGATTGTTCCGCGAATGCGGGTTGCAAGTTCTGCAGACAGGACCTTGCTATGCCGATGGGCAATATTTGAGTATAGAAGGCGCGCTTGATTCGAACGGTGTGGCTGGGCATCCGGTCTCCTCTCGCGTCGGACGTCGAGAGGAGCTCGCGGAAGTGCATCGGTTCGCGGATACTTTTCATGCCAAGGTGTCGTATTGGCGGAATCGTCTTCAGGAACTTCGTCGCGCAGGACGAAAGGTAGCAGCATGGGGTGCAGCTGGCAGGGGGATTACGTTTCTGAACTTGGTCGATCCCGACGGTGAGATACGCCATATCGTGGAAATCAATCCCGCACGGCAGGGAAGGTACATCCCCGGCACGGGCGCTCTGGTCGTGGCGCCCGAATCCTTGGTCGAGTATCAGCCAGATGTAATCATTCTGACAAATGCGACGTACGAGAACGAAATCAAGCAGCAAGTAAATCACCTGGGACTCGATTGTGAATTTCTGCTTGCCTAACATGTTCAGAATGCGGCGCTACCGATGCGAGCCTTCTCGGAGGCACCTCAGCTGAACTTTGCGCTCTTGCAGAATGGCATAGGGCATTCTTTGCAAGGCTTTGACCGTCTCGTGAAAAGGGGATTCTGTTATGAAGGTAGTACTCTTTTGTGGCGGCTTAGGACTGCGGTTGAGGGACTACGCGGACCACATCCCAAAACCAATGGTTCCGATCGGCTACCGCCCGGTTCTCTGGCATGTGATGAAATACTACGCGCACTTTGGGCACCGGGATTTTGTGCTTTGTCTTGGATACCGCGGCGATCTCATTAAGCAGTACTTCCTTAACTACAACGAGTGTCTGTCCAATGACTTCGTATTAACGCAAGGAGGTAAGGATCTGCAACTTGCAAATCGCGACATCCACGATTGGAAGATCACGTTTGCGGATACCGGCATCAATTCCAATATTGGGCAGCGACTGCGGGCGGTGGAAAAGTACGTAGGAGATGAGGAGCTGTTCTTGGCAAACTACTGCGACGGCTTGACCGACCTTCATTTCCCGGCCTACCTCGACTTCGCGCGCAAACAAGACACGGTTGCCACTTTCGCAAGCGTGCGGCCGAGTCTGAGCTATCACGTCGTGCGAACCGCGCCAGGCGGCTTGGTCAGCGAAATCAAGGAGCTCACCCGGTCCGACATCCGGATCAACGGAGGGCTCTTCGTTCTCAAGAGGGACATTTTCAAATACCTCGGCCCTGGGGAGGAACTCGTAGCACAGCCTTTTCAGCGCCTGATTCAGAAACGGCAGTTAGCTGCCTATGAATACGACGGATACTTTGGCGCCATGGACACTTTCAAGGATAAGCAGCAGCTGGACGATCTCTACGAGCGTGGGGATGCTCCTTGGGAAGTGTGGAAAATGAAGAACGGACAATCGGCAGAGGCCGGAGATCAAATTGACGAGGCCGTCGCCAACAAGACTCTGCGCGTGCCCCTAAGCGATCGCCATGCTTAGGTTCAGTCTTGGCCACAAACAACAGCCGTTGCGGCGAGTGCTCTGCTTGGGAGCCCATTGTGACGATATTGAAATCGGCTGCGGCGGCACCCTTCTTCGCTTGCTCGACCAAAATCCTCGTTTGGAATTCTATTGGATGGTCTTTAGTTCTACACCGCAGCGAAAGCGAGAAGCAAGAAAATCTGCACAGCTATTCCTGAACAAAACTGCTGCTTCCCGCATCGTTTTCAAGAACTTTCGCGATGGCTACTTCCCATTTCAGGGTACCCGGATAAAAGATTCCTTCGAACTGCTAAAAAAGTCGTTTGTTCCAGATCTGATCTTTACCCACTTCCGTGATGACTTACACCAGGACCATCGCTTGATTTGTAATCTTACATGGAACACTTTTCGGAACCACTTGATTTTAGAATATGAAATCCCCAAGTACGATGGTGATTTTGGCACCCCCAATTTTTTTGTGGGACTTCCAGAATCTCTGTGCAAGCAAAAAATCCAATATGTTCTGCGATGCTTTGAGTCGCAAGGAAGCAAGCAATGGTTTACAGAAGACACTTTCCGCGCCACGCTGCGCCTGCGCGGAATCGAGTCTAACGCGCAGGAAAAGAATGCCGAAGGGTTTTATTGTCGCAAGCTAGTTTTATAGTTAGTTAACATCCCGCCAGCAGTTAGAAGGGTAGCGAAGAGCAACGAGAGGGTGTCCTTACTGGGGCTTCTAGACTGAGAAGATTTTAATGACGACAGCCACTAGCAAATCTCCGCGAGTCAGCATCGGCGTGGCCGTCTACAACGGGGAACGGTTCTTGCCGCAGACGCTGACCTCCTTGCTCGCACAAACATATCGTGATTTTGAGCTGATCATCTGCGACAACTGCTCGGCCGATCGAACCGAGCAGATTTGCCGGTCTTACGGCGAACGCGATGCCCGCATACGCTACTATCGCAACACCGCCAACATCGGAGCGCCTCGCAACTTCAACCAGGCTTTCGAGCTTTCTCAGGGCCAGTATTTCAAATGGTCTGGCGCGGACGACCTTTGTGCTCCAGAGATGATCGAGCGCTGTCTTGCGGTCCTCGACCAGCGGCCCGACGTCGTCCTCGCCTACACGAAAACGCGCCTCATCGACGAAACTGGCGCTGCCGTGGACGACTATGACGATCGGCTAGATCTCCAGTTCGAAACGCCTCACAAGCGTCTCTCGCATTTGCTGTGGAACGTATGGATGTGTAACGCAGTCTTCGGTTTGATTCGCTCCCGCGTCATGAAGGGTGTAGGTTGTTTCGGGACTTACCCAAATTCCGATTTGGCGTTCCTGGCTGCCCTCGCGCTCCATGGCCCGTTCGTAGAGATTCCCGAGCGCCTCTTTTTTCGGCGGATTCACGCTCTCTCTGTGCAACGATACCCATCGGCACATCAACGAATCGCGATGTTTGACCCTGCGAAGGCCGGGCAACTTACTTTTCCCAACTGGAAGCTATTTGCAGCGCATTTTTCTGCGATCCATCGCGCGCCGCTGGGCTGGATGGAAAAGCTCCGATGCTATTCCAAGATGCACATCTGGTTCAGACGTTGGGGCAGCGGACTTTCGATCGATGTCAAGTTCGCTGCTAGATATCTCCTCACGAGGCCAGCACAGCGGCACCTATTGGGAAAAGTGGAAACGGACTCGAAAGCTCCATCGACTACGGAACAGGAACATGGCGCCATCTCAACCAAGCGATAAACTGATGAGCTGCCGGACGGACAAGATCGAGTACTTCATGCGCAGAGCAAAGCCCTCGTGAAATTACAACTCTTGAGCCACGTGAACGGTGACGGTGACCTGCTCGAAGCCTGGTTCAAGTATTATCTTCGATTGGGAGTCACTTCCTTTCATTTGGTTGTCCATGGGCCGCGCGACGAGAATGCCCGCCTCTTTGAACTCAAGGATTCATATCCGGTGACCATTGAGGACCGGTATGAAGGTGTCTTTGACTCCGGAGAGAAGGAAAGGCGTCTCAATTCTTTGGTCGCGCGAATCTGCCAGCAATGGCTCATGGTTGTCGATAGCGATGAATTCGTTGAGTTCCCCTACCGCCGGATTCCCATGACAATCCGTATGCTCAAACTGGCGGGAGCGAATCTCTTGTTCGCGCCAATGGTTCAGAGGCTCACTCTCGATGGCTCATTGGATACTCCAGAGGTCGTAGAAGCACCCTTTCGCACATTTCCTTTGTGCTCTGCGGGCTTGTATCAGAAGATGGGAAGCAAGGCTTCGATTAGGAAGTATCCGCTGTTTTATTGTACAGGCAGAACGCGGCTTGCAGATGGTGGCAATCACAATCCACCGATCGGTGATCCCACTGTACTGTCCGCCCTTCAGGGTGTCACTCACCACTTCAAATTTCGCAGCAACGTCCTTCAGCGGCTCGACAATCGTATCAATAGCGCCCACCTCTGGCGCCACGAATCGATCCAATTTCAGGAGTATCTCGAAAGCCATTCCTATCACCTGCCGACGGAGGACTCTTTTTCGTACTCCCGCCGTTCACTGTTCCAACGCGGACTCCTTCGCCGGTTCACTGTCGGGGCTGGCCTCCGATTTCTTCGTCGAGCTGTCGGATGGAAAGACAAGAGTAAAGACACAGGGAATTGTCCGTCGTGACAAGCCGGCGTAAGTGCAGGTGCTGGACATCGATGTCGTTTAATGGATACTTCCCGAGGCAGACATTTCCTAATCGAGATTTGGAGACTTTATGCCGACGATAGACCAAAACAAGAGCCTGTGGGAGCAGGAATATGATTGGTCACACGGTGGGGACGAATGGTCCAAACCGTGGGGAGGGACGGACAATGTCTGGGAATATGTCATCTTTCCTCGCATCAAGTCTTTCCTCCCCGCCCGTACCATCGTTGAAATCGCCCCTGGTTTTGGCCGGTGGACGCAATTCCTGAAAAACCACTGTCAAAGGCTGATCGCGGTAGATCTCTCATCTACGTGCGTGGATTCCTGCACTCACCGCTTCGCCGATTCTCCTCACGTCGTGGTCGTACAGAATGACGGTCGGTCGATTCCGATCGCAGAGAATGCGTCCGTCGATCTCGTATTCAGCTTCGATTCCTTGGTGCACGCCGACGCTGAGACCCTCGGGGTTTACGTTCGAGAAATTGCCAGAGTGCTGGCGCAGGACGGAGCGGCATTCATCCATCATTCGAATCTGGGACAGTACCGGACGGTGTTGGCTCTCGCGGGAAAGCTTCCACGTTGGGCCCTTCGCGCGGCCCAGAAGGCGGATTTGCTGCCGAGCCTGCATCGGCGCGATGTCAGTGTGACGGCTAGATGGTTTGCATCGGCATGCCGTCAATCTGGATTGTCCGCCGCAAGTCAGGAACTGGTGAATTGGCTCAATCGACCTGTATACCTGCTGGATTGCTTTAGCACCCTCAAGCGTTCGCCTGGAGGTCCGGAACAAGTCGTTTGTAACCGAAAGTTCATGCAAGAGGCTGAGCAAATCCGATCGGCTCATCCGACAAGATCCGCGGTGATCAGCTGAGGAAGTCTCTTGGAAGGCAGGACGTCAATCATGTATTTCAGCGGTTGATTGCCTAACTTTCGACGATTGGCTTTCAGTTGAGGCGTCAACTATTCTCGTGGCGTGCACCATCTGCCGGAAACCGGCGCTAGGGAGCTCTATGCTAGTGAGCGTCTTGATATGTACGAGAGATCGGCCGGAAAAGCTGAGACGCGCACTTCTGGCAATTGCCCAGCTGAGTGTTCCCTTGGGCGTCGATTTCGAGGTTCTCGTGCTGGACAACGGCTCCGGAAATGACCTAACGGCAAGTACCTGCCGCGATCTCCAGTCGGCTCTCTCCGGGCGCTTGCGAGGGTTTCACCTACCCATTGCAGGCAAGAGCCGTGCCGCTAACGCGGGCTTTAAGCTCTCCCGAGGTGACATCGTCGCTTTTCTGGATGACGACATCGTGCCTCGCAAGGATTGGCTTGCCGTAATCTGTCAGCATTTTTCGGAGGACCCTGGACTTGGAGTGATCACCGGTCGGGTCGAACTGCTCGATAAAGAAGACTTGCTAGTAGGCGTTCGCCTGTCCGATCGGCGAATTGTGTTGCGGGATCTGGCGGATCTGTATCTTCTGATCGGGTGTAATCTGGCCATTCGACGTGAGGTCGTAGACAGGATTGGATTGTTTGACGTCAACCTCGGCCCGGGATCCCGCGCTGGGTTTCATGAGGACCATGATTTCTTTTATAGAGCCTGGCGAGCCGGCGAGAAGGTTGTCTACGAGCCCTCCCTGTTCGTTTACCATGGACATGGAAGACAGTCCGCTGCGCAAGAGGTGAATATCAAGCGGTCTTATGCAATGGGCAGGGGGGCATTTTTTGCCAAGCAAATCCTAAAGCGTGACTGGCTGATCCTACGGACGACGTATTGGGAGCTATGGTCAGAGACTCGCAATCTCTTTGGACGGAGAAGGCAATCAAGCGCCCAACATCTGTCCTGGTTGCTTTCCGGCTTCTACACCTACTGCCTCCTCCGGGCTTCTCGGATTATTAGACCGCAAGATGATCGCTTTCAGGCGAATCAATTCTTGCCTTAACCCTCTCGAACTGACCTCCGCGCGTAAGCGCCCAGGAAATCCAGTTAGCTCAGCTCCACATGAGCTGTTGACGCAGTGATCTGAAAAGACCTGTCGGGAAAGCAAGCAGAGTTCGAGCACCGAGCTGGGAACAAGCTGCTTGCGTGGTCGGCCTGACTCCGCGTTACTTGACGCCCGGGGGAGCAGAACACGGTTGTCCCAGGTGGTTGTCCTCTAGCGCACTGAATCGATGTAACGTAGAAATAAGCCGTCACGTGGCTGTTCCTCACGATGCGGGCCCCTGAATCTTTCTCCCCGCCAAGAGGTCATTTCCCAACCTCCGCTGCTCTTCAAACATTTCAACCTCGCTAGAGGGAGGTCATGCGAGTTGGCTCTTCCACGCCGTCAAGCGCTTTCCCCAAGCGTCGCAGCTTGAGAAGAATATAGGCGGAAGCGCCCGCTAGTTCCTTAAGAATCGCTAGAGGCTCGTGGTCGCGCAACCTGTTTCTGGCTGACCAGTACCAATTTTTCAGGAACCGGGCTCTCGTCTGTGGGTTCAATATGAACTTTGCGTAATAAGCGCCGCAACCATAGTGGTACGCGCTCATTAGCTTCTTGTAGTCTGCGCCGCGCTTTCGACCATGATGATGCCACACAAGAGGTCCCGGATGGTAAATGCCGGTCGCGCCTGCCTGAGAAGCGCGTGCCTGAAAATCCGTTTCTTCACAGGAACGAAAGGTTGAGCCCGCTCCGAAATCTGGATCAAAACCGCCAACCTCCGTCACCAGCGACCGGCGAGCCGCCATGTTAGCGCCTTGAAGTTGGCCGGGACGTACAAAACTTTGGGGCGGAATGAGTGCGACCTCGGTTTCCGGTCGGATCGTTTGCGGAACATCTGTCTCGTCATAAAGAAGGATGCGCCCGCCCATGAAGCCGATTTTCGCATCGCGAAATACCTCGAGGATTCTTATCAGAAAGTCCGAGCTGACATAGCAATCGTCATCCGTAAAGGCGATAATTTCTCCGCTTGCCTTCGCCACACCTGCATTCCTAGCCCGGCCAAGTCCCGGTTTTGCCTCAAAGACCAGCCTTACTCCGAACGGAATGTTTTCGACAAAGGTTTTCAGGAGATCCCCGGTCCGATCCGTGGACGCATTATCGACAATGATCAGTTCCCAGTCGCCGGGCGATTCGAGTCGCCTCAAATAGTCGAGGCAAGCGCGCAGAGACGAACATCGGTTGCGCGTGCATACGATGAGCGAAATCAACACTCGTTTCCTCGCAGGAAAGAGACGAAGAGTTGATTATCCCAGTCATGTTCGCCAAAAGGGTCCCTCACAACAACCGCCAGTCCTGATCGTGAACGAAGAACCCGAGCGACGGTACCTTCCCCGTTCCATAATAATCGGAGCCTAAAACCTTCAATCGATAAGCATCTTCCACGTAATCCACGCACTTGTCGTCCAGAACCAACGCTGCCTCGATACGGTATTCCCCCGGGGTGAAGGGAAGCTCCGGTATTTCGCATTCAAACTCTTGGACCCCAGACCGAGGGCCCCAATCCCGTTTCGGCTCATAGCTGCTCCTTGCCGCGAAGATGACCTGTCCATACAAATCCAGGAAATTTACTCGCACGTCGAAATTGGTCTTGGGTTCTCGAAGCTCGAATTCAACATGCACTCGGATGGGATCGCCGGTGGCCAGTTCGCCTTCGAGGGGTTTCCCGCTACCCGCATAGACCTCGAGCTTTCGCAACCAGGGTTGATACTGGGGCAATCTTCCGCGTGCGTTCCATAGATCCACGATGTGCGTTTCATTCTTGTGTTCCTTTTGCGACATCGCGCCAACGTAGTATTCCACAGCGCTCTTGGAGTCCCCCTGGAATGTTAGTCGCCCTTGCTCCAGAACGATTCCCTTTTGGCAGAGATTGAGTACCGCAGCAATATTGTGGGAGACGAACAAAATGGTCCGGCCACTTTGGCCAAACTGTCCCATCTTCCCCAAGCATTTCTTCTGGAAAGCGATATCGCCCACCGCGAGAACTTCGTCGACGATCAGGACTTCCGGATCTAAGTGGGCTGCCACGGCGAAACCTAACCGGACATACATACCGCTCGAGTAATGTTTAACCGGTGTATCCAGAAATTTTTCGAGTTCAGCAAACGCAACGATCTCGTCAAATTTGGACTTCATTTCAGCTTTGGTCATGCCCAGCATGGCCCCGTTCAGAAACACGTTTTCTCGGCCAGTGAGGTCGGGATGGAAGCCTGTCCCAACTTCGAGCAGACTCGCCACTCTTCCTCGCAGTCGGACGTAGCCTTCCGTTGGGTCTGTGATTCGTGAGAGAATTTTCAACAACGTGCTCTTACCGGCGCCGTTTGCCCCGATAATGCCGACGACGTCTCCCTGTTCGACGCGAAAATTAATGTCGTGCAGAGCCCACATCCATTCAGGACCAGACGAACTATCGCCGTCGCCCCAACCCCTTCGAAGTACCTGCCAGGAGGCACGCAGGCTGTGAACCAGAGCCTCACGAAGACTGTCTTCCGAGCTCCTCGCGGCACCTAGCTTGAATTTTTTCGATAAGTGGACAGCTTCGATGATCGGAGTCATTCAAATAACATCCGCGAAGCGGCGCTCCATGCGCCGAAAGATGAACAATCCCGCTACGAAGAGCGCAACGGCCATCGTGGAAGAAGTGCCAACCAATGCCCAGTCCACTTCCCCACCAATCATCGAATGCCGAAAGCCGACAATCATTCCCGACATCGGGTTGAGTCCCAAAAGTATTCGGAAACGGGCGGGGATATACGAAAGGGGGTAAATAACGGGACTGACGAACAACCCCATCTGGATAAAAAAGGGCACCGCATATTTCACGTCTCGAAAGCTCACATTGAGAGCCGAGAGGATTAAACCCAATCCACTCGAAGCCAGCAAGGTGCCCAGAATGTAGAAGGGCATCCACACGCAGCCGATGGAGAGCGGCCATCGATAGTGAATCATCAGCCCAAACACGAGAAATAAACCAATGAAGAGATCAAGCACCAGAGCTCCTATGCAAGCCAATGGAATAAAGACCCGCGGAAAGTATATCTTGGAGACGAGCGCCTGATTGCCCACTAGACTGTTGCTCGAGATGGACACCGAGTTTGCAAAAAAGGTCCAAAGAACCAGGCCCGAATAGGTAAAAAGCGAATACGGCGGACCGTCGGTTCGAATGCCTGCGAGGCGGCCAAAAACGACAGTGAAGATCAACATAGCCAGCAAAGGCTGGAATAGAGCCCACAGACCGCCCAGGACCGTCTGCTTGTAGCGGATCTTGATATCCCGCCAAACTAGAAACGCGAACAGTTCACGTCCTTGCCAAATTTCCTGGAAATCGACGGGTTGCCATCCCGTGTGCGGCTTCAACACCAGCTCAGGGACCGAGGTCATGCCGATATTATCCGTCGTCATTGAGCTAGATACAAGAATTCACCGGTGTGGAACAGAACGTCAAACTGCGCATGAACGTCTCGCCGGTATCCGGCCACTGTGCGATGGATGTCTCGCCTGATAATTTCGCAATTGGTTTCCATTCTAAGCCAGCGGTATAAAGACAGAGTACAAGTAGATCTTGGGATACAAACTCATGGGTCGCCACCGAACTATTGCCCGGCATCGAGACTGAGTTTGTGAAAATGTTCCAGAATACGAGTCCGGAAAAGGCCAACAGCGGGCATGACGGGCCAGGCGTTTGGATGCCAGCCGAGCGAAAAAAAGCGCAAAGACCAGGATTGGCGGGAGGTGTTCAAACACCCCCAACCATCCACCGCCAACAATCCACCTAGGACCGCTTGTTTGCAGCGGATCTTGATATCGCGCCAAAACAAAAACCTATTTAATTCTCTGCTCTGATAGATTTCCCGCACATCAATGGCCTGCTCGGTGGGGAATCTCAAGTTTAGCTTTGCTGAAGTTTCCATCGGTGTATCGAGACTACAAGAACTGCGGACCGCTCGCCACACGTTTTTGATCACTTGGAGATAAGATTTGGCCGCTTCCTATTGGCCGATCGACACTCCTAAGCAGGAAAAGGCTACAGATTCACGAAGCCTGGCTGAAAGACCATGTCGAGTTGTGTCTCGCTGGCCAGCCTATATTTGGCAACGCTGCCTTCTATGGAACGGCTAACGACCTCATGATTGGCCTCTAAATTCCGAAACCGGTTAATCAACAGCGGCAATTCAATCTGCTGGATGTTCAGAACATAGTCCGTCAGTCCCATATCTTGCATCAAGCTGTCTATCTTGCCCCCAGGCGAAATGGCCAGTACGGGCGTACTCATGAGTGAAGCAAGGATAACTCCATGAAGTCGAGAAGTCACAACCGTATCTAGCTTTGAAAGCAAAACCAAACACTCGTCCACGGTGCCCAATTTTGCATCGCTGAGTCGTGCGTGCAAACCCAGGGGGGCTTGTTCGAGAACCAATGCCTTGAGTTCTTCAATGGCCATACTGTCCATACGGATTTGCGTCGCAAAAAGCACGACCTCGTATCCGTCCTGCAACAACCAGGACACGAAGGACGAGAGCTTCTTCAAATAGTCTTGGTAGACGGAGAGATTTTTGATTGGCCAGAAACGGGGGTCGCAGTAGGCCATTGGGCTGACGCCCACCGCTCGTAGGTTCCGGTGATCGGTCGTGGTCCCTCTGCCACCCACGCGCTCCAGGGCGAAGGCCAAATCGGGAAACACGTGCAGCTCCCCGGTGACACCCATTGCTTCTACTTTTTGCTTGGATTCCACGTCACGAAACGAGCGGTAGGCCGAAAGAGAGAGTGTACTTCTGCAGAAAAATTTGGCCAGTCGCGTGGTGACTTCTTCCACGCCGACGCTTAGGCAGACCAATGGGGTTCCGGCAATCCGCGCGAGGACGGCCCACCGAAAATATGAATAAAGATCTCCCCATTTACCCCCCCAGACCTCGTCGAAGACGCCCCCGAGTCCAACAACAAGCAGCCGAAACTCCCTCGCAAATCGGAGCGCTTCATAACAGAACGCCAATTCCTGCCTGACTTCCTTTACTTTGGACCAAGCAGTCCTCGCCCTGCGTTCGACGCCCGAGAATGGAGGCGTTCTCTTGAGCCAGTCGCAAATCGCACGGGGTTCCTCCCGAGACTCATTCATTCTTGCTCGATTCGGTCCGACAGATCGAGACTTTCGAGTCCACGGAACTTGACGATTAAGGGGAAATGGAAAAATCTGACGCGCTTTGGCCGGTTCGCTGAGATCAACGCAGCAACCGTAAAATTCGGCGTCGGGAAACCGTTTGTTCAAATGTTCAACGAGCGTTTCTTGCAGCGCTGCATTGCCTAGGTTTCCAAAACTGAAAGGTCCCAGCAGACCTATCTTGTTCCTACGAGAATCCGGATTCAAGAATGACTCCTTTGAGCGTGCAGGTTGTATTCTACGCCACCTCGTTGCGTAAAATTCCGCGCGAGAAGTCATCGATGAACGGTCGGAGAAGGATGTTCAATTTAGGTGAATCCGCCCCACCAAGGTACCACCGAAGAACGTGATCCCGGTTTTCGATTTAGTGCTAGGTGCAAGAAGCCGCGTCAACGCCCCTGCTCCGCTCCTCTCTGAGATCGACTCCAACCTTCTCGCATGCACTTCTTCAACAGGAGATTTTCGAGGAAAATCCACGAAAGCTGGCATCATGCGGCAGTTGGCGTGCAGGCCAAAAGCCTCGAGAAAACGACCTGGGCAGACCAGTGTCTTGGGGTTTTTCCAAAATTGGCGTTGAAAAAGATTCTGGGAACTCCTCCGTGGAACAAATACGTGTTGTAGACCACGGAATCTAGCCCGCCCGACCAGCGCCAACGAAAACACTGTGCCACCCGTGATTGAACAGTGACAAAATCGTCGAATAACATGAATAGAGAGGATTCAGCTGCCCCGTTGTGGACCGGTAACCATTGCAAACTATGACTGCAACTCAATGAAAACAATAGCTCTTATTCTTTCGCTGGCTTAGGAACACCTTCCGTTGAGGGACGGCTGATAGGAAGGACTCTTTGCCCAGGGCCTCTTCTCCTCCAGAACGAGCTTGGGATTGGCCCTTTCTAGGAAGTAGTTCACGGGGCTCACATAAACAGGTAAGATGTTCGCAGATCGAATTGTTCCGACCTCTAAGTGGGCGTCCGCGCGTGTCTTATTTTCTTGCTCCCGCCCGTCGATGTTACCTGGAGACAGTCGAGCATCGGAGTGCAAATTGAATCGAAGACACTTTGTTGGCATTTTTCTTGTATCGGCCGCAACTCTTTTGCTCGAGCTTGCCCTTACTCGTGCGCTGGCGGTCGCAATGTGGTACCACTTCAGTTTCCTGGTCATCTCCACCGCGCTACTGGGATTCGGAGTTTCCGGCGTTGCTCTCTCGTTGTGGACAAGCTTGCGGGAACGCGCGCACTTGGACAAAACACTTTCGGTCCTCTGCCTGGGGTTCGGCGGAACGACCATTGTGAGCTATTGGCTGATGCAGCGCATTCCGTTCGATCCGTTCGGCCTGAGCTTTCATTGGTCGCAGTTTCTTTTTATGCCGCTGTACTACCTGAACCTCGTCGTGCCCTTCTTTTTTTCTGGGCTCGTCATCGCCCTGCTCTTTTCACATGGTTCTAGAGAAGTGAATCGTTTGTATGCTGCAGACCTACTGGGAGCCGGAATTGGCTGTGGTGCTATCGCCTTGGTGATGCCCCTGTTCGGGGGTTCAGGCTCGGTTTTAGTGGCTGCGTTGTTGGGTTTCTTGGCGGCTGCGACGTTTGGTTGGTCGCAAGCGCGCCGATTCGCCGTGGCCGGTGGAATACTAGCTGTTTCGTTACTTCCGATCGCATTTCTGGGCGATCAGCTGATCCCCATTTCTGTCATTGCGGCCAAGCGGCATCCCCTGCAGCCCGCGAACGCCAAGCCGATTTACTCCGCGTGGAGTGCTCTCTCCAAGGTCGATGTCTTCAAACTCGCCCCTGCGCCCGATTTGGGACGACCGGCTGCTGGTTTCAGCATTATCGTAGACGGTGGTTTCGCTGGAACGGAAGTTCCTGATTTGAGCGGCGGAGTATCGAACTATCTCGCGCATACCGATGATTTCCGCAATGCGGGCCTCGCATATGCAGGCAAACTCCACCCGAAGGTTCTCATCATCGGGTCCGGAGCCGGTCGCGAGGTTTTGGAGGGATTGACGTTTGGAGCTTCTTCCATCACAGCTGTCGAGATCAATCCTGTGATCAACCGAATCGTGACTCAGTCTCTGAGGCCCTACTGGGGAGGGCTTTTCGAGCTGCCGAACGTTCACTTGGTTACCGAGGACGGCCGCAGTTTTGTGCGCCGGTCGCACGACACCTACGACGCCATCATTTCCGTGCAGACAATGACTGATTCCGCTCTCTTGTCGGGTGCCTTGAGCCTTTCTGAGACATACATACTTACGCGCGAAGCGTTCGCCGATTACTATGATCACCTGAGTCCTGACGGAGTGCTGATGATGACGAGGCCTAACTATCAAATGCCCAAACTGATCGCGACGGTCCACGAGGTGTTTGATGGCCGAGGACTAGGGAGCGTTGCCGATCACCTTTTTGCCTTTCGCGGTCCTGTGCTCCCGTACGGACACACGCGGTACCTCACTTGTTTTATGATGAAAAAGTCAGCGTGGACTCCGCAGGAGATTGCCGCGATGGAAAAGCGCTTGGGCATCGGTCAGCCACAGCCCCCTGGCAGCGAAGTTCCGGAAGTCTACTTCTCGCCATACCAACCGGCTCCGCAAAAGACATTCTTCAGTAGGCGGCTCCATGAACTCGCGGAAACGCAGGATCTTCAGGCAATTTATCGCGGCACCAGCGAGGCCTTGAGCCCGGCCACTGATGATCAGCCGTTTTTCAATCAGCGGTTACGCTGGCGTTCCTTGGGCCCTGATGCTTTCCGCGAGGTACTTTTCCCCGCGAACGGCAGAGGCTTCGACGGTTACCGGCCCATAGCTGAAGTGTCCCTCATCGCACTCTTCGCACAGGCCGTCGCGATCGCCGCAATTTTCATTCTGCTGCCTCTGATCCGGTTCTCGCGCACAGGCCTTCGAGTCCCGAATCGGTGGTCCTTTCTCATCTACTTTGCAAGCCTGGGTTTGGGCTTCATCCTGATAGAAATGGTCCTTCTGCAACGGTTCACTCTCTTTCTCGGCCAGCCTATATATACGCTTGCCGTTGTCTTGGCAGGGCTGCTGATTTCCACGGGAGCAGGCTCTTACGCGACGAGCGGCTTGCACGACGCTTTGAAGTGGTCTCTCGTTCCCATCACAGTTGTGATTCTAGGAGCTCTCGGTGTGACGGCGCTGGTAACACCGTACGTGTTTTCGGCAACACTTGGTCTTGCTTTGCCATGGCGTGTGCTGGTTTCGCTTTTGCTGATAGTGCCATTGGGATTCGTCCTCGGAATGCCTTTTCCGAGGGGATTGCGAATCGTCGCAGAGGAAGCGCCGGAGTTGGTGCCATGGGCGTGGGGCGTTAATGGGTTCTTTACTGTGATTGGCTCCATCGCCGCGGTCATTCTCGGAATGGCTTTCGGCTTCCGGTTTGTACTGGGCGTCGCAGCAAGTTGCTATCTTTTGGCGTTGGGGGCGATCATTCTGCCGGAGGCCGTCGTGCTCCTGGACCGAAGACAGGCGGCCAGGGGCGCGGCGCTCGGGAAAAGTACGTCGGGCGCTGGAGCCGCGACAGATTAGCGTCGTTGAGTCTGGGCAACTCGCGCCCCACCTCACGGCGGAGACACTGTCAAGAGCGCGGCGCTTGCGCGCGGCATCTGGATCGAATAGATACCGTCCAGCGGAAGTACGATCTCGTAAGCGCTTGTTCCCTGCGCGGTGCCATCGGGGCTGCCGTCGAAAGTTTGTCCGCCGAAGGTAACTCCGGTTTTTGATTGATACAGGGGCGCAATCAGCCGTGCGAGCGTCCCTGCTCCGTACCCGCCTAGATTGATCGTGACTGTACCGTTCGTGTTCCGATCCTTGTTAATCAACGACACGCGCACAGTCCTATCGCGTCCGATCGTAGCCCAGACCTTTAGGTTCGCGGAGGCGGTCAGTCTTACTGGAAGAAGCCTTGAGCCTGCTGGCGCGGCCTGTTGGAAGAACAGCAGCCCGTAATACTCGGGCCGGACTACATTGATGGAATAGATGAAGGGTTTGACCGCAGTATTTACGTTGAAGAGAAAGGCGCCGTAAGCGTCGTCGGTATCCATGTGGAAGTTCACGCCATCCAGGCCTGTGCGGGCCAGCTCGAACGTCGCATCTATCGCCCACAATGCGGACGCGAAAGTGTCCGTGACGCCCGCTTGGCCATTGCAGGCAATCGAGTTCATCTCAGCCATGCGTATCTTCAGACCGGCGGCGTGCGCCTGCGAAACGAAGGGAGCAATCGCGCTCGCGCCGCCCGTGGAGCTCGAGTCTCTGAGAAGGTAGTCCGGTGGAATTGCCCTTCCAGAGCATGCCGATCCTGCATACCAATGCTGGCTCACCACACTTAGGGTGGACGAGTTCGTCTGGAGAAAGGATCCTAACTCTGAACCCCACACCCAGGGCTGCACGCCGCCAAATGAGGGACCGATGAATTTCATTCCTGGCGCAACGCCAGGAGCGTTGATGGCTTTCTGCCATTCCTGCCACTGAGCCAAGAACTCGCCGTAGGTGTAGTTCGCGAGGCGTCCTTTCAAGAATTGATAATCGTCCGGCTCATTCCCGATCTCGATCGCCAGCAGCGAATCGGCGGGCAGATGTTGCATGAAAAACTTAACCTGGTCGGTGGCGATCTTGACTTCGCTGTTTCTGAGATTTACTCCGATATAGAACTTTGCTCCGATGTCCTTGTAGAGCTGGACGAGCGGAGCCGTCTGAGCCGTGGTCGGCGGATCCGGCAAATAGGCGAGATCATCGGCATCAGCGCCGACCCGAAAAATGGGAGGATCGGCGCCGAAGGCGAGGAGATTGTTGATCAGTTGGCGGTAGATCGGATTCGTCCCGGTCGCCGGATCTCCGATCATCTTCTCAGCCTCGCCCCAATCATGTGAAATCCCGAGAAACGTCGCGGGGACTTGAAATCCGGGCCGCGTTGCGTCAACGCGGACGGACGCAATGTTCCCGGTGAAGAACGAAGTGAGGTTCGAAGAGCATGCGTCACACAGGGCGAGAATGGCGGTTGCCGCGGCTGCCGCGGCGCGCAAACGCTTCAGTTTAAAGGTCGGGGGTTGACGTTGTACGGCCGCACCAGACCCAATTGGCGACAGTTCGGATTTCTGCCGATTGAACACGAGGTAAGTCCTTTGCATCAGCTTACGTGTGTTTCCTATGAGTGATCGTATACCTGGGAAGTTTTGACATTTTCATCGGGTAGCCTGCATTCTGCCAGAAACTACGCGTTACATAGGGCGCATGAGTAGCGTTCCGTTCGCGTCCCGACTGTGAAAACGGGCCACCCGTCAGTGGCATTGAAGCCTCAGTTTACTGGTTCTGATAATCTAAGTCATAGAGGTAAACGGACGCGCCGGGAGCACGCGACGAATCTAATCTTGTTCCCACTGTGTCAAGGTAGTCCAGGAATAGCTGCTCTTCATCGACTCCCGCGCCACGATAGACGTGCGAAAACAAGATCCACACTCGCTTCTTGCCGCGAAGCTGACCCAAGTCTTTTCGATAGGAAGCCCAGTTCTGCCTCGATTCGACCCCCGTCATTTCATCCATCGGGGCTATTAGGTGCCTTGCGCTGTAATACTGGAATGGCCGAAGAGTCGCGTAGTAGAGGTAGAGGAAATCTCCATCCTGGCGATGGTTCTCAACATATCTTATTACTGGCTTGATCTCTTCTTTAGTGCGCGGTTTGATAAGGCCGGAGCCTGCATCGAGAAGTGGATGCAGGAACAAGAATCCAATCAGTAGAAAGCTGAAGTAGGGGAGCGTATCGCTCGTTCGGGTGCGTATCCTCTCCAATCCGGCCGCTATCAACAGGATGAGTGAAGGAACAAGAAACAACAGCAGGCGCCCACGAAAGGGATAACGATGCAACGCAGACGCCGCCAAGGTGGCCGCAAGTGGCGTCAATAAAAGCACCAATCTCGCGGAGTGTTTCGAAGAAAACTCGACCATCCCCACCAAGGCTGCGACCGCAGCAACTCCGACGAGGGTGAGACCGACTGGATCGGAAAAGATGCCAAAAAACGCGTCAATGAACCAACGGACATCCGCCCCAGACCGCGGTGGAAAAGGGGCGAAGGCGCCTTGCCAATAATCCAGCAGTACGGTGTCGCGCGTCAGCCCCCGAAGCGACGCACGGAACGAAAGTAGGAAGCTGGTCGGCCACAAGACTCCGGGGATCGCGAGCAAGAACAGTCCTCGCCGGTCATGCCTTAGTATTGAATCCAGGAGCCAGCCCACTCCCACTGCTGCTAAAACAAAAGCCGCCGGTTGCGAAAACCAAAGCACAATCGCCCCAATGATGGAGACGATGACGGCGCGCAGGACCGCGGAGTCGCGCTCGAGGAGATAGCCTGCCAGCCAGAAAAGGAGTATGCCGACCGCAACGTCGGTTGAATACTGCTTAGCTTCCGCAGAGTAGTAAATCAGCGGGTCTGAAACGGCGAACAAACCGACCGCAATCGTAGCTGCGGCCGGAGCAAGGAAGCGCCGCGCGACGATTACGAAGAGAATCATGGAAAGGACGCCGGAAAGAAAAGGGACCAGACGAAGCGCTGCTTCACTGGTGCCGAAGCCGAGTACAGCGGCCTTCTGGAGTGCCAGGAACCCAAGCGGAGAGCCTTGATGATAGTCGAGCGGCTTTAAGAGTTCGCTCGGAGACCGGCGGATGATATTGAGAACGACGAGAGCCTCGTCCAGCCAAAGTGACCGATCGAAGAGATACTGTCTAAGACGAAAGAGAATTCCGAGGGCGGCGAGGCCCCAAACGACCACCTTCCAGGGAGGCGCGTCTGTCCATTTCATCACATCAGGTCTTCTCATCGAGATCGTTGTTCGCAGCATGCTACAGCCCAGATCGCGATACGTCAAAGGTATCGTTCAACAAGTGTCGTTCAACAAGGTATCGTTCAGAGGTTTGTCGTTCAGTCGTCTCGACGAGTCACGCACGCCGCCTCTTTCCTGATTCTCGGCCCGCGCGTGATCTCGAGGCATGACTCCCAGGCCAGTGGAAACTCCGCCAAGCCGCCCGCCTCGCTACGCCGCAAGACAAGGTCATCACAGATTCGTAGGACATCTGGTTCACCTATCGCTCACCAAGCCGCCGCCCACTTGCACTTCAAGGCTCAGAACCATTCCGTTCTCGGTACCTGAAACCCGCTTCTTAACGGCGGACGCGATAGCCTCAACTCGAGGAGTCTGGACCAAGCGCCTGGACCTCTCTGTCCAAGCGCTGTTCCACTTTTGTTACGGAGCTACAGTAAGCAGCGCAGCGCTTGTGGGGGGGATCGCGAAGGTATACACGCCCGAAGTGGGCGTCACTGTCGTCGTCGAGAGAGTTCCCTGGATTGTTCCGTCGGTAGATCCGTCGAAAGTCTGCCCGCCGTAGCTTACGCCCGTCGTCGCAGTCACGCTCGCTGCCGAAAGAGCTTTAAGTGAGGCGCTTCCATAACCCGCGAGGGTGATGTTGACCGTGCCGCTGTTCGTCTCGTCTTTGTTCAGCACAACGACACGTACAATTCCTGCTGCATCAATCGTCGCCCAAATAGAAACGTTGGCCGATGTCGTGGTCGAGACGGGCAACAACTTCGCGCCATTTTGCGTTGCCTCTTGGAACATCTCGAAGCCGTAATAATTTGGGCGCAGGATGCAGCCGCTCGTCACATTGAGCGTGCAGGTGGACGGCGAAGGAAGCTCCAGCAGGTCATAGAACGCTGCTGTGTCCGAGACCACGTTCACGCCATCGGTTCCTACGCTCGCCAAGTTGAACAGCGCGTCGGGAAGCCACAGCGCAGCGGCGAAGGTGTTTGAGATTCCAGACAACCCGGAGCAATCAATGTCGTTCATCTCCGAGATTCGAAGGGGCACTCCGTTTTCATGCGCGTTCGCTACATAATTCGCATAGTTCGCATCGGAAGGCTTGGCTTGCGCCGCAGCTAGTTCGGCAGACAGCGAGGGGCTGCCTGAGCATCCGTTCTGCGGATACCAATGCTGCGATACATAGGTCAGATTCGCTGCTTCACCGTTCACGAACGAATTGAGGTCAGATGCGTCATTCCAAGGTTGCTGGCCGCCGAACGAAGGGCCAACGAACTTCAGGCCCGAGCCGCCAGTGAGGGATGTAATAGCTGTGCGAAAAGCGTCCCAATTTGTCTTGAACGTTTGGTACCCGCCAGCATAACTGCCGCTATTTTGACATGCGCCATCCGGCTCATTTCCGAGTGTGACGCCGAGCCACCCGGCCCCAGCGTTTGCAATGTAAGACGCCACGGCGGGAGTCGCGTAGGTCGTCGCCGTGGTTGAAGGACACATCGGTGCGGGAAGTGTGAACCGGAGACTAAGTCCGCTGCCTTCGAGCGTCGTGTAGAGGGTGTTGAAGGTGGCAATCTGTGCGGAAGTCGGGGTACCAGGCCATGGGCTTTCATCGCCTTCCACGTCCAAATCAAACTTTTGCCCAGAAAAAGTTAAGTTTTTGATGAGCTGCGGATAGAGCGGATTCGGCACGAACGTCTGCGCGTCAAAAAAATCTAGCGCGATGCCTCCGAAATTAGAGGGAATCTGTTGCCCCGCAGTTGTCACAGTAACAGTCGCGTTCGCGAGCGGGGCGCTCACGATCGTCAGAGTGACGGAGTTGCTGGTCACGCTGCTGACGGAATTGGAGACGGTAACCTGGAAGACATCGCCGTTGTATGAGGTTGTCGTAGCAGGGGTGGTGTAGGTAGAGGAGGTAGCGCCGCTGATAGCGGTTCCGTTCTCCAACCACTGGTAGTTCAGCGGGGTTGTCCCAGTAGCCACCACTGAGAAAGTCGCTGTCTGACCTGCCGTCACTGTCTGATTCAGCGGTTGTGTCGTGATCGTGGGTGCTACCGCAGCGGCGTTCACCGTCAGCGTCGCGGTGTTGCTCGTTACGTTCCCCACCGAGTTGCTCACCAGCACCGCGAACGTAGAACCGTTGTTCGCACTCGAGGTTGCCGGCGTCGTATAGCTGGCGGAAGTCGCACCCGTGATATTCGCCCCGTTCTCCTGCCATTGGTAACTCAGCGGCGCTGTACCACTTG
>Ga0210398_10001065_pt1 | contig 29472 bp, 28 predicted proteins | sample IncBWC4OmetaG_FD_161047 | JGI IMG/M metagenome (GOLD analysis project Ga0210398, IMG submission 161047) | Forest soil microbial communities from Barre Woods Harvard Forest LTER site, Petersham, Massachusetts, United States - Inc-BW-C-4-O | ecosystem: Environmental > Terrestrial > Soil >... | reverse complement strand
GCTCAACGAACCAACTGGTTCATAGCGGGTAATCGTCGCCACAAGCGCGCCGGGTTGCTCGTAAATTTCCTGGAGCATCGCGTGCGGGTAGGTACGGGGCATGCGTTCTTTTTCCTCTATCACTTTTATCCTCCTCGCGCGCCCTGTTACTCGCGCGGGGAGTCTTCAAGAAAGTTACCATGATGTATAGACAACTGTACGGAGTTGCAAGTACAAGAGTGTCAGGTGCCCTTATTCGCTCCGCGAGACCTGGCGTACTCGGGGATCGTCAAATGCCTGGTTGGACAGCGTCAGCAGAGCGGTACACACCGGGCCTATCGGCTCATTGGCAAAATCAGGCATGGATAGCCTTTACAAAGCGCGCGGTAATCGCCTCGGGACGCGTGATTGCCGACCCTACGACCACTGCGTGTGCACCCAGATCCAGGGCCCGCCGCACCTCTTCCGGCTGAGAAATGTGCCCTTCCACGATCAAAGGGACGCGAAGGCTTTGGATCAGCCGTTCGACCAGTTTCCAATTGACGGATCGAAATTGCGCCGTTTCCGGCGTAAATCCATAAAGGGTAGTGGCAACTGCATCCGCGCCGGCCTCCTGGGCGGCCAATGCATCCTCGAGAGTCGCGATGTCGGCCAGCACAGGCTTGCATATCTCTCCGTGAATGCGACGAATCAACTGCGGCCAGGGCTCGGCGGCAGCCAGCCTGTTTGTGGTGCAATCGAGCGCAATGATGTCCGCGCCCGCGTCGGATATCGAAATCGCTGCGGCAAAATCCGGAGTAATCGAAACTTCGCCGCCGATCTTGCGCTTCAGTATGCCGATAATCGGTACATCTGTCTCTTGCCGAAAGGCTTCGATATTTTCGACGCCGTTGGCTCGCAATCCTCCGGCTCCACCGCGCACGGCAGAAATGGCCATGCGCCGCAGAGTGTCTACATTGTCGAGAGGATCGCCGGGAGGCGCCTGGCAGGAAACAATCAACGTTCCATGAAGCGAATCTGGAATCACGGCAAGCCAAACCTTCCATTTGAAAGAGTCTATTCCGCAAATCCTGAGGATAAGGCATTTGGCTGGTCAGAACATTCGCCTCATCCAGCAGTGCGTGGTTTCGCAAAGCGCGGAAAATATTATCCGGCGCGATCCGTTGAAGGACCGCCAAAAAAGTTGAGGAACGAGGAGCGTACGTGCCGAAGAGCAACCTTGATAGCCGTCAGCGAAACGAATCAGTAGTGCAGCCGCTTGATAAGAATGGATTCATTCCCCTGTATTTCCAGATTCAGCGTGCCCTGATGGAGAAGATCCAGTCAGGCGAGCTGTCGGAGGGCGACCCGCTGGCGTCGGAAGAGGAACTTTCCCGTGCTTACCAAGTGAGCCGTATGACTGCGCGCCAGGCGCTGCACGGTCTCAAGACACACGGATATGCCTTCAGCGAAAAGGGCCGCGGAACTTTCGTCAGCCGCCCGAAGCTCGAAAAAAATATTCTTCACCTGCAGGGTTTTACCGAGGACATGCGGCAACGTGGGATGAAACCGAGTTCCCAACTGCTCGAGCAAGTCGTCATTTCGGTGACGGAAGATCTCATGGAGAAGTTGAAACTTGACTCTTCCGAAAAGGTCATGCGACTGCGACGGCTGCGTCTGGCCGACGGCATTCCCATGGCCATCGAGGAGTCGCATATCCCGTTGCGCCAGTTCCCCGGGCTCGACCGCATTGATTTCGCAAAGCAGTCCCTGTATCACACTCTGCGCGAGCGCTACGGTGTGCGCGTCGGCTATGCCGACGAGATCCTCGAGGCACTTCCGGCCACACGCGAGGAATCCGAACTGCTCACCATCCCCAGAAAGGCAAGCGTCCTCTCCATCAGCCGCATCATTCTCACCACGCAGGAATCACCCGTCGAAGCGGCGTGCTCCCGTTATCGTGGTGACCGCTATCGCGCATCGATCCGCGTTCCAGTGACGACGATTGAATAGACGTCCACGATCGCAATTTAGGTAACAATAGTTCCTAAAGATGAAACTCTGGGACGCAATTGTGGTGGGCGCCGGACCCGGCGGTTGTGCTGCCGCTTATGATCTCGCGCTAGCGGGCCGCGAAGTGTTGTTACTGGATCGAGCCGAGTTTCCCCGGCAAAAGGCCTGCGCCGGTGGCCTCACCCTTAAGGCCGTAAAAGCTCTTCGATATTCGATCGAGCCCGTGGTTCGTCACCATATTGCTCGCATGCGCGTAAAGCGCGACGCCAATCAGTCGATTGTCCTTCGCCGGCGCTCTCCCTATTGCATCATGACCGTCCGGCAAGAGCTGGACGATTATTGTTTTCGCCAGACCCTCGCCGCGGGGGCAGAATATCGGCGCATTCGCACTTTCACCGCGATTACTGAGGATACGTCAGGGGTCACCATCATTGCCGATGGCCACGCTCTCAGGGCTCGGTTCCTCATAGGCGCCGATGGAGTTCACAGCCAGGTACGGCACCTCACCGGTAGTGGCGACGGCTGGTTCTGGCGCGCCTTTGCACTTGAAGCCACCGTGCCGCTACCGAATGCCGCCGAGCACGAACTCGTCTTTGATTTCGCGCCAGTTCGCGATGGATATGGATGGATATTCCCCAAGGGGGATCACATCAATATCGGACTCTACTCCTATGCAAGCGAAGAGAAAATCGACCGAACCCGTCTTGCCTCATATATTCGTGACCACTGCGGGAACGCATCTGCCACGGAAGTTATAGGCCAGTTTGCGGGCTTCGGCGCAGCGAGACACGAAATCGCGGCGACCAGAATCTTCCTTGTTGGCGACGCTGGCGGATTCGTTGACCCGCTCACAGGTGAGGGCATCTACTTTGCGATTGCGAGCGGACAAGCGGCTGCTGCTGCGATTAAATCCGAGTTGGGTTCAGACGTCCCGGCCCATCTGCATTTCACGCAGGGTACCGCGAAGCTCCGTGCGGAACTTGCCATTTCCACTTCGGCAGCGCGTTGGTTCTATGGAAATCTCGACCAGGGGTGCCGCCTTCTCTCAATACCGATGCTCCGTGCCGCAGCCCTGAATGCGTTCGCCAACGGACTCGGCCTTTCCAGACTTGCGGCGCATGCAAAAAAGCTTGTGCGACTCACCTCGTCTCGTGAAAATCTAATCCTCAATCGTCATGAACTGTAGACAACTCCGCAAAACGCGCTAATATGGTTTTTCGATTCGACGGCGCAATTTTCTCGGCTCTGTAGCAAAGGCACTGGAACCTTGATCGTGAAAGGACCAGAATGATGCTTCCTGAGTGGCTTCGGGTAGGGCGGATTGCAGGGTTCGTGTTCCTTCTCGCCATGTTTCTGTCGAGCTATGCTTTCGCCGAGGGCCCACAGTCCACACCCAGCATCTTTGCACCAACCTCGACTCCCGCTATCGATATCCACCATCTCTCGTTGTTTGTCCTTGAGATCACCGGTGCAATCTTCGTCGTCGTTGCCAGTCTCCTGACCTACGTCATCATTCGCTTTCGTGCGGGCAATGCCGAGGATGATCGCGAGCCCGCGCAAATCTACGGCAGCAACCAGGTCGAATTGGCCTGGACCGTCATTCCTGTGCTCATTGTGGTCGTCCTTTTCCTCACGACCGCACGCGTGATCTTCGCTATCCAGGACGCCCCAATGCCCCAGGCAGCGCTGGAAGTCACCGTCATCGGACACCAGTTCTGGTGGGAGTACCGCTATCCAAAACAGGGCCTCGTCGTGGCAAACGAGCTGCACGTTCCCTTAAGCGACGCGAAACAGCCCACACCAACCCATTTGAAACTGCTTTCGGCAGACGCCGATCACAGTTTCTGGGTTCCGCAGTTAATGGGAAAAATAGACCTTATTCCAAATCACCCGAACGAAATGTGGATTAACCCGCTGACAAGTGGCCTCTACGTGGGGCAGTGCGCGCAGTTCTGTGGAGTCCAACATGCCAATATGCTGCTGCGAGTCTATGTAGATACTCCGGAGCAATTTGCGGCCTGGGTAAATAACCAGGCGAAGCCAGGGATGCAGGATCCGTCGGTCGCGGAAGGAAGGCGAGTTTTTGAGACAGAAGCCTGCATGAACTGCCACACCGTCCAAGGCACCGCCGCCACCGGCAGATTTGGCCCCGATTTGACCCATCTGATGAGTCGCGACACACTTGCTTCGGGTGAAATCCCGAATACCAGAGACAATTTGCGGCAATGGATTAAGAGCCCTGACAGTTTCAAGCCCGGCGCCTTAATGCCGGCCATGCAGTTGAGCGACAGCCAACTCGACCAGGTCACCACTTATCTGGAAACGCTGAAATAGGGAAAACGATGGCGGACCGCACACTTCCGATCGATGGCTCGCTGGACTTGACGCCGCCACGCGAGGGCGAAAGCACGTGGCTCGAAACCCTGCACTCGTGGGTCATCACGGTCGACCACAAGAAACTCGGCCTGATGTACATGATGCTGGCCATCTTCTTCCTTCTGGTCGGCGGCGGCGAGGTTCTCTTTATCCGCATTCAGCTTGCGGTGCCGAACAACCATTTTATTTCACCGCAGGTCTTCAATCGCCTTTTCACGATGCACGGAACCACCATGGTTTTCCTGGTGGGCATGCCGCTGGTCTTTGCCTGGGCGAACTACATGATTCCGCTGCAGATTGGCGCTCGCGACATGGCATTTCCGCGTCTTAACGCCTTCAGTTTCTGGCTGACTGCTTTTGGCGCTTTATTTCTCTATTTCAGCTTTCTCGGCGGTGCCGGACTGTACGGCGTCGGTAACGCGCCGGACGTCACATGGTGGGCCTATGCACCCTTGACTGCGCGAGCCTTCTCTCCCGGAAACGCCACCGATTACTGGGCGCTCGCGCTTCTCGTGACCGGATTCGGAACCCTTGGCGGCGCAATCAATATCATCGCCACGGCCCTCTCCATGCGGTGCAAAGGCATGACGCTCATGCGTATGCCGCTCTTCACATGGCTCCTGGTCGTGGACAGTGGACTACTGCTGATCACCATCACACCGCTCACTGCCGCGCAGGTGATGTTGATGCTCGACCGATACCTGGGGTCCCATTTCTTCGACACTCAGGCCGGTGGTCAGGCCTATCTGTGGATGCATTTCTTCTGGATCTTCGGCCACCCAGAAGTCTACGTGCTGGTTTTCCCAGCCTTCGCAATCGCCAGTGAAGTTATCCCCGTCTTCTCGCGCAAGGCGATCTTTGGATATCCCGCAATGGTCGCGGCTTCCGTGGGCATCGCCTTTGTGAGCCTTGGAGTATGGGCTCACCACATGTTCACGGTCGGCATGACATCGGCGGGAAACGCGTTTTTCGCACTTTCGACGATGCTGGTAGGTATCCCGACAGGCATCAAGATCTTCAACTGGGTCGCCACCATGTGGGGCGGCAAAATACGCTTTGCGACCCCAATGCTTTTCTGCACTGCGTTCCTTTTCCAGTTTCTAACCGCAGGCCTCACTGGCATCATGCTCTCCGTAGCGCCATGGAACTGGCAGCTCCACGGTTCCTATTTCGTCATTGCACACTTCCACTACATCCTGGTGGGCGCCATCGTCTTCAACGTCTTCGCCGGGATCTACTATTGGTTCCCCAAGGCGACGGGCCGCATGATGAACGAAACGCTGGGAAAATGGCACTTCTGGCTCTTCTTCATCGGATTTCACGTCACCTTCGACACCATGCACTTTCTTGGCTTCGAAGGCATGCCCCGCTGGATCTACACCTATCCCGCCGACCGGGGGTGGGACCACTTGAACCTTGTCGTCTCGATCGGAGGCCTGATCCAGGGTGTCGCGGTGCTTATCTTCGCCTACAACCTGATCTCGTCGCTCTTAAAAGGCACGATTGCCGGCAATGATCCCTGGGATGCGTGGACGCTCGAATGGTCTACTGCCTCTCCCCCGCCGGCATATAACTTCGCCACCGATCCCGTGGTGCACAGCCGCCGTCCCCTGTGGGACGTAAAGCACCCGGAAGATCCTGACTGGAAGTACGAATGATGAACGACTGGACAGACCTCAAATGAGCGCGATACCTCTGGTTCCCGGCGGACATGAGCAGACGTGGCATCTGCCCTCTCGCGGCAGAGTCGGCATGTATTGCCTCATCATTGGCGAATGTGCCATTTTCACCATCTTCGTCGTCGCCTATGTGTTTTACATCGGCAAGAGCCTCAATGGGCCCACGCCGGCACAGGTCCTTGAAGTGCCGATCTTCAATACCATCTGCCTGCTCTCAAGCAGCGTCACTATCTGGCTGGCCGAGCGCGCAATTGAGCGCGGCATCCTTCGTACCTTCGGACTCTGGTGGGCTGCCACGATCGCTCTCGGTGTGACCTTCCTGATCGGCACAGGGCTCGAATGGTACAAGCTGATCTATCACGATGGGCTCACGATTCGGACCAACCTCTTCGGCACAACCTTCTATTCGATCGTGGGTCTGCACGCGACCCACGTCGTTGTCGGCCTCACGATGCTGCTGCTTGTGCTCCTTTTCACTCTCACCGGGCATGTTCGTGAGGAGCACTCGGAGCGCATTCAGGTTCTGGCGCTCTATTGGCATTTTGTCGACGCAGTGTGGGTCGTTGTCTTCACCGTTGTGTACATCGTGGGGAGATAACGGATGGGCGATAACGCGAGGAATAATATGAGCGATCACGAAGAACGCGGCGCCCACACCGAAACGATTCACCTGCCCGCGCCAACCGCGTGGCCTCTTGTACTGGCCTTCGGCTTCACTTTGCTTTGTGCCGGACTGGTCACTAACGGTTTTATCTCCGTTCTCGGAGGCGTGCTCATGCTCTTCGGGGTGGTCGGCTGGTTCCGACAGGTACTTCCGCACGAGGCACATGAGGACATTCCCGTTGTCGTCGAGACGATAGCGATTCAGACCACGCGCCGGCAGGTGGAAAAGATCGTTGTTCCGGAAGAAGACCGGGCCCACCTGCCGGTCGAAACCTACCCCATCGTCGCCGGTATCAAAGGCGGCCTTGCCGGCAGTATTGCCATGATTCCGCCCGCACTTCTGTACGGCCTCATCGCCCAACACAGCATCTGGTATCCGGTCAATCTTCTCGGCGGCGCAGGCGTGGCAAACTGGCGGAACCCATCCACGGCCGACATCGCCGCTTTTCACTGGCAAGGTTTGATCGTGGCCTCGATCATCCATTTCGTCACCTGCGTCCTGGTGGGCCTGCTCTATGGAGCCATGCTCCCTATGCTGCCGCGGCGACCAGTATTGCTCGGCGGGATCGTCGCGCCGGTGTTATGGACCGGTCTGCTTCACTCGACCATGGGTGTCGTGAATCCCGTTCTCGACGAGCACATCGCCTGGGGATGGTTTCTTGTCTCGCAGGTCATCTTCGGTGTGGTCGCTGGTCTCGTTGTCGCCCGCCAGGAACGTATCCGTACCTCACAATCGCTGCCATTCGTCATGCGCATGGGCATTGAAACTCCGGGGCTTATTCACGAGCACAAGGAAGAGGACGACGGCCAATGAGAGTGCACGTACTCGCAGGCGTCTCTCTGCTTTTTTTGGTCGCGGGCTGCAACCAGATGCCCGGCACGCCAAAGCCCGACTCTGAGGTCCCGCGTCCTGACTCTGTCACCGATTTCGCCACGCTTTACAACGAGTATTGCGCCGCCTGCCACGGCAAAGATGGACAGAATGGCGCGGCGCTCGATCTTGCTAATCCCCTCTACCAGGCGTGGGTGGACGACGCGACGCTGCGCAAAATCATTGCCGAAGGCGAACCCGGCACGCTCATGCCCGCCTTTGGACACGAAGCCGGCGGACTGCTGGCCGATGCGCAGGTGGACGCCCTAGTGCATGGCATGCGCACTGCCTGGCAAAAGCCCGGAACCCTGAATGGTCAGACGCCTCCGCCATACCAGGCCGCCGGTCAGGGCGATGCATCGCGGGGACAAGCTGTTTACCAGACCGCATGCGCTCGTTGCCACGAACAGCCCCAGACAAAAATCACGAACTCCACGTTTCTGGCGCTCGTCAATGACCAGTCGCTGCGCACCATCATCGTTGTAGGCCGCCCCGATCTGAGTCATCCCGACTGGAGATCCGACATCGCCGGCCGTCCTCTCACCGGCGACGAAGTTACCGACGTCGTAGCGTGGCTTGCCTCGCAGCGCAGCCAGACTCCGGGACAACCCTATCCGCAACCATCAGTGAGGTGAAACGTGACCCAGACACCCGATCCGCCACCGGCAACGAGCGAACATCAGAATATCGATGATCCACGCGCTGTGTCCCGCCGCTGGATGCTCCTCAAAATCGGTGTCCTCATCAACGCTGCCGTAGCTGTGGCTGTTGCTACTCCTGTTGTCCGTTATCTGCTTGGCCCGATAAAGCGCAAGGGCGCATACCACTCCTGGATCACTCTCGGACCCATTGACCAATTTCCTGCCGGTGAAACGCGGCTCGCGACCTTTGGGAACCCCTTCAACCAACCATGGGATGGGGAAACGGCAAACACACCCTGCTGGGTTCGCAGGATCGACGCAACGAATTTCCAGGTCTTCGCCATCAACTGCGCCCACCTAGGTTGCCCCGTTCGCTGGTTTCCCCAATCCGGGCTGTTCATGTGCCCGTGCCATGGCGGCGTCTATTACTCCGATGGATCGCGGGCCTCGGGGCCACCCGAACGAGGGCTCTTTGAATACAAATACAAAGTGGCGGGGAACCAGTTACAAATCTTCGCTGGGCAAACCCCAACCCTTTCGAACGAAGCCAGCAACGGTCTGCGTGTTCTCAATAACTACAAAGGATCCGGCCCATGCACTGGGTAAAGCAAATCTACAACTGGCTTGAGCTACGGCTGCAGTTGCAAGGGCCTGTCGAAGACGCTGCTCTTCACCCCGTGCCGCGCAATACCGCCAGTTGGTGGTACGTCTTCGGCAGCGCAGCCTTCACACTGCTCCTGCTGCAGATAGCTACGGGCATTCTTCTCGCCATAGTCTACGTGCCCTCCGCCGCAAATGCCTGGAACAGCCTCAACTGGCTCAATCACGACCTGCCTCTAGGCTGGTTCCTGCGCGCGATGCATGGTTGGGGCTCCAACTTTATGGTCGCCGTCGTACTCGTTCACATGGCGCAGGTTTTTCTCTTCGGAGCATATAAGTTCCCTCGCGAGCTCACCTGGATTGTCGGAGTCTTCCTGCTACTCATGACCCTGGGAATGGCGTTCACCGGGGAGGTGATGCGCTTCGATCAGGATGCGTACTGGGGTCTTGGCATCGGAGTGTCGATTGTCGGCCGCGTGCCACTCATCGGCGGCCCATTGGTCGATCTCATGATGGGCGGTCCAATGATCGGTGGCGCGACCCTCTCACGCTTCTTTGACCTTCATGTCTTCGTCATCCCCGGGACTTTGCTCGTCCTCGTTGCCGTGCACGTCTGGATGGTGCTGAAGCTTGGCATCAACGATTGGCCGATGCCCGGCCGCCCGGTGCGCCGCTCCACCTACCTGGCCGAGTACCACAAGCTATCGCACGAACACGGCCTTCCCTTTATCCCCGGAGCTTTCTGGAAGGACCTCATCTTTTCCGGCGCGGTGCTTGCTGCGGTCGCCGTCTGCGCCCTCGTATTCGGCCCCTACGGCCCTAACGGTCAGCCGGACCCCACCATCATTCAGACCAACCCCAAGCCCGACTTCTTCTTTCTCTGGATCTACGCCATTCTCGCCTATCTTCCTCCCGTACTTGAGACGCCTTTTATCCTGATCGTGCCAATTCTCGGCATTGCTGTTCTGTTGGCCCTCCCCTTCTACGCAGGAGAGGGAGAAAAGAGCTGGCATCGCCGTCCTGTCGCCGTGCTCGTGCTCGTGACCGTCGCAGTCTCGTTCGGGGTCTTCACTCACCTGGGCACCTTCACGCCATGGAGCCCGATCATGGATGCGTGGAGCAGCGACCCTGTTCCATCAAAGTTTCTGCAGGACAGAACGCCATTAGAACGCCAGGGTGCAATCGTCTTCCAGGCCAAGCAATGCCGCAATTGCCACTCCCTCGACAAGGTTGGCGGGCTGCGCGGACCGGCCCTGGACGATGTCGCCACCCGTCTCACAGAAGACCAGCTTTTCCGACAGGTGTTGCAGGGCGGCGGCAACATGCCGGCATACGGCAAGAATCTCTCGCCTTCGGAAACGACCGCACTGGTCAGGTTCCTTACCACCCTCCATGCGCCGGGGCAGCAACGAGCCACCGATGCGTCCGGCGCGGCTGCGGCTCAGCTGACACCCCCCGCTCCGGAGCCAGCAAAGCAGTAGATGTCAGAATCATTCTTCCTAACCTGGTCGTTTCCGCCCTGGGTTTGCTTAGCGCTGGAGATCACTGCCCTTGTCTATTGGCGGGGCTGGTGGCTCATTCGCAAGACTCGTCCCGCAATCTTCCCGGTGTGGCGACTCGCCTGCTTTCTCGTCGGAATCGCTTCTATCGTCGTAGCCCTCGCCTCGCCTCTCGATGTCTTCAGTGATCGCCTGCTCTTCCTTCACATGGCGCAGCATTACTTGCTTATGTCGGTTGCGCCGCCCCTCATTGTGCTGGCGGCCCCGGTCGTGCCCCTGCTGCGCGGGCTGCCCCGCTGGTTCGTGCGTCCTGTGCTCGGACCCTTGATCCGGATGAGATGGTTGCGGCACTTCTTCAAGTCGCTGGTAAGTCTTCGGGTCGCTTGGATCCTGATGAATGCGGCCTATGTCGGCTGGCATATCCCCGTCGCATATGAACTTGCGCTTAGGTCATGGCAATGGCACATCGCGGAGCATGCATGTTTCTTGTTTTCGAGCATCCTCTTTTGGTGGCCTGTCATTCAGCCATGGCCCAGCCGCTTCTCCGGGTCGCGCTGGCTGCTGCTGCCCTATCTCCTGTCGGCCGACATCGTAAACACCGGGCTGTCGGCGTTCCTGTGCTTCTCCGGACGGATGCTTTACCCCAGCTATGCGGATCAGCCGCGGATGTTTGGAATCAGCGCGCTCTCGGATCAGGTTGCCGCCGGCTCGTTCATGTGGGTCTTCGGATCGATCGTCTTCCTGATCCCGGCCCTGGCGATCACGATGCGATTGCTCTCGCCAAGCCGGCGACCAGCGGCAATGTTTACGATGTAGGTTGCTGCAGATATCTGAAAAAAACTTTGTTTCTCTTAATTTGATTCTAAAGAGGTTAGCGGGGGAAATTGCACTGTATTTTGGCACGCCTTCGATTGCCGAAGCAATTCATTCATAACACTCGGGTTGTTCAAGCCTTCCAGGTTCTAAATGGGTTACCGGGCAAGATTCGCCACAAAACACAAACCGCCTGACCGCGAATGGCAGCCAGGCCGTCTTGTCTCTATTCCGATTATATCTGGCGGCTGGAAATTCTCGGCCAATTCCTTCAGGCAGACGGCATCCAACTTTCTATGGTTGTCAGCCGATGTTGTCCCCCTAGGCAACCCAAGCCGATCAGGAGTCGATAAAATTAGATCTATGGTCTCCCGATTTACAGCCCTGCGCCTTTTTGCCTTTTTCCTCGGCTTCACTTCGACCCTCGCTCTTGCCGATCCTGCACCCTTCGACCTCAGCGGCCCCAAACTCGAAGTCAAGGTGACCCGCGGAGATCAGACGCTTCCCATCACCCAAGTGCCGAACCTGGCCGCAGGCGATACGCTCTGGATCCACCCTGACTTTCCCCCAGGTCAGGCCGCGCACTACCTTCTGATCGCGGCATTCCTTCGCGGGTCGACCAATCCCCCGCCGGAGAACTGGTTCTTCAAGGACGAGACTTGGGACAAGAAGCATGGCAGCGACGGCCTTACTGTGACGGTTCCCGAAGGCGCGCAGCAGGTGCTGCTCTTTCTTGCGCCAGCAACCAATGGCGACTTCAAAACGCTGATCAACGCGGTTCGCGGACGCCCCGGCGCATTCGTGCGCGCGTCCCAGGATCTGAATCAGGCCAGCCTCGATCGCACTCGTCTGGAGACCTATCTCGACGCAGTCCGCAGGATCAACTCGACCGATCCCGCCAAGCTCAAGGAAGTCTCGCCGCTGCTGGCGCGCAGCCTGAGTATTCAGCTCAACAAAGACTGTCTCGAAAAAGATGTCGAGGAACAGGCCTCCTGCCTCGTGCAGAAACAGGACAGTCTGATCCTCAACGATGGGCACAGCATGTCGATTGTCGGCGCTCTTACTTCAGGCCCCGCCGGCGATCTCACTCTGCAGGCCAGCTATACGCCGCAAATGAATTTCGGCTACTACAGCCCATACATCGCGTCGATCATGGACATCGCACGCATTCTGGATTCGTTTCATACTGCGGAATATCAGTACATCCCGGCACTTGCCTCTCAGCATGAGAACGCGCTGGAACTCAAGCTCAACACACCACCGTCGTTCCACAATCCCAAGTCGGTCCTGGTCGTCGCGCTTCCGGCGGTAGAGGCTGCACAGCCTCCGCCGCTCCATCCCGTCGATGAGAAACAGGTCTTCTGTGCTGAGAAGACTGCTCTTGTCTTGCCCGTGGACGGCGCTCCGCTGGTCTTCTCGACGGCCTATGCGCGGGATATGGTGCTCCACCTTGAAGCGGGCGACAAGAAGGTAGACCTGCCACTCAGAGCCGACGCCATGAAGGGCGGATTCGTGGTCGATAACAAACCCCTCGACGGAGTCAATCTCGGCTCGGGCGTCAAGTCGTCCGTAACCGGCGTGTGGGGCTTCAAACCATTCCAGGGCCCGGCCTTCCAACTCCAAGGCGCTCGCGAGCAGAAATGGCAGATCGCCCCCGCCGATCAGAACGCTTTGGTGGCCGGGCGCGATGACACCCTCCACCTGCAGGCCGACGACGCCAGTTGCGTCGATTCGATCCAGTTCAAGGATTCTCAGGGCAAAGAGCTCAAGGCGGACTGGAAGCTTGTGAAACCGGATCAGGTGGAGGTGAAGCTGCCCTTGAAGGACGCGCAGCCAGGTTCGCTCACTCTTGTCGTGAAACAGGCGGGTCTCCCCAAGCCAGAGGAGATTCCCCTGCACGCGCTGGCTGAAGAAGGACACCTCGAAACCTTCACACTCCACGCCGGAGATCACGAAGGACAGCTGAAAGGCAGCCGCATGGATGAAGTGGCCAGCATCTCGGTGAATGGCATCCTGTTTGAACCTGGAAGACTCTCCAGCGACCAGGGCAGCGACATACTGCTGCTTGAGGCGAAAGATGAGAAGGCGGCGACTGCTTTCACCGCAGGCGAGAAACTCAAAGCCACGGTGACCCTGCACGATGGACGCACGGTCGACGTGTCGGGAACCGTTGACCCGGCACGTCCGAAGGCCAGCCTGATCGGAAAAAACATCGAGGCCAATGCACCGGGCGCAGCCACGAATATCCAGTTGACGGATCAGGACGAGTTGCCCCAAAACAGCAAGCTGACGTTTTCGCTCAAGGCGCAATCTCCGGATAGCTTTTCGCGCGAGGAGAAGATCGAGGTCGCGACCCAGGACGGGTCGTACTCCACAATGTTGAGCATGGGCGATGGCACACTCACCCTCCAGGACGCGAAGACCTCCCTCGCGACGCTCAACCCGGCCAAGGCTTTCGGAGCCTCAGCCTTCGGCCCGCTGCGCTTCCGCCTGATCGACGCAAGCGGAGCGAAGGGGGATTGGCAACCTCTCGCAACGCTGGTGCGGCTGCCCAATCTGAAGGATCTGAAGTGCCCAGCGACCCCGGACCAACCTTGCATGCTGACCGGCTCCGATCTCTTTCTGGTCGATTCCGTTTCCGGTGACGCGCAGTTCTCGCATCCGGTGCAGGTGCCGGATGGGTTCCCCGGCAGCGCGCTACCTGTTCCGCATCCGGACGGCAACGGGCTATATGTGAAGCTCCGCGACGATCCATCGGTGGTGAACCAGGTCACGCTGGAAGTGCAACCCCTGCCCGTGCCGAAGGCGCAGTCCGCTTCGTCCCATACGCCCCAGCGGCCGAGTTATGTTCGGCCCGCCAGCAACCCGGCTCAGGATGCTACCGCGCCAAATCCACAAGCACCCCCCAGCGGAGGGCCGGCACCAACAGCCGCCTCCACGCCGCCTGCGCCTGCTACCGCTTCACCTTCGGCAGCTCCGGACTCACCGCAACCATAAGTCGTGAGATCGGCGCGTATGCTAAAAAGCTGGGAAGCCTCCAGACATGGCATACCGGCACTCCATTCGTGGCGTCACCCATTCGTTTGAGGACCTGCGTACACTGCTGGCCAAGGCCTCTCCGGCGCGCAGCGGAGATGAGCTGGCTGGAATCGCCGCATCAAGCGCCGCGGAACGAGTCGCCGCGCAGATGGCGCTTGCCGATCTTCCCCTCGCCATCTTCCTCAACGAAGCGGTCATTCCCTACGAAGACGACGAGGTGACACGCCTTATCATTGACTTCCACAACAGGGACTCGCACCGCGATGCCTTCGCGCCCATTGCCAGCCTCACCGTGGGCGAGTTTCGCGACTGGTTGCTGCAGGAGGAGACCACGGGCGATCTGCTCGCCGCGTTGGCGCAGGCGTTTACACCGGAGATGGTCGCCGCTGTCTCGAAGCTCATGCGCCTGCAGGATCTCGTGCTCGTTGCGCGGAAGATTCGCGTCGCGACACGCTTTCGCACCACTGTAGGTTTGCCGGGTACGCTCTGCTCGCGCCTCCAGCCGAACCATCCCACGGACGACCCGGCTGGCATTGCGGCGTCGATCCTCGACGGGCTGCTGCTGGGCGCGGGCGATGCGGTGATCGGCATCAATCCGGTCTCGGACAATGTGGCTACGGTGACCGCGCTGCTGCGCATGATCGACCACATCCGCGAGCGGTATGAGATCCCCGTGCAAAGCTGTGTGCTCGCGCACGTCACCACGCAATTGCAGGCGCTGGAGCGCGGCGCGCCGGTCGACCTCATCTTCCAGTCGATCGGCGGCACGGAAAAGACGAACAGCTCTTTCGGCGTGAATCTGGCGCTGCTGGATGAGGCGTATCAGGCGGGGCTGGAACTTAAGAGGGGTACGATCGGCGACAACGTCATGTATTTCGAAACGGGACAGGGCAGCGCCCTCTCCGCCAACGCACATCACGGAGTGGATCAGCAGACATGCGAGGCGCGGGCTTACGCTGTTGCCCGCCGGTACAGGCCAATGCTGGTAAATACTGTCGTTGGCTTCATCGGGCCAGAGTATCTCTACGACGGCAAGCAGATCCTGCGCGCCGGCCTCGAGGACCACTTCTGCGGCAAGCTGCTGGGTCTGCCGATGGGGTGCGATGTCTGCTACACCGCCCACGCCGAAGCCAACGACGACGATATGGATTCGCTGATGACCATGCTGGCTGTGGCGGGCGTGAACTACATCATGGGCGTGCCCGGAGCGGACGATGTGATGCTCAATTACCAGAGCACGTCGTTTCACGACGTGGCGTATCTCCGGTCGGCATTTGGGCTCCGCCCGGCTGCGGAGTTTGCGGCGTGGCTGGAACGAGGTTTCCGCAAGGAGCTGACGATGCAGGGGCTGCTGAACGCATGAGCGATGCTCTTGATTGCAGCAAACTGCGCAGCTATACGAACGCGCGCGTTGGCCTGAGGCGGGCTGGGACGAGTCTGGCCACGAGCGAGCTTCTGGATATGGCGCAATGCCTGGCCGAGGCGCGCGATGCTGTGCACGCCGAGCTGAGCACGGCGTCTCTCATGCAACAGCTGGCGGGGCTGGATCTGCAGGCAGTTTCCCTCAAGAGCGCCGCGCGCAACCGAGCGGAGTATCTGAGGCGTCCCGATCTGGGCCGGCGGCTTAGCCTCGGATCGCGTACGGCGCTTGAGCAGGTCGGCGAACCCACTCAAGGCCAAGACCGGGCCTGGAATGGGGCACCAAGGCTCATCATCGTTATCGCCGATGGGCTTTCGGCGATTGCCCCTGAGCGTCATGCGCTGCCCCTGCTCGATGCGCTCTTGCCTATGCTCGAGGGATGGAAGATTGGTCCGGTGGTGGTTGCGGAGCAGGCCCGGGTGGCGATTGGCGACGAGATCGGAGAGTTGATGCGGGCGGAGTTGATGCTGCTGCTCATCGGCGAGCGGCCGGGGCTGAGTTCGCCGGATTCGCTGGGTGTGTACATCACGTGGGCTCCCCGGGTTGGGCGGAGCGACGCCGAGCGCAACTGCATCTCGAACATCCGTCCTGAGGGTCTGAGCTACGGCCTAGCTGCGAGGAAGATCGCCGGTTATCTGACGGAGGCGCGACGACGCCAGCTCACAGGAGTTGCTCTCAAGGAAGACTTGCCGCAAATCAAAGCATAGCGGCTCGTGCCTAGCAGGCCTTGAGACCGCCAAGCCGGGGACCGCGCGAAACAATGGTCAGCTTCTCGCGGTCCAGAATCTTGCGGGTCTGGCCGCGGGCGTGGTTAGCCCATGGCCCGATGGGGTCGAGCTTCAGGTAGGCTAGCCAATGCCTGGGAGCCTTGCGCCGCTCGTTCTGGCGTTCATAGGCCAGCGCGAGATTATAGTGGGCATCGGCATAAGTCGGGGCGAGGCCGATGGCGGTCCGGTAGGCTTCGATGGCCTCGGGCAGGCGCTGCAGTTCGTCGAGTACGTTGCCAAGATCGAAAAATGCGAGGGCGTAGTTCGGATCAGACTCGACCGCCTGGCGGTAGAGCCGCTCCGAGCAGGCGAATTGCTTCTGGTTGTAGAAGATCGTTCCGAGATTGATCGCCGCCGGAGCATGCTCCGGATCGAGCTTAAGAATGGTCTGGTAAAGTTCAACCGCCTCGGCCTTCTTGCTGGATTCCTCGCAGCGCACCGCTTCCAGAAACAGCGCGCCGGTGCGGCTGGCAACCTGGGCGGAACACAGGCCATGGTTCTCGGCTTTCACCAGATCGCGATGCCCCTCGAAATCGAAGACGAACTGCCGCGCAATCGGATCCATGATCGCGCCCGAGTGCCGGAAGACCACCCGCGAACCGTCCCTGGCCGCGCCCGCTTCGAGCAGAGGATTGGCCATGCCGGAGACGGCCTGCATGGCGTGGACGCTGGCGCGGATGCTGGCCGCCGAGAGCCGAGTGGCGCGCAGGTCGCGTAGCTTGCGCAACTGAACAAGGTCCTGAAAGCTGTATGTGTCGGAAAAGGAAACGAGCGAGGCTCGCTCCCACGCTCTCAACTGCTTGGCGCGGATGTGAAGTATGCGGAGAACATCCTGACGGCTATATCGGGTCACAGTGCTCGTGCTCGTAAGAGTACCGTCACTCACCTTAAGGCGATTATCAGGGGCTTCCGCCACAGGCACAAGGGGAGGAATATGAAATTTCAGTGGATAAACAGGTATCAATCCTGATTCAGGAAAAGATTGTGCACGAGGCTAAAGGATTCGCTGGAGCCGACGACCGGACTTGAACCGGTGACCTGCCGATTACGAATCGGCTGCTCTACCAACTGAGCTACGTCGGCCTGCTGCTCTATCGATTTTATAGGTGTCGCGGCATGCCGTAAAGTTACAAGCGACTGTGCCCAAATGTGCATTCGTCAACTTCCCAGTTGCCTTTGAGGGGCGAAAGCCCGATGATGGCTCACGACTGGAGCAAACCGGAAATGCCTGCACGATCGATGTGCGATTGCTTTCGCCTGTTCAGAGATGCGGCGGGGATTGCTTTGCTCTGTCTTGCTACTGTCTACGTGGCCCAATCCGCGCCAGAGAAAACCTCTCGCCCCCGGCAAGCGCCGTTACAGACAAACGAAGTCAGCGGAGCGACTACGTCGGCTGAGGTCACCCCGCCCGAAGTCAGCCAAAACAGCAGCGTCAACGCGCCGCGCGGCCCGACGAATGCTCCTACTCCGATGAGTTCGGCGGAGCTGGCCAGTCAGCTTGCAGGCGTGAAGGACAATTCCCTGCTGATTGCCAACAAATACATCAGCGGCCCGCTCACTCTGGACGCCACGCAGCGGCCGATTACTCCCGTCACCTTCAAAGTCGAGTTTCGCGACTGCGAGTTTACCGACGACGTCGTGGTCCGGAAGGTGGATTTCGGGCAGAGCGTCACGTTCCAGCGAGTCAAGTTCGACAAGGAGTTAAATCTCGAGCACATCCACGTCAAAGGCGACCTTCAACTCGAGAATGTTCAGGCTGGCGGGCTGATCAAACTCAATCAATCCCAGGTGGATGGCGATGTCCGCATCAAAGATCCCGTTGCCACCGGGCTGCAGGTTGAGACCTTGACGGCAAACAACCTCATCGTTTCCCTCGGCAAACGCTCCTTTGCAACGCTCGATTTTGTTCATCTCACCGCCGGCAGACTTAGTCTGTTGGCTGCCGGCGCAATTGCAAAAATCAATCAGCTTGACCTGGGCAACGTCAGTCTCAAGGAGACTCTGGTCCTGCAAAACCTCGATGTGCAGGTGGTCACTGCCGAGGGTCTCACGGTCGCGAAACATATGATGTTTCTGCCGGTCACCACGATCAGGAAGAGCCTCGATCTCAGCTCTGCCGAAATCGCAGCGTTTGAATGGAGATTTGCCGAGCCGGTTCAGCTTCCCGAAAAGCTCAACATTAACGGCGCTGTGTTTGGAAGCCTCGCTATTGTTCGCATCCCTGCAACGGGAGCAGTCAAATCTGCAAACGAGGCCAGCAGTTTGAGAGCGGACCGCAAGGACTACGGGCTGGCTTTTCTCGAGCGGGCGGAGTATTACGAACCCGCTTACTCGTTGTACGAGTCGTCGCTAAAGACCCGCGGGCAATCCGACAAGGCGGACGCGGTGTACTTTGCCATGCGTGACCGACGGCGCTACACCGAGTTTCTCGATGCCAATACGCTGTGGCAGAAGACAGTCGCGGGATTCAATTACGTCATCGGTTTTGGACACAAATGGCTGTTTGGATATGGGCGTGGGTGGGTTTACCCACTGATATGGTCGGTGTTGTTTGTTATCGCAGGAGCTTTCATCTTTCGCACCGAGCACATGCAGAAAGTGGATGAGCAGACGCCCCGCAATTTCTCGCCGATCTGGTACAGCATTGACATCTTTGTGCCGGTCCTGAGCCTCGGCATCGCCAAAGACTGGCATCCCAGACAGGAGTGCCGGGCTCTCCAGTTCTACTCGAAGTTCCTGTCTCTGATCGGCCTGATCTTTATCTCCGCCATGATCGGAGCGTTGACCGGCTCGCTCAAATAGCGCGGGATGGAGTGCGGGGCGGGATCGCGGCCCCGGATCGACGAGGTCCCTTCCGTACCCCATTTTTCAACGGGCGTTGATCTTCCCATCCTCCCAGTTCGAGCGCGATCGCCATGCATGCGTCTCGTAACTCATCCGCGGCGTTCCGATTCACCATGGCCCTGGCTACGACCATGCCTCCCACGCACAAAGCGGCGATGGCCTGGGCTCGCGTGTGGCGCGGGCTGCGGCTGTCGGTTAGGTTGCGCTCCAAAACGCCGATCATGGCTTCGAATACTTTCTCGAAAGCGCGCTTTGCACTTTTGCCACTGCGCGTCACATCGCTCGGCAAGGCGATCATAGGGCAAGAATTTTCGACATCCTCGAAATGCTGGCGTGAGAGATAAGCGCGGACGACCTGCGAGCCGGCATCGGCGGAGGCCATATCTACTTCGACGCCTTCCCACGGCTCTTCCATTTCGGGTCAGTGAAGAAGCACCCTAACACCTCGGCGTAGAGATCGCTCTTGCTGTCGAAATAGCCATAGAAGCCGCCGTGCGTGAGACCGGCGCCAGCCATGATTTGGTGGAGAGACACATTGTCGAAGCCGTGGACGTTGAAGAGGCTGCGCGCGCTCTGAATGATTTTTTCTTTCACCTCCGCGCGATGGTTGGCCGGATAAGGCATCGTTACTCCTCGTTTCCCATCGAGTCGAAGTGTGTATGGCAATCTTCTCTCGTCGAAAAATATGATCTTGATCATAATTCAGCTGCGTGTTCCCATGCCTTGACGGTTGAACACACCAATCCGAGAGGATACCCATGAATCACATAGCGGAACCTATGGCGCAGACAGGCACCACGACTCGCCGGCGAATGATCGGAGGGATTGTTGTTGCGATTGGCGCACTGGTCGCGCGACCAGAGGTATGGGGTGCAATCCCACAGGCCATGAAGGAAACGCCGGCCACGGCGGCTAACAAGACGCGCACCTCTCTTCATCAGGAGATCGATTTCAAGGCGAGCCCGCAGCGCGTCTATGAGGTTCTCCTGGACTCGAAGCAGTTCACTGCCTTCTCCGGTATGCCTGCCGAGATCGACCCAAAAGCGGGCGGAGCTTTTACTACGTTCGGTGGACAGATTGAAGGACGGACCGTCGAACTGGTCGCTAACCAGCGCATTGTGCAGGCGTGGCGTCCGACGCATTGGGACCCCGGGGTTTACTCGATCGTCCGATTTGAACTGAAGCCGCAAGGTTCCGGTGCTACGGTCGTTCTCGACCACACGGGTTTCCCCGAAGGCGACTTTGACCATCTGACGTGGGGATGGAACGCGCATTACTGGGAGCCGCTAAAGAAATTTTTCGCTTAGACGCGAAGATGGAGTGAGGTCTTCGTCCGCCCGAACAGCACCTCTATCGTGAGGAGAAAGTGCCTCTTCCAGACACGAGAAGGCCGCCCGGCAACAGGGCGGCCTTCTCTTTAGGGAGAATAGTTCCAACGGAGGCAAAGCCATCAGAACTTTCTGGCGAAATAGTATGGTCGGGGGGAAGGGGTGTCAAGGCAAAATCCTGAGACATTTAAGCGATTGTTTTTCAACCAGTTAACGGCGGCTTTCAAATGACATGCTTCAGACTTGTCTTCGTCTTATATTCGCTGCATGCGCCGGAAAACTGCACGGCAATCTCTTATTTTTGAGCAGGTTAGTACCTTCATTGCACAGATTTTGAGGCGAACAGCACCGGGAAGCGGCTTGTTTAGTCCAGCTTGAGGCTGATGAAGTAGTCATCATTCAAAGTGGAAACCGGCTTGCCCCGCAACCTTCGGAAGAGTGCGCGGCCTCCGCCAAGAAACAGTCCGAGCAGGATCGAGGCCGTGCCGAGAATTCCGGTAAGGTACAGGATGCCGAGCAGCAGCTTCGCTGTCTTCGACACTTCGCTCACGTAGCCTTCGGGATGATTCCAAGTCACCTCAGCCTCGTACTTCACACTCGCGAGCAGCGCCTGCGCCTCGTTGGTCGAAAAGTTTCCGCTGGTGATCGCAACCAGCGGTCCGCTGCGGTGTACGCCCAGTGCTGTCGCGTTGCCGCCTGTGACCACTCCCTGTTTCAGTTGTTCGTCGATGGCCTTCGCGCGTGCGATGGCAATTTGCGGCGTCGGATATTCGAGCAGGGTCAACGTTCCCTTGCCATCGCGTGCTGTGTACTGTGCCGTCACCGCTTCGGCATCACGGCTGAAATCGACCAGCGCGGGCGGCAGAACGCCTCCGGTGCGCGCATAGGCAGCGGGACCGATGGAGTAGCGCACACTGCTGGGGTCGAACCCCTTGGGCAGGTAATGAGGAAGGTTAGGTGGCACACCCTCGCTTCCCGCTGCGGGTGGTATCTCGGCGGCTAATTCCTTTAGCGTAGCTCTGGTCGAGGCGACGGATATGCACGTCTCGCCCGAAGCGACGGGTGCGCACGCCTCGCTGTCTGAACTGGCACCAAGACTGGCGTTCCCGAAAACAGCATCAACGAGCGTGGTTTCGTTCCAGAAGAGCGCTTCGTTCCCGCCGATGGCTGCGCCCTTACCGATGTCCTCGGCGTGCATGCCGAGGCGGCGATAGAAGGTAAAGGCTCCATATGCTCCGGTGGCATCGACAAAGCGGCGGGCGTGCAGCGTCAGGTGGCGGCCGCCCTGGCTATACTCTCCGACGGCGAAATCCTTCAGGCCATACTCCTTCAGCACATCGGCATTCGCCTGATCGGCGCTTTCGAGCCCGGTGCCTGTTTGCATCGGAGCAACGGCCGTCCATCCTGCAAAACTCGACGGCAACAACGGCTGCTGGGCAGCGGGCGGAGCGGGAGTGGATGCGGCTTGTGCAAAAGCGGGAGGCAGGAGCGCAGCTGGAGCAAGCAACAACAGAACCGCGCAGAGTGAGCGCCGGGAGAAAACCATTTCAATCTCAGACTACCACCGGCCGTGCTTTGTGAGCAGGGGATGGGGACTGGCAAAGGTCTAGACTCCTCCACCCATCCTTTGAAGCTGGAAACTTTGCGATACTGAAAAGGCCATGTCGATCCCCAAGCGACTCCTTGCCTGTCTCACGATCTGGGCCCTGTTTCTTGCCTCTGCCCCGCGCGCAACCGCGACCGCGTACGACGCGCATCCGAAGCTGGTCATTATCCTGGTGCTCGATCAGTTTCGCGCCGATTACCTGGAGCGCTACCGCGCCGACTTCAAAGGCCGCGGCTTCAAACTCTTCCTGGACCACGGCGCGAACTTCCCCGATTGCTACTTCGGTTATGCGAATACCGAGACGGCTCCCGGGCACGCGACCATTGGCACCGGCGCCTATACCGATGGTCATGGCATCGGAGGCAACGAATGGTGGGACCTCGCTCGCAGCAAGGACAATCCCGTGACCTCGGTGGAAGACGAGCGCTATGCGCTGGTTGGACTCCCTGAGGGTGCGAAGACCACACCAGGCTCTTCGCCACGCAACCTGCTGGCCTCGACGGTCGGCGACGAGCTTCGCCTGGACACTCTGGGCGTATCGCAGGTGTACGGCATCTCGCTCAAAGATCGCGCCGCGATCCTGCCGGCGGGGGCTACGGCCAACGGAGCTTTCTGGATCGATCAGGCTTCCGGGCGATTCATTACCTCTACCTACTACACGCCGCAGCTTCCCGATTGGGCGCAGAGCTTCGACGACAGCCCACGTATCGCCCAGGCCCTGCAAGAGGCGAACGCTCCAGGCGACACGACAAACTTCTACGGTGTGGTAGGCGCGACTCCCGCCGCGGTGAGCTATGAGCTGGACTTCGCCAAGGCTCTGATCACGGGCGCGGAGCTGGGCAAACACCCGACGACGGATATCCTCACGCTGAGTATTTCGTCTACGGATATTCTCGGCCACAGGGTTGGACCCGATTCCGATCAGCAGCGCCAGCTGATCGATTCGGTCGACGCCGACCTGGACGGTTTCTTCACCTGGCTGGATAAGAATGTCGAAGGCGGACTGGGCAATGTCTGGATCGCGCTCACGGCCGACCACGGCATCGCGCCGGTTCCGGCTGTTGCCGCCAAACTGGGGTTGAACGCCGCAACCATCGACCTGACAAAGCTGGTCGGGAACCTCAACTTTGCCATCAATCAGAAATTCTCTCCAGGAGAAAAGATCGACTACATGCTGCCAAAGCAGTCACTGCCTTATCTGGCACTGAATCAACCTGCCTTTGAGCGGGCGGGGATCAATGAGCAGGAAGCGGAGCAGGCCGTGCAGGACTTTATCCCGGGAGCATTCGCAAGCCTCATCCCGCCTGACGACTCGAAAGGACCGGCCACGGCCAAACTACCGCCTACGCCGGGCCTCTTCCGCAGCTACACTCGTCAGCAAATGGCGCAGAGTCAGTTACCTAATACTCCGTTCGGCGAGCTGATCGAGCATAGCTATACACCCAACGGCGGCTGGTACATCATGGTCATCCCCCAGGCCTTCGAGATGCAGAGTTACAGCTCCGGTGGAACCAACCACTTCACGCCGTACTCCTACGACCGCCATGTGCCCCTGGCGCTCTACGGCGCACCCTTTGCTCCCGGAACCTATCACGGACGCGTCGAGCCGGTGGATATCGCTGCTACGTTCGCCTCGCTTCTGGGCGTGAACCAGCCCTCGGCTTCCGTGGGGCGCATCCTCACGCAGTCGCTGAAACCGGCTGCAGATGTCGTGTATCCCAAAGCCGTAGCCGCGCGCGCACACACTGTGCGCAAACGCGCAGCAAGCGGGACCCATCCGTGAAAACAGACATGCGTGTGCAGTTTGCCGGGATTGAACTCATCAACCCCGTCATCGCCGCGAGCGGCACCTTTGGGTACGGCATCGAGTTCGAGGAGATCGTCTCACTCGAGCGTATCGGCGCATTCGTCACCAAGGGGCTCTCTCGCGAGCCTATGGCGGGCAACGAGGCTCCGAGGCTGATCGAGACGGCTGCGGGGATGATGAACTCGATCGGCCTCCAGAATGTCGGAGTGAAAGCCTTCATCGAGAAGAAGCTCCCGGACATGCGGCGTTATCCGAAATGCGCCGTCATTGTGAATGTCTTCGGAAACCAGGTGACGGATTACGTCGAAGTGATCCACCAGCTCAATGACGCTGATGGGATCGCCGCTTACGAGTTGAACGCCTCCTGCCCCAACACCAATCACGGGGGCATGGCCTTCGGGACCGATCCGGTGACGCTGGATGAGCTGGTCTGGCGGGCGAAACAGGTGGCGAAACGGCCACTCATCGTGAAGCTGTCGCCCAACGTGACTTCGATCAGTGAGATGGCCCGATGCGCGCAGACGGCCGGGGCCGACGCCCTCTCGCTGGTCAATACTTTCGTCTCTCTGGCCATCGATGTGGAGACCCGCAGGCCGCGCATCGCCAACGTGACGGCTGGGCTATCCGGCCCGGCGATCAAGCCGATCGCGGTGCGCATGGTCTGGGAGGCGGCGCGAGCGGTGAAGATTCCCGTGCTCGGCATGGGCGGCATCGTCTCGCCCGAGGATGCCGTCGAATTCCTGTTGGCCGGAGCAACCGCCGTGCAGGTGGGCACGGCCAGCTACGCCGACCCGCGTGCTGTCGAGCGCATCGCCAAAGGACTGGAGCATTGGTGTGTGCGCCACCATGTGGAGCGCGTGAACGAGCTGACTGGCGCGCTGGACGTCAAACCTCAGGCGAGGCAGATTCCCGGGAACTAGGGCTCAAATAGAAAAGAAAGCCAGGTAAGAAGATTTTTTCCGTCTAGGCCACATTGCGTGGCGCACGTCCACGAAACTCTTCGGGAATGCGCTCTTGCAGAACCCGCGCCTGGGCCAGAGCAACTCCGGTGATGTAAACAGGTGCGGGAGTGGTCACCGCTACCAATATCCAGGAAGCCAGCGAAACCAGTAAACCCAGCGCCGCGGCCCCTTTCAGCGTCAGGGCGACATACCGGTGCTCCAGGTGCATTACGAGCGCCCAATTGCGCAGCGGTTCAATGTGATGGATGACTGCCAGCGCGAAGATAAACGCGAGAATGGAGAATGTACTGATGCCGATCAGAACGACGTCGATGGTGCGGTGAAGGCGCTGGCGGCGTCGACAGCGGTCGCACGACTGAAGGTGCCCTTCGTAGTCGGTGCGCATGTCCGGGGAAATGCCGGATATGTCGTAGCGCCAACTCGAAAGGATATCGCCTACGACTTGATCGGTGCACTCTGTCATCATTCTTGCGATTCCTGTGCCCCAGCTTGCACCAAATAGTACCACTTGCCCGGAATGTTTCCAGACAATTCGACTATTCACCGTGCGGGAGCGTTATTCCCAGTATAACGCCTACAACAAAATAGATGCCATCGGTTCGTCCTGGGTCGCAAGCAATACGCGGTTGCCAAGAAGACTCATTCGATCCCGTAGAGCACGTTCGGCGGAAACCCGCGCGAGTTCGGGGAGATTGTTGCTCTCCGACAGGTGCGCGAGGATCACATACGTTGCGTGGCCGTCGTAGCCATTCTCCAGAAACTCCCCGGTGGCATGGTTCGAAAGGTGCCCGACCCGCGACATCACCCGCTGCTTCACAGACCACGGATAAGGGCCGTCTCGCAGCATGTCAAGATCGTGATTCGACTCCAGCATCAGAACGTCGCACCTGCGAAGACGCATGGCGGCATGGGCAGGCATGTAGCCGAGATCAGTGGCGAGGCCGATCCGCACCCCCTCGGCTTCAAAAACAAATCCGACGGGATCAGCGGCATCGTGAGGGATGGTGAAGGGTGTCACGGCAATGTCCCCGACCGAAAATCCCTGTCCAGCGGTGAAATATTCAACGCCGGGCAGCGTCGCGGGGTCGGCTTTGGCTTTGGTTTCTTCGCAGCCGAGCGTCTCCTGCTCCTCCTCGAACGACTCGCGATCGTCGATGTCTGGGTTTAAGGGCTCAGGATTGACTGGCGCGGCGGCCTGCTGCTTTCGCTCGGCCAGCCATTCGGCGTAGGTCATGCGCTTGCGCGGCGTAATCCAGCGGATCCATGCTCGGTGGGTTGACTCAGTGAAATAGACGGGAACGCCCAGCTTGCGCGCCGTAACCGCCAACCCCTGGACGTGGTCCTGATGCTCGTGCGTGACAAGTATCGCGTCAAGCGTGCTTGGATCTTCTCCCGCAGCCTGCATGCGCTTGAAGAGCTCGCGGCAGGAGACACCCGCGTCGACCAGAATCCGGGTGCGCGTGCTGGAGACAACCGTGCTGTTGCCCCGGGAACCGCTGGCCAGCACCGTCATACGCACCATGAAGTGAGGATACGCCTGATGTGTGTGAAAAATCGGGCAGAAACCCGGGCGGGTATCTGCCTCGGCTACACGCGTCCCGTTTGCGAACACCACTCGGCGAGCCATTCCGCTGCGCGGGCGCGCCGGTCTGCGAAGCGTGTCGCCATGATCGGGAGCCACACCGCACCCTGGAGGTCTCGTGCGGCGAGAAACGGGGCGATCTGCGCGTGGTCTGCGTTGCAACTCGCGAGGGCAGCCTTTTTGTCTTCGCCGGCTGCGTGAACGAAGCAGGCAAGGTCCCATGCGATCGGGCCCCGGCAGGAGTCTTCGAAGTCAGTCCAGAGAAGGCCCTTCGGCGTTTTGAGCAGGTTTTTCCGGTGGGCGTCGCCGTGAAGGGGCTGATCGGGCAGGGCAAGCGCGTGAATCTGCGCGGCGATCTCCGTGTGCGCCTTGCGAAGCATGACGGCGTCTTCGCTGGCGATGGCGCCCATCGCTTCGGCGTCATGCAGCCAGCCGGGGATCTCGAAGAAGGGACTCAGGTGCTCGAGTTCGCCGGGATAACCGCGCAATACGGCGTGCAAGTCGCGCAGGAGAGAAGCCATCTCTGCCACCGACGGAACATAGTCGCGATCATGCTCCGCAAACTGCCAGAAGCTGATGGCAAAGCCGTCGCGGAGATGAGGCCCAGCTGGCAGCTCGCCGCTCGGCGCAACGACGGGAAAGCGCTGCGCGGCAAGAAATCGAGCCATGTCGAGATCGCGCTGGAGCCATCGCGCGGCCGGTTTCCGAATCAGCGCCGTCGTGGTCGCGATGCGCGCGACCAAGGGGGCCGGCTTGAGGTGGGCAAGCACGTTTGCGCCGTCGGCGAGCAGTTCGGGCTGGCTGTCGCAACCCAGGCCCAGATCACGGGCAACGGCGAGGGCTGCCCGGAGAGCACGGCGGCTAAGGTCGTCCATGGACTCGGGAACAGGTGCCGTCTATGCCTGTTTAGGCAGCGCGTAGTTGAGCATCCAGTGGATGCCGAATTTGTCGTTGATCATGCCGAAGCGGGCATTCCAAAACATGTCCTGCAGGGGCATGGCGACTTCGCCGCCGACGGAGAGCGCCTTGAAGAAGGCTTCGATCTCCTCGGCACTGTCGCATTCGATGCATACGGAGATATTGTTGCCCTCAATGAACGTCGATCCCGGCATGTTGTCGGCGGCCATGAGGAACAATGTTTCGCCGCGCTTGAGGGCAGAGTGCATGATCAGGTCGCGGGACTCGGAAGTGACCCACGCGGGATCGCCGGGCGCCTCGCCAAAGGACATGATGAAGAGATCGACACCGAGGGCTTGCTTGTAGAACTCCATGGCGGCGCGGCAGTTTCCATTGAAGTGGAGGTGGGGCGCGATCTGTTTCATGGATGGGTTCCTAGACTGGAATTTGGCTACGGACGATCGCCGTCGATCTTAGCAAATGCAGGTTACGCTTTGAAGCGAGCCCGGAGCATCCGACGTTCTTACTCATATTTATAAAAGCCGCGCCCGCTCTTGCGTCCCAGCCAGCCAGCGTCGACCATGCGGATCAGCAGCGGGCAGGGCCGGTACTTCGGATCGCCGAGTCCGTCTTCGAGGACGCGCATGATATCGAGGCAGACATCGAGGCCAATGAAGTCGGCGAGCGTGAGCGGGCCCATCGGATGGGCCATGCCCAGTTTGAAGACCTCGTCGATGGCTTCCGGAGTCGCAACTCCTTCCATCACCGCGAACACGGCCTCGTTCAACAAGGGCATCAGCACGCGATTCGAGACGAATCCCGGCGCATCGTTCACTTCCACAGGGGTCTTCCCCAGCCGCTCCGCTAACGCCCTGACCGTATCGTAGCTGGCCTGCGAAGTCGCCAGCCCGCGGATGACCTCGACCAGCTTCATGACCGGCACGGGATTGAAGAAATGCATCCCGATCACCTGGTCGGGACGTTTTGTCTGCGCGGCGAGTTTTGTGATGGAGATGGAGGACGTGTTGGAGGCAAGAATGACGTGGTCGGACAGCAGGCCATCGAGCTCGGCGAAGATCTGCCGCTTGATCTCGAATTTTTCCGTTGCCGCCTCGATCACGAAGTCGCAACCTGCAAGCGTAGAGCGATCCAGCGTTCCTTCTATCCGCTCGAGCGACGCGTCCATTTCCTGCTGAGTTGATTTGGCTTTGGCAACCTCGCGGGCGAGATTTTTCCGGATCGTCTCCAGCCCGCGATCCAGGAACCGCTGCTCCACTTCGCACAGTCTGACATTCAGTCCGCTCCGGGCAAAGACGTGCGCGATCCCGTTGCCCATCGTGCCCGCTCCCAGGACTCCCACCGTCCGGATCTCACCTCGCTTGTCACTCATCCGATCACCCCAAAACAGACGAGTGTATCAGGGTGACAGCCGACGGAGTTATCTCGTGGAGCAGGCCTTAGCTGACCGATTTGTTGGGCGTCCGAACTTTCGCTAAAACTGCCGTCACATTGTCGTGACCGCCGGCGGCTTTGGCGGCATCGATCAGACGCCCGCAAAGACCGTCGAGATCTCCGTCGTCGGCCAGCATCGCCTCAATGCGGTCGTCAGAGAGTTCCTTCGTCAGCCCATCGGAGCACAGCAGCAGAATGTCGTCAGGCTCCAAAGCCAGCTCCGCTATGTCCGCCGAAACCGACGTCTGAGTGCCGATCGCCCGCGTGATCACATTTCGCAGCGGGGAGTGGTCGGCCTCGTCCTGGGTAAGCTGTCCCAGACGCACCTGCTCGTCTACCAGCGAGTGGTCGTGGGTCAAGCGGCTGAGCTCTCCCCGGCGATAGAGATAGCACCGGCTGTCGCCGACATGCCCGACCAGAGCGCGGTCACCTCCGATGGCCACCGCCACCAGGGTGGTTCCCATGCCGTGCAGGGCTGCTTCCCTTTCCGCGCGCGCATGTACGATCTGGTTCGCCGATGCAATCGCCTCTTCCAGCACTTTCCTGCGATTCTCATGCGAGTCTGCCGCACATAGCTGGTTGATCAGCGTGTCCACCGCGATGCGGCTGGCCACCTCGCCAGCGGCCGCGCCACCCATGCCGTCACAGAGGGCAA
>Ga0210398_10001064_pt1 | contig 29487 bp, 28 predicted proteins | sample IncBWC4OmetaG_FD_161047 | JGI IMG/M metagenome (GOLD analysis project Ga0210398, IMG submission 161047) | Forest soil microbial communities from Barre Woods Harvard Forest LTER site, Petersham, Massachusetts, United States - Inc-BW-C-4-O | ecosystem: Environmental > Terrestrial > Soil >... | reverse complement strand
AGAACTCGCGCGCGACCTCCTGCCCGGCGCCGATTTCCGCAATCGTACCGTACAGCGGCGCTTCGAAGTTGATCGTGCGTGCCTTCTGTGTCGTCGTCAGCAGTTCCTTATTCTCGCTCATGTTCGTCCTCGTTCAAGCTCGTCTTCGTTCATGCATAGTGATCGATCAACGTGTGGCGAAATACCCTATGAACGGGTCGTCGGAAGGACACGGCACTTTCTGAAGCAGCGCCCCGCCGCCTGTTGTACCTTCGTCGCTATTGGTGCGTCGAAGTTCCGCCCAAAGCCGTCCCTCCTGCGCGCATTTGTAGGCATAGTGGAACAGCGGCCGCCTCGTGGCGGCTCGGAAATCAAAGGCATCCAGGTATGGATAAGCCTCCGGAACCGCTGAGTAACGCAGCGTTGCCCCCTGAAGCTGAGCGGTGGCCGCCGTCAGCTCCAACGTCGTCAGCAAAAGGTGGTTCAGTCCCGCATCAATGCTCCGCGTGAGAACTCCTCGAGCCGTCAATCGTGTGGTGCGTGCTGCTTCAGCCAGCGGACCGTCGATGATGACGTATATCGCTGTCGCGTGTGCGCCGCCGGATGCCTCGGACTGCGCCTGCACGAACGCCGGGGGCACGAAGAAAGGCACCGTGGCGGCCCCGTCAACATGCGCTTCTTCATCGGCCCCACCCTCCTCGTGGACGCGAATGATGACGGGAGGGAACATACCAGGAACGCTGGCAGAAGCCACCAAGATATCGCAAAACAGTGTTCTGGCCGATGGTCCGCCGTTCTTGGCAATCGAACCTAGATCCCACACAACCGGTTGCCCCGTCGCGACGTCGGTGGTGGCCACGAGCAGCAAGCGGCCTCTATCCGCCTCGCGTGAAACTGCTTCGATCATTGCGTCGCTGACATAGGCTTCGACGAGGTGCTTGAGTGGTGTACCGCGATACACGCTGGAGCCGAAGATGGCGCCTAACCCTCGTGGCTGCAGCAAGTTATCTCCCGCTTCGCTGGTGAAGGCATCAAGAAGGCGTGCATCCCACGTGGGCCCGAGAAATGCGTAAGGAGCGACCAGCGCGCCGGCACTCACGCCCGTTACGACGGCGAAGTCCGGTCGCGAGCCGGAGCGCGTGAGACCGGCCACGGCACCGGCGCCGAATGCCCCTCCGGAACCGCCGCCGGAAATCGCGAGGATGTTGAGGGGTTCTGCCGCATGCAGTGCACGAAGTTGTTGAGCCACGGTCGCGGTGGAAATTTGCGTGAATTTATGTTCGGTGGTGAGCGTGCGGATGGTCATCGGCAGCACAGCCGCCGATTGGCGCTCAACGGACGAACCCGATTCACTCACGGCAAGGCCGGCGCATCCTTGAAGGGCGAACATGCCGGTGAGACACATGAGCAGGCCCGCGAGCCAGCGCATGATGCGGTCTTCACTGTTGCCGCTACGCCAAGGGTGTGAGCCTAGGCGGGTAAGATCGCGTGATGGCTTGAGACATTGGCCCTCCAAGCGGTGACTGTGAAGTTTGGAGATAGCGTATGACCCGCGCACCCAACTGACTAGCCTATATTTCTAGATATGAGGTATCAGAGCCGCTGATAGAGACGGCAACGATCGACCGGAACTACGATCGACGACCCGGTTTCTTTTTCTTCGCGAGCCAACGCCTGGATGATTGCCGCCGCTTCGTGGTCGAGGTTATCGAAACGGATGACGGAGACTTCTTCTGTTTGGGCTCCGGTGCGCCTTCCTGTTTGAGGTGTTCGATGAACCAGCGCCCCGCCCGTCCCGGCGGGCTGTCGGTGCGATAGATCGCCGACATGCCCATCACGATGCCCCTGGGCGGTGAGCCCTCGACAGAAATCTGAACCAGCGCACCGCTCGCCAGGTCCGCCTTGGCCAAGTGCAGGGGTAAGGCGCCAAACCCAAACCCTGCGCGCAGGAAGGCGAGCTTGGCCCCTAGGTGGGAAAGGCGCCAGATTTTCTCGGACCGTATGCCGAATCCGAAGTTTCGCGAGACGTCCGCGGGATCGAAGTGCACGATCTGGACGTGCTTCGCCAGGTCGGTCATCGGGATCACTCCACGGTGGGACGCGAGCGGATGACGTGACGAAACGACCACGGGCACCTTGACCGACAACAACCGTTCGTGGGTGAGCTGCGGGGGCGCGAGCAACCATGACCCCGCAATGCCGATGGCGCAGCGCCCTTCGAGCACGGGCTCGACCACGGCGCTCGATTCGACGTCGAATCGGAGCGGTGTCGCGGGAAAAACTTTCTGGAAAGCAACCACAGCGTCAGTGAACGTTACCTCCGGGAACATGACATCGACGGCAACGCTCAGTTCCGGTTCAAGCTCGCCGGCCAAGCTCTTCGCCCGTGCGTTGAAGAGGTCTATGTCGCCCGCCACCGCGCGTGCATCAGCGAGCAGCGCGCGACCCTGGTCGGTCAGCACCGGATAACGACCGCTGCGATCGAACAGCCGCACCCCGAGTTGCCCCTCAAGATTCGAGAGGGTCTGGCTTATCATGGACTGTGCACGCTTGAGGCGGCGGCCGGCGGCCGAGAAGCTTCCTTCGTCTACTGCAGCAATAAACGTGCGGAGTTGATCCAGTGAGATGCGATCCAGCATATCCCGCCCCAGACCCGGATACATATGTCGAAAAATATAGACTACTAGTGAAAATTGCGCGATGCCACCATAAGATCGCCGAGCAGCGAAGACAGATTCGTCAGGCGCTGCGCGATGACATGCTGCACATCGCCCTCGCGCTGCAGCTTGCCGTGCACCTCGAGCAAACGCGACTCCAGGAGCGCGGCACGCTGTTCGACCGCCACGCGATTCCACACGATCAAATTCACATAGCCGGTCTCGTCTTCCATGGTGACGAAAGTCACGCCTCCCGCACTGCCCGGCCGCTGGCGTGTAATGACCAGACCTGCCGTTTTCACCCACTTGCCGTTGGGCTGTTCCCACAATTTCCGGGTGGGCACCACGCCGCGCCGCTGCAATCGATCGCGCAACAGCGCCAACGGATGACGGCGCAGCGTCAATCCCAAGCTGCCATAGTCGGCAACGATGTCCTGGCCCTCGCGCGGCGCGCGCAGCAGTGGAATACCCTCATCGACGGCGGTTGCCGCGGGCAGCAAAGGCAGCGCACGCTCCACGCCCGTGACCTGCCATACCGCGCGATGCCGATGCCCGGCGAGTTTCGTCAATGCATCCGCAGCGGCAAGCGCCTCGAGGTCGCGCCGATCAAGTGCGGCGCGCCCGGCCATATCCGCGACACCGTCGAAAGCACGCAGCGCCCGCATGGCCAGCAGCCGCGTGGCGCCTTCTTGCGACAGATGCTTCACGAGACGCAGCCCCAGACGCAGCGCCGGCCGGCCATCCTCGCGCCGCTCGAGCGTGCAATCCCAGCCGCTGATCGTCACGTCCACGGCGCGCACTTCCACCCCATGAGCGCGTGCATCGCGCACCAGCTGCGCCGGCGCATAGAAACCCATCGGCTGGCTGTTGATGAGTGCCGCGCAAAACGCCGCCGGTTCGTAGTGTTTGAGCCAGGCGGAGGTGTAGACCAGGAGGGCGAAGCTGGCCGAATGGGATTCCGGAAAACCATATTCGCCGAAACCCAGTATCTGATTGAATATCTGGTTGGCGAAACTTTCCGAATAACCGCGCTCGCGCATGCCATCAATCAATTGCATTTGGAATGGCTCCAATCCTCCCTTGCGCTTCCAGGCGGCCATGGCACGGCGCAGCCGATCGGCTTCGCCCGGGGAAAATCCGGCCGCGACAATCGCCAGCTGCATCACTTGCTCCTGGAAAATCGGCACGCCCAGCGTGCGCTTGAGCACCGCCTCCACCTCTTGGCTGGGGTAGGTCACCTCTTCTTCCCCGCTGCGGCGGCGCAAATAAGGATGCACCATCTCGCCTTGAATGGGCCCGGGGCGCACGATGGCCACTTCGATCACGAGGTCATAAAAATTCCGCGGCTTCAGGCGCGGCAGCATGGACATTTGCGCCCGCGATTCAATCTGGAACACGCCGACGGTGTCGGCTCGGCAAATCATGTCATACACGGCCTGATCTTCACCCGGTATGCTCGCCAGCTCGAGATCGGCGGCGGCGGCGGCGGATGAGCCGCCGAACTCATTGACCAGGTGAAACGTCCGCCGTATCGCGGTGAGCATCCCCAAGGCCAGCACGTCGACCTTCAGCAGCCCCAGCGCATCGAGATCGTCCTTATCCCATTCGATGACGGTGCGGGCCGGCATTGCCGCATTCTCGATGGGCACGAGTTCATCCAAACGGCCGCGGGCAATCACGAACCCGCCCACGTGCTGCGATAAATGACGGGGGAAGCCTAAAATCTCTGCCGTCAGCGCCATGAGGCGCGCGATCACAGGATCCTCAGGATCGAACCCGGAGGCGCGAATGCGTTCCGGATCGATACGCTGGCCATCCCACCATTGCATGCCCCGCGCGAGCCTGTCGACTTGCGCAAGATCAAGCCCCAATGCCTTGCCCACGTCCCGCAGGGCGCTGCGCGGACGGTAGCAGATCACGGTGGCGGCCAGCGCCGCGCGCTCGCGGCCGTATTTTCCGTAGATATATTGAATGACCTCTTCGCGGCGCTCGTGCTCGAAATCCACGTCGATGTCCGGCGGCTCGTTGCGCTCCTTGGAAATGAAACGTTCGAACAGCATGGACATGCGCGACGGATCCACCTCCGTGATGCGCAGGCAATAGCAGACCGTCGAGTTCGCCGCGGAGCCCCGGCCTTGGCAGAGGATTTTCTGCGAACGCGCATAGTCGACGATATCGTGCACGGTGAGGAAAAAGGGCTCGAAGTTGAGCTCGGCGATCAATCGCAATTCATGCTCGATGTTCTCGCGCACGGCAGCCGGCACCCCACCCGGCCATCGATAAGCGCAGCCTTGCATCGTCAGTGCGCGCAAATGGCTCGCCGGGGTTTCTCCGGCGGGCACGATTTCTTCCGGGTACTCGTAGCGCAATTCGTCGAGCTTGAAGGTGCAGCGCTCGGCAATTTGCAATGTTTGCGCCAGCAGCGGTGCCGGATACAGCTCGCTCAAGCGTTGCAAGGAGCGCAAAGAGCGCTCGCCATTCGGATACAGGGCGTAGCCGGCGGCTTGCAGCGGCTGCCCTATGCGAATCGCCGTCAGCACATCCTGCAAGGCGCGGCGGCTGCGTCGATGCATATGCACATCGCCCGCGGCTACGCACGGCAGCTGCAGCTTCCGTCCCAGCGTTTCGAGCAGCTCCAAGCGCCGCGTATCATGGCCGCCGGTCAGAAGCTCCACGCCTACCCATAAGCGTCCCGCGAACCGATCCCGCAACCAGCGGCCATCCGCTTCCTGATGCTGCCATGCCGCTTTGTCGGCGCGCGGCAGCCAGATGATCAAACATCCGGCGAGTGCATCCTCCAGATCGGTGCGCGCGAGTGCATAACATCCCTTGCGGGTGGCGCGGCGCGCTTTGCTGATCAAGCGGCTCATGGCGCCATAGCTCGCCCGGTCGGTTGCCAGCGCCACGAGCTTCAGCGCATCGACACATTTCAGTTCGGTGCCGATGATGAGCGGCAAGCCAAGCTCTTTGGCGGCGACGTGAGCGCGTACCACGCCCGCCAGCGTGCATTCATCGGTGAGCGCCAGTGCGCTGTAGTTCAAAGCTTTCGCCTGTGCGGCCAATTCTTCGGGCTGCGAAGCGCCGCGCAAGAACGAAAAATTGCTCAACGCGTGCAGTTCGGCGTACACGAAGAACCTTTAAGCGAATACGCCGTGCACAAACCAGCGTTTGGAATGACGCTCCTGGAAAACCCAGAGCCGGATGCCATGCGATTTACTCGCGACGTAGTAATCGCGCGCCACGCCTTTGCCGTCCCACCAACCGCTTTCGATACGTTCGGGGCCTTGCAGTATTTCCGGCTCAGGCAAAGGCAACGGTTCGTTCAACAGCCACACCGGACGCGGCATGTCCTGATCGATCATCCCTTCCTCGACCTTGGGCGCGGCGGTCAAACGCAGGTCATGGACTCGCCGCCACGCCGCTTCCGGCCTGTGTTCCGGATTCAAACAGACGCCATACACCGCCTCCTCACCCAGGCGGGCACGCAATCGCTCCACCAACTGCGGTGCGCTATCGCGGCTGCCTGCGCGGGTCAATCCCGCAAAGGCGTCGAGTGAACTTGCCGGCAGTCCCCGCAAGGGACCGGAAATGAGTTCCATGCCCCGCACCGGTGCCTTGAGCTCCAGCCGCGTCAACTTTTGACAGAGCACATCGCTCAGGCGCCGGCGTTCACTCGTGATGCTCGCAAGGCCCAGCGGTACCCGTGTAGGCGGCGCCGTGCGATGCCGAAGCCTTAGCTGCAAGGCCTGCACACCGGCCTGTCTTTTGAGCAAAAATTGTGCGCAGCGCTCGATCAGCGGTTCGAGCGCTTTTTCCAAATAAGCGACATGTTCGATTTCCGTGTCGAAATCACAGCGTTCGCGAAAGCGTTCACGCGGCACGAAGGCCCTGCGCGGCGCACTCTGCCGTGCCAAGGCGATGTCCAGATCCTGCACCCTGGCCGGATGCAATCGGCGCGCAAGACCGGCGCGCGGCAGCCGCATCAGTTCGCCCAGACGCGTGACCCCCATGGCGCGCAAGGTTTGCAGCAGCTCATCGTCCCAGGCCGTACAAGCCAGGGGCACCTTGGCGAGGTGGCCCGGCAGCGCCTCAATATCCTCTATCTGCAGCGGATCGCCGGCGCGCGCCAGCCAGAGAGCCGCCAGGGTCGAGGGCGCGGTGGCGCTCTGGGCCGGCAGCGCCAGTTGCCGCCAACAGGCATCAATGTCGGCATGCAGCCGCGGCAGCGAACCAAACAACCTCACGCTGCCCTTGATTTCCAGCAGCAAAGCGTTGGGTGGTTCGATGCTGACGAAAGAAGTAAACGTCTGCGCGTGTAGGCAGAGCTGTTGCAGCAAGGCGGCAGAGGCTTCCCGGGCCATTTCCGGAAAGACTGCGGCATACCAAAGTTGGCGGGAGTGCGGCCGGCTGCGTGTGTGCGGCGGGGTCTGCGGCGCTGGGATGTGCGGCGCGCGGGATAGGGGCGCAGGCGGGACTACGGGTATGGAGGCCGGTAGGGCGCCGGCGCGGCCCACCGCGGAGAGTGCTGATTCGGCGGGGCGGTATTCGGCGGCGGCAAATAAATCCGCCGTCCGCGATTTCACGGCGCGCGATCTCAAGGGGCACCAAGATCTACCGGACCCGGCCGACCGCCTTGCACTTTGAGCAGATCGAGGCGCGCCTCGTGTTCACCGCGACTCATGACCATGCGCAAGTTGGCCGGCGAAGATTCGAAGCGGTGTCTCTCGGGGCGAAACAACACGCCCAGCGAACCGCCCGCTTCGGCGGCGAGCTTCAGGCGCCGCAGCCAGCGGTCATCGGTGCCTTTCAACCAGAGCAACACGGCAGCACAGACTCCCGAACTCAAAGCCTGTTCAGCGGCCCACAAAGCTTCCGTGGCCGTATTTGGCCGAACCACCAATAAACGCCCCAGCTCGATCCCCTGCTGCGCCAAGGCGGGCGCATAGGGTTCGTGAGGGGGTGCAATCCAGACGAGCCACGGCGCCTCTCGGCTGCCCTGGGTGCTACGTTGGCATGCCACCAGCGCCGGCAAAAACAGCTGCACTTCGCCAAGGCCGGTCTCATCCACCAATACTTCGATGAGCGACGCCGTCGGCCACCCACCGCCCGGCAAGCGGGCATCCAGCGAGCTTAAACCGGTGGACCAAACCGGACGAGCGGGGGCAGCCGAGGCGTCTTTTAACTTCCAGACACGCGCATCGGCCAAAATAGCGGCGAGTGACGATTCCTCACGCGGCATCCACGTCTTTACCACGACGCAGGACACCGACCACCACCCCTTCGATGATCATGGGTTGCTCTTTGAGGTCGACACGAATGGGCTCGAAGTCGGCGTTTTCAGGCAGCAGCCATACGATCGTGCCTTCTTGCCGATAACGCTTGACCGTGACCTCGTTTTCCAAGCGCGCGACCACGATTTGACGATTGCGAACTTCCGGCGTGCGATGCACGGCTACTAAATCACCATCCAGGATGCCGGCATTCTTCATGCTCATGCCCTGCACTTTCAGCAGATAATGCGGCTGCGGCTGGAATAATTGCGGGTCGATTTGATAGCGCTTTTCGATATGCTCTTCCGCCAAGATCGGCCGGCCGGCGGCCACGCGGCCGATGAGCGGCAGGCCCAATTGTTCACGCAGAATGTCTTTGAGCTGAATGCCGCGAGAAGCACCGGGAATGAGATCGATCACGCCTTTGCGCTGCAAGGCACGCAAGTGTTCCTCGGCCGCATTCGGAGATTTAAACCCGAGCGTGCGCGCTATTTCCGCCCGGGTGGGGGGCATGCCGCTTTCGGAAATGGCATTTTGAATCAGCCTCAGGATCTGAGTTTGACGGGGCGTGAGATCCGACATGCTTCACCTGTATATGTAGACAGTGGCTGTTATTATATACAGTCTATGACCGCTGGCAAGTCATGACGAAAAAATTACTCCAAGGCTCCAGGATCACCCATCGGCCGGCACGATCGTCCCGCCCGCCGCACTTGCGGTGACGCCGCGATCTTCCCAGGATCTGCAAAGAAAACTCAACCATCAACATCGGCTCGCAAGCCGGTGGGCTGCCGCTGCTTGCGCAAGCGTAAATTCTGCTTGATCAATATCAAATATATGCCCCGATGTCAGCACACGCGGTGGTTCGACACGCGATACCCACATCCGTGCGAAGACTCGTAATACGCAGCAATACTGCATGTCACTGCTGTAAATATTGCATTTAAATGGCGCATTCTTAATGTTCTCATCGTCTGTCAGAAATGAACTACGCTGAAAAGCGTCTTGGTATACCGACATAACGCGATTTTCAGTTGCAATCGAGGCGCGAATTTGGCTTTATGTAGGACTGTGCTGCGACGCGGGCGGTCCCGATGGCGTGACCGTTCCGGCTGTGGCAACACATCGGATTTTCCGACACGAATGAATTAACCCTAGGGGAATATTTTTATGAATCTGACAAGCACACTAAAGGTCTCTCTCGCCGCGGCTTGCGTCATCGCATTCGCGGGGTGCACGGACCTCAAGCCGATCCAGGCGCAGATCGATGACCTGAAGTCACAGGTCAGCAAACTGCAGGGAGACACGTCGAGAGCGGCCAGCGAGGCGGCGGCGGCGCATGCTGCGGCAAATAGCGCTCAATCGGCGGCCTCTGGCGCGCAGAGCACGGCGAATCAGGCATTGTCGACCGCGCAGGCGAATTCGACTGCCATTGAAGCGATCAACGAAAAGATCGATCGCATGTTCAAGAAGTCCGTCTCCAAGTAATCGATTGATCTAAGCCTTTGAACGCCGCGGTAATCCCGCGGCGTTTTTTTTTGGGCTCGGGTGTTACTACGCACGTGGCCAAAGCAGTGTTAACCGCTCTGCGTGGCCGCATCGAAGCGAAGCGACAAGCATCGGATCAGTATTCAAGGGTCAATGTGATGGACCTTGAATACATGCCCGGCGACAGCGATTGGAAATTGGTTGCCAAAATCTTCCCGTACAACGTCACCATTTGATTGGACCCGTTTCTGGTAAGGCCGAGCAGCGTGCCGGGCGAAGCGGTGGGCAGTTCGACGCCGCCAGGCGAGACTATGCTCAAGGCAAAGGGCAAGCTGCTGCCCCCGGACAGCAATGTTCGTGGTGTCGCGGAATAGAGCGCGGGCGCGGCGGCCACGTCGCTGGTGCAATTCACCCAGAAACTGCTGCCGCTGTTTGTGGTTACGTCGCCGGTGCTGGCCAATGCCACCACGGCGCCGAACGACAGCATTGCACCCGATGCTATGGTGCAGGTTGGGACCGCCTGCACTGGCATGCAGGCGCCTGCGGCCAGCATCAAGGAGAGCCACGCCATCCGCGACCCGCGCCGCCGGCCCCCTGCCATTCGCCGGCAATCAGCGGATCCATTGGTAGTGTTCACGGCGCAACTCCGCAGATCAATGGCCCGATCCGGGGCGCCTCGGCACCTGCCGATAGGGGCGGAAGTTTCAGCGGCAGTTGACAGCCGCCGGCATTCCAACGCACCGCGATCCTACTATCCGCTGCAAGATCCATCAGGTACACCTCGCCACGCCGAGCGACGATAAACTCCTGATCGCCGGGCGTCACCACGACGTGTGCCCCTGCCGGCACCGGTGCACCGCCGGGCTGCCGCAGCACGACCAAGGCATTTCGCGAGCGCTTCACATGAAAATCGACGAACGCGCCGCTGCGCGCATAAGGAACCACCATTTCGCGCACTTCATGAATTTCGACGTCGAAGGGTAATTGATCGGGATTCAGCGTCAATTGATTGGATTGATAGGGAAGCAAATTGGGCACCAGCGCCAGGCCCTTGGCATTGGTGATGGCCGCCACCTGATTGCTCAGCGACACCGGTATGTCGGGGATGTCGCCGACCTTGACAATGGCGAACGACCCCTGGTCGATGCGACGCGATGCGAACGCCAACCCTTCCATCCAGCCAAGCGACCCGCTCGCGCCGAGGCGAATCGCGTTCGCGTCCGCGCCTTGATTGCCTTCCGCGGTCACCTGGCCGTAGTTGCTGTTGTAGGTGACGCCGGCTTGGAAACGCTGCGTCGCGCTGTCGCTCGCGGCGTAGCGCCAGCCCCAGCCGGGACCCGTGGGCACCGATTGAGTCGCCTGCACGGTGTTGATGGCTTGGCCGCCGGGCTCTTGCGCGCTGCCGGCAGCCAGCGTTCGCCGCGAATCCAAGGGCAGGATCAGATTGATGGCGCCGCCCCAGCTCTTGCCGGCGTTGAGTTCCCGATTGGCAGAAATGCTGAGGTAAGCGTTATGGGTCAAGGCTGTCAAGGCTAGGCCGAGATTGGCGCCGACCAGCGAGAAACGAGCACCCTCCCAGGTCGTTTGCCGGATATAGCTCAGACCTCCCGTCATGCCGTGGCCGAGCGAGCCTCCGCCGGCGGCGTCGAGTTGATCCTTGGGTTTGGGTTCTGCCGCAGTTGCGCCGAACTGTGAGTACCCTTCGTCGAAGCGCTCCACCCCGAGACTCAAGCCGAATTGGGGAGTCACGCGTTGTAGGTTGGCGACGTAGTGTGTGCCGTGTTCTCCGTCCGACGCCGAGTATCCCGCGGCAAGTCCGACGACCGCAATATCGTCGATGAGCGCCGTGATGCCGGTTCCGGCAGCGGCGCGCCCGCGCTGCACTTCCGTGCCCGCCTCGGCTGTCACCGAGTCGGTAAAGCCGCGCCGATAGGTTCCCGCACCGAACGCTGCACCGTAATCATTACTGCGGACGCCGTACTGCTCCCGAAACGAGCCCGCTTCGTACGAAAACTCCGACAGTCCGGGTGTGAGCAACTGCGGCGCGAGGTAGTAGCTTTGATTGATGAGGGTCTCACGACCCAGCATATCGCGCACGATGAGCTGCACTTGTCCCGCACCCGTGATGAGGGGCACTTGCGTCAAATCGAAAGGTCCCGGTTGCACCGTTGAAGTCGTCGCGCGCTGGTTGTTCACCAGCATGTCCACCGTCGAAGGCAGTGCCGCCGAGCCAGATATCGAGGGGGTCGGGTACGTAATGTAGCCAGGCGCCAGAGTGAAGTCGCGCGCATAGCGCACGCCGCCGTAGCGCACGGGCCGGCTCCACGCCCCGCCGCTGCTGACGGTATCACCCAGGACCAGCGTGTCCATGCTACCCGGCAAATCGGTGCGTGAGTACGTGTCGGTGCGAATCAGCGATTGCGCCTCGCCATCGCGGCGAATCGCCACATCAGCGACCACAGCCCCGTAGGCGCCGAATCCGACCGCCTCCAAGACGGCACCGTAATTCGTCGCTGAGCCTTCGGTGCGGTCGGCGGAAACATCATAAGTCAGGTAGCCGCCGAGCGGCGAGGGTTCGGTCGGGAGGGACCTCGGCTGGGCTAGCGACAGCGCCGTCGAATCGAAGGCCGCGGCCGGCGCCGTGATGTCGAGGGTAGCCTTGCTGCGGTTCAATTTGTAGACGACACCAGCCGAGGCCTCCAGTGCGTAGCCGCCTCGGCCGTCCCCCATCTGCACCACTTCGCCGGCCGGCGTGAGCCGCGCTTCGCTCCAGGTTTCGCGCGGGAGAATCAAGCGGCCATCTGCCGTGCGCTCTGCGCGTATGATCCCGGCTAGCGCATGGTCATTGACGCGAACGTCGAGCAACAGGAGCTCGACTTTGGGTCCTATGCGAGTGTTCCTATCGGATAGGGTCGAGGTTGCCGATTGCGCATGCAAGGACACCGCTGCGCCCAACAGCAGCCACACGCTCCAATCAACTAGCGCGCGGGACTGGGCAATGTGAACGTCACCACCCCGCCCGTGGTGTCGGCTTGCACTTGCAAGTCTCCCACCGCGTGCGGCGGGACCTCAAACGTCCATTGGTGCCAGGCGCCGGCCAGCACTCGTGCGCCTGAATTGAGGTCCTTGCGCCAATCGGTGCCCGCGACCGTCAGTGACTTGATCTGCAAGTAGTGATTGCCGTCGTTGTCGAGGCGGACGCAGCGGATCGCAGGGGTTGGGGCCGGGCCTAAGTTCGTGCAGGAGCCTAAGTGCGATTGCGCCCGGGTCTTCCCGGGACCTGCGATGAACACCGGCAAACTGTGATTGACACGAATGTCGATGGTCACCTCGTCCGCCGAATGCGCGGTGGTGACTACATCGGTGACGTCCTCGAAGATCAGCCGATACGCGCGCTCCTGTGGAGCCGACGCGCGAAAGGTGACGCGAAAAATCTGGCTTGCGTTGGCCGCTATTTCAGCAATCGGCGGCACCACGATCAGCTCGTCGGAATCGACGTACACATCCACCCCGTCGGCTTGGTTCCACGCCAGGGTCTGCGTCTGGAAACTCACTGGATGATCGGCGGAGTTGGCTATAGTGATCGACGTAATTCGCCGGTCTGGTGACAATTCCACCAGCACCGGCGAGATCGTTAACGCCTGCGCCTTGCTCCATGAGCTGAGCGCCAAGGCACTGATAACTGCGGCCAGGGCGACCCCAAACTGGATCACGGCTTGGGGTCGCATGCTGGGGTTCAGTACGAAACGGTCACCACGAGAGGGGCAGCAGTGGCATAGGCCCCGGCTGCTTTCGACGCAAAGTTCGCAACAGGTACCCGGGCATACAAAACCACCGCATGAGGGGCGCCATCCTGGGTCAAACCGAATGAAAGGGCGGGCCCGATGGCGATCGCCAAATCATCCGCCACGGCTCCGGCCGTCAGACTGAGGTTGAACGCGATTGGATTGAGGCCGGCGCCATCGACCATGGTTCGTGCGCCCGGCACAAACATGACCGGGGTAAGTCCGGCCGAGCAAGCGATCTGCAGCGAGGTACCGGTGTTAGCCTGCTGGTCAACGCCGGCCAGCGTGCTGAAGCTAGCGAAACTAATAGCGGGGGCGGCGGAGACCGAGCATGCGGAGGTCAATACCGCGTTCACGGTCAAGTTGCCGGTCGCGGTCGTCGCGCCGGCGGCGCCGCTCAACGCAACCGAGGCCACCGCAGCAGCCAATAAACCAATCTTCCGTTTCTTAAGCATAATCGTCGCTCCCTTAAAATAGTCAAACTACGCCCCGATCCACGGTTGGCCTAGCTGCTCCTGAAAGGTATTGAAGCGCGTTGTTCATCAGCGTCGATGAACAAGCGCACACGGAATTCGGTCCTCCGGCTTCCTTGGCGGTCCCGCTGTCCTAGGATTGCACATCCCTTAGACCGGTAACTTTGCGTCCCCGCGTTTCCGTCGGGTTTGCCCTTTTTCAGAGCCGACGCTTCCTGTGGCAGAAAACGCGGACCTCCTCATTGTCCCGAATCGTCGCCTCGCCATCTCAGCCTCGTGCTGGGTTGGCAAGAATGATCTAGGCCAATGCGCGCAGATTATCGCGTTCGCTTTGCTTACGCGCACGAGTGTGTCTCGCTTCGATGCCCGATGTATGAGGATTGCGACGTACTCTGTACGCTGCCAACCATCTGAATGAGCTATTGGCCGTCCGGCTCCCGACTATCGCCGTCCTCGTTAGAGAGCTTCAGGACTGCGTATCCGGCACAACCCTGTTTGCCAGCAGATCATGGAATTTCTGCATTTCCTCCCACTGCGGAAAATGCGCGGAGTTCTCGAACCACACCCATTCCTTCTTCGGTGCCTGCAGGATCGAGAAGTACGTCTGCGAAACCTCGAACGGTGCCATATGGTCATACCGACCCACCGCGAAATAGACGGGAACTCCCACTTGCGGAACGGTGATATCCAAATCGACGGCTGCCAACTGCGGTAGAAAAAGATTGAAGGATTTTGTCGCGGCTCGCGTGTAGCGAAGTTTTTCGGGCCAGGCGTACTCAACCGACGAGGTCATCCAGCCCACCCGATCGAACTTCTCGGCGCTGTGCCACAGTCCTCCAAACGCTTCCAGCCACTTTCCATAGACCTCTCTTTTGGCATTGCCTCCTTCGCCGATGTAGGGAGGGGCTCCGATTTTCGTCAGATCATTCAACGCGTCCAGCCGGTTGCGATTCTTCGCCTCGGCCAGCAGAAAACGGTAGCCGACATCCATGCCTTGCGCAAAATTTGCGATCTGCCCGGTGCTGACGAAGGCGCGATACAAATCCGGGTATTTCTTGACCGTCTCGAGGCCGATGACACTGCCCCAGGAACTGCCCACCAGAATGAGTTTCTTCTGATGAAACCGCTCGAGCAGCAGTTCGGTCAAGTCATGCGTGTCCTCGACCAACTGGGCGACATTCATGGCGCTTTCCGGATCAATTGCGTCGGCGGATTTTCCCGCGCCGCGCTGGTCCCACTCCACGACGACGAAATCCTGCTCCAGCAAGCGATTGAATCTAACCGTGGCCATCTCCGCCTGGCCGGGGCCCCCGTGGAGCTTGAGAAGCAGCGGTTTCTCCGTGCTATTCCCGCGGATCAGAATCCACTGAGGAACGCCGCCGAGTTTGATTTGTTCCAGACTCGCCACGCTGCCGACGATGGCATGCCCGTGCGCATCGCGGATCGGCATGGTGCTGTGTGACGTACAGCCGCCGGCACAAGCCGCCACCGTGAGGAATGTTACGAGTTTCACGAGTCGGGCTGGCATGGATTGGCTCCTGTCTCAATATCGAATGAGCGCCGATCCCCAGGTGAATCCGCCGCCGAATGCCTCGAGCAGCAGCAGCTGGCCGCGCTTGACCCGGCCATCGCGAATGCCGGTATCAAGCGCCAAGGGCACGGAAGCGGCCGATGTATTGCCCTGCGTGTCGATGGTCACGATCACCCGCTCCATCGGCAGATCGAGCCGTTTGGCAATGGCTTCGATGATCCGGATATTCGCCTGGTGCGGTATCAGCCAATCGAGTTCTGCCTTGGAAATGTTGTTGGCATTCAAAGTCTCGGTGACCAGTTGTCCCAAGGTGTTCACCGCCACCTTGTAGACCTCGTTGCCCTTCATCTGCACGCTGGCCTTGCCCTCGCGCACGAGCTTGAAACCCTTCGAAACGCCGTCCGGGTACGCGAGCAGGTCTTTGTACTTGCCGTCCGAATGCAGCCGTGTGCTGATGATGCCCGGCTCCGCCGAGGGCTGCAGGATCACCGCGCCCGCACCGTCCGCGAACAGCACGCAAGTACCGCGGTCGTTCCAGTCGATGATGCGGGTCAGGGTCTCGGCACCGACCACCAGTGCACATTTCGCTTCACCGAGCCGGACGAATTTATCCGCAACGCTCAAAGCGTAGACGAAACCCGTGCACGCAGCCTCCATGCTGAAAGCCGGACAGCCGTGGATACCCAACCGGTCCTGCAGCAAGGTGCCGACGTTGGGGAAGACCAGGTCCGGCGTCGTGGTGCCGACGCAGATGAGGTCGATGTCCTCCGGCGTGACACCGGCGTCGTCTATGGCGCGCCGCGCTGCGTGCTCCGCAAGATCGGTGGTGGTTTCGCCTTCCGCCGCCACATGACGCTGTGAAATCCCCGTGCGGGTGCGAATCCACTCGTCGCTGGTATCGACCAGTTTTTCCAGATCGGCGTTGGTGAGTATTTTCTTGGGCAGGTAGCTGCCGGTGCCGGCGATTCTTGAGTACATTGAAATCCTTCAAGCGCCGCGTAAAACGCTCATCCGTTGCGCGATCTGAGCCGGTACATCATCGCGCGCCTCCAGAATCGCCACCTCGATGGCGCGTTGAAAGCCAAACAGGTCGGTGCCGCCATGACTCTTGATGACGATGCCGTTCAAGCCGACCATCGCCGCCCCATTATAGAGGCGCGGATCTATCCGCGCGCGCAGTGCGTTGAGGGCCGGCCGCGCGGCGAGATAGCCCAGCTTGCGCAGCGGCGAGCGGGCGAACTCCTCGCGCATCGCATTGGTGATCAGGCGCGACGCGCCCTCCATCACCTTCAACGCGATATTGCCCGTGAATCCGTCGGTGACGACGACATCGACCTTGTCCGAGAAAATGTCATGGCCTTCGACGAAGCCCACGTAGTTGATGTCTGCGGCCGCCATCAAATTGTGGGCTGCCTGGACGATATCGTTGCCTTTGACCTCTTCCTCGCCGATATTGAGCAATCCCACGCGAGGCCGCTCATGCGCGCCTTCCAGATCCGCGGCCAGCACCGAGCCCATCACGGCGAACTGGCACAATTGCGCCGGCGTGCATGAGGCATTGGCGCCGAGGTCCAACATGTAGGTGTGGCCGCCGCGCGAGGGGATGATCGAAACGATCGCGGGCCGTTCGACGCCCGGCAACATTTTCAAGACGAAGTGCGCTGTCGCCATCAATGCACCGGTATTGCCGGCACTGACGCAGGCGTGGGCGTCGTTGGCCTTGACCAGATCGATGGCACGGCGCATCGAAGAGTCTTTTTTGCGCCGCAGCGCCTCGCGCGGATGGTCGCTCATTTCGACCACTTCGGTCGCGAAGAGGCAGGACACATTGGGCAACACGGCCCCGGCCAGCTCATGCTCCAGGTCGGGCTGCCGGCCCGTCAACGTAAATCGCACGTCGCGAAATTCACGGGCCGCCGCAAGCGCCGCCGGAACGGAGACCGAGGGACCCCGGTCGCCGCTCATGGCGTCGATGGCAATATGGAGCGGCGCCGACACGGTGCGCAATTCGCCGACGGCTAGATGGACGGCTTATTCTTCGGCAGCTGCCGCATCCGCCTTGGTCTGCAACACTTTCTTCCCGCGATAAAAGCCATCGCGTGAAATGCGATGCCGCGAGTGAGTCTCACCGCTCTTGGCGTCGATGGACACTGCAGGTGCCGCGAGCGCCGAATGGGAGCGATGCATGCCGCGCTTCGACGGCGTCTTTCTACTTTTTTGAACTGCCATGGGGTATCTGTCCTATCAAGTTTTCTTCAACAAATCCTGCAAAACCGAAAACGGCCGCTGCCGCTCGTCCGGCGAAGGTGCCCGGCCGCATGCTTCCGGCGTGCTGCACGAGGCAATCACGGGCAAAGCCAAGAGCAACTCTTCCTCCGCCAGGTCGCGCAAGCTGACCAAACCTTCATCCATCAGATAAATCTCTCGCGGCGACTCCACTGAAGTGTCCGCGTCACTCGTCGCAAATTCAATGTCACTGTCACTGATCACCGGCAACTCGAAGTCCTGCAGACAACGCTGACAAACCAGCCGGGGTGCCGCTTGCACGGCAACCGTCGCACCCGCCCGTCCCGCCTCCAACTTCGAGAAAGCGAATCGCGCCCTTACCGAACCATGCGCATCCGCCAATAAGTCCTGCAGACGCGGCATCTCACTCAAGTCGTAGACACGCTCCAACACGGCCGCGTCTTCCGCCAGGCGCGCGCAATCCACTCGGTCAGTCGAGCCCGATGCCATGGGCCGCGTATAATAGGGCCCGTCCCCACCTCTGTCAAAACGAATCCGGTGCAAGTCTTTGTTTTTGAAGTCTCCGCCTCCACTTATTTTGGCCTCCACTTCGCGCTACCGTCGAGACCTCCTGGGAAGGCTCGGGCTGGCCTTTTCCTGCATCGCCCCGGGGGTGGACGAAGCGCCGCAGCCCGGCGAGCGGCCCCAGGCGCTGGTCAGCCGCCTGGCCGGAGCGAAAGCCGCCGCCGTCGCCTCCCAGCGGCCCGATGCCTGGGTGATCGGCTCGGATCAAGCGGCGGTTCGCCGCGACGAGACGGGCATGGAATGGACATTGGGTAAGCCGGGAACCGAAACCCGCTGCGTGGAACAGCTGCAAAGCTGCTCCGGGCACTCCATCGTATTTCTGACGGCGGTGGCCGTGATGCGCCAAGAGGGCAATACGCTGTTCGAATTCGTCGACAGCACGCGGGTGAGATTTCGGACCCTGGATCAGGCCACCATCGAGCGTTATGTGGCCAAAGAGCGGCCGCTGGATTGTGCCGGCGGGTTCAAAAGCGAGGGCCTCGGCATCACGCTGTGCGAATCCATCGACAGTGCGGACCCGAGCGCACTCATCGGTCTGCCCTTGATCCGATTGAGCGCAGCGCTGCGCTCGGCGGGTTTTGAACTGCCCTAGGCTGCCCGCGAAATTCCTATCGCTTCGGACCGCGTGCCTGCTTCGGTGCCGCCCGTTTCGAGGCCTTGGGCGATCCGCGCGGTGCCTTGCGCTTCATCGGCGTAATGGCATCGAGCACGGCAGCCAGTTCGGTGGGTAGAGGCGCGCTGACGTGGAATGGCACACCGGAACCTGGCCATTCGAACGCCACGGATTGAGCGTGCAGGAAGATGCGCTTCAGGCCTTGGGCCTTGAGATCCGCGTTTCGCCCGCGGTCGCCGTATTTATCATCGCCGAGCAGCGGATGGCCTGCGAATGAAGCATGTACGCGAATCTGGTGCGTGCGGCCGGTCGGGATATCGACTTCCATCAACGTGGCCAGCGCGCCGAAGAACTGCACGGGTTTGAAGACGCTGACCGAGTCCTTTCCCGCCGGCGCCACGCGCACATGCCGCTCCCCGTGCTGGCGGTTATCCGTCGCCAGCGGCGCATCGATGCGCTTGGTGCCCAACTGCCAGCTCCCCGCGACCAGGGCAAGATAGGTTTTGTGCATGCCGCCGTTGCGGATCAAGGCATGCAGGGCGGTGAGCGTGCTGCGGTCGCGCGCGATCAGCAAACAGCCGCTGGTATCGCGGTCCAGACGGTGCACCAACTCGAGCGTTTCGCGCGGCCGCGATGCCCGCAGCGCCTCGATGACCCCGAAACTCATGCCGCTGCCGCCGTGCACCGCGACCCCGGCCGGCTTGTCGATGACCAGCAAGTGCCGATCCTGGAAAATCACCGAGCGTTCCAACAACTCCAACAGGCTGCTGGACGGCCTCCCGGGCTCTGCGTCCACGTCGATGCGCACCGGCGGCAGGCGCAGCTCATCGCCTTCCTGGATGCGATATTCGGCATCGACGCGTTTGCGGTTGACCCGCACCTCGCCCTTGCGCAGGAGCCGATACACGCGGCTGCGCGGCACGGTTTTGAAGTGGCGCATCAAGAAATTGTCGATGCGCTGGCCGGCCTCATCGGCGGTGACCGTGCGCATCATCAGCGGGCTTTTAGGCCCTAAAGAAGGTAATACATCAAGAGGCGGGCTGTTCATTAAGTGCTCAATTTGCTCGGGCGTTGTTCTAACGTATTGATTACATTGACCGAAGGGAGGTTGTCGTGATAATGTCTTAAAACCGTGTCGGGCGCGACTTCCTTTAGAAGGGCTTTGGCCCATTTCCAGGTAACGCAAAGACACCGGTTTCCAGTGGCCCCCCATCCGATGGGGAGCCGCATATTAGTTGGTTCTGGAATTCCAGACCATCGCTCGGCCGATGAGACAGACGCGCGAGGGCTTAAATCTTAAGCTTCGGCGGCTGACAAGCGGTTAACCGAGAACAAGGCCCCGGGCTTGCTGTATACGTTTTGGCTTAAAGTGGTGGAATTGATGCCGGTCGCGTACCTCGCGTTCGGCGTATCGCTATTCTTTGCCGCATTCAAAACTACGATCCCGGCTTCTATTCTCAAGCTCTCCTCGGCTCCTACCATATTAGTTGGGGCACATGAAAAGAATGCTCGTCAACGCAGTTCAAGAAGAAGAACTGCGAGTTGCACTAGTCGACGGTCAGAAACTATACGACTTATCGATTGAGATCCCGTCCCGGGAACAGAAAAAATCCAATATCTATAAAGGCCGGATCACCCGCGTCGAGCCCAGTCTCGAAGCGGCATTCGTCGAATATGGCGCGCAGCGTCATGGTTTCCTGCCGCTGAAGGAGGTCTCCAAGGAGTACTTCCGCGCGCAGCCTGCAAACGGCGCCCGCCTCAACATCAAGGACCTTTTGCAGGAAGGCCAAGAGCTGATCGTTCAGGTGGAGAAAGAGGAACGCGGCAACAAAGGCGCCGCGCTCACGACGTTCATCAGTCTTGCCGGCCGGTTCTTGGTGCTGATGCCCAACAACCCCCGCGCGGGCGGCGTGTCGCGCCGCATCGAGGGCGAGGATCGCGAGCAGATGCGCGATGCGATGAATGGGCTGGTGATTCCCGACGGCATGGGCGCCATCGTGCGCACCGCCGGCGTTGGCCGGACTACCGAAGAGCTGCAGTGGGATTTAAACAATCTCAAGACCGCATGGGACGCCATCGTCGCGGCGAATGACGGCAGACCGGCGCCGTTCCTCATTTTTCAAGAAAGCGACGCGGTGACGCGAGGCCTTCGCGATTACTTCTCCGATGACGTCGGCGAGTGTCTGATCGACCAGCCCGAGGCGTTCCAAAAAGCGCAGGAATACATGCAGCGCTTCATGCCGCCCGATGCGCAACGCAAGTTGAAGCTGTACACCGATCCAGTGCCGCTATTCACCCGCTATCAAATCGAGAGCCAGATCGAGTCCGCGTATGCGCACAAGGTGACCCTGCCCTCGGGCGGCAGCCTGGTGATCGATCACACCGAGGCGCTGGTGTCGATCGATATCAATTCGGCTCGCAGCACACGCGGCGGAGACATCGAAGCCACGGCACGCAATACCAACTTGGAGGCCGCCGAGGAAATTGCCCGCCAGTTGCGGCTGCGCGACATCGGCGGACTCATCGTCATCGACTTCATCGACATGGAGTCGACGGCCAACCAACGCGCCGTCGAAGACATGCTGCGCGACTCGGTCAAGATGGATCGCGCACGCATCCAGCTCGGCAGGCTATCGCGTTTCGGCTTGCTGGAATTGTCGCGCCAGCGCCTGCGGCCCGCGTTGAGCGAGACCACCCATATCAATTGTCCGCGCTGCGGCGGCATGGGCACCATACGCAGCGTGGAATCGATGTCGTTGGCCTTGCTGCGGCTGATCGGCGAAGAGGCCCGTAAAGAGCGGACCGGAAGGGTCATTACCCAGGTGCCTGTCGATGTGGCGACCTACCTCATGAACGAGAAGCGCGAACAGTTGAATCAAATCGAAACTCGCGACAAGGTCTCGCTGGTGATCGTGCCGAATCTGCACATGCAGACCCCCGCCTACACGCTCCGGCGTATTCGCGACGACGAGAAGGAGCTGCCGGAAAATACCGCCGTCAGCTATCAGTTGTCCGATCAGCCGACCTTGGACGATTCGAACATCGGAAATCGGGATAAGAAGCCGCCCGGCGATGTACCGCTGGTGCCGAGCATTCTGCCGGCATCCACCGCTCCCATCGTTCCCATGCCCGTTCCTGCTGCCGCGAAGACACCCGAGGAGCCGGCGCGAGTAGGCGCGTTGGTGAGATTCTGGCGCTGGCTGTTCGGCGATCCGGCTGCGCGTAAAAATGCGGCCGCCTCGGCGGCGCCCGCTCAGACTCAAGACCGGCCGCAGCAGCGCGAGGTCCGTCATGATCGCTACCGCAGCGGCGGCGGCGACCGTGATCGAAACCGTGATCGCGGGGACCGCGACCGCAATCGCGACGCACGCCGTGACGGTCCGCGAGATCCGCGCCGAGACGGCCGCCCGCGCGGCGATCATCCGCGTCCGGATAATCGCACCGGTCAACCCGACCGCAACGTGAGCGGGCGAAGCGATGCTTCTCGCCAGGACCAACCCCCGCGCACGGAGCAACCGCCACGACAAGACCAGCCGCGGCAAGAGCAGGCAGCTCGCCAGGATGGAGCCCCCAGATCCGAGCAGCCGGTGCGCGCAGACCAACCCCGCGGCGAAGGCGAGCGATCCGCCAACGAGCGTGGCGAGCGCAGTGAGCGAGGAGGCCGCAGCCGGCGTCGACGCGGCCGCGGCCGACGGGACGGCGGCGAAAACACTGCCAATGGTGCGGGAAACTCCTCGGGAAACACCGCAGGCAATACCGCGGGCCCGAGCGATGGGAATTCGGGGGGCGAGCGCGTTCCCGCGCCGCCTGTCGGTGAGCGGGCCGCATTTGAGCCGGCGCCCTTCGAGCCCGTGCGCGAACGGGCGGCGGGTGGTTCCGCGTCCGAGCAGGCGCCGCAGCACCGCGAAGCGCCTCCAGCCCCCGCTGCGGCAGCGTCGCCGGCCCGCAGCGTCGACACACCGGCTTCGAGCACCGGAACCGACAACAAATATGTCGTGTGGTCCTCTGCCCCCAGCGATGTTCAGCGGTCCGGGCCCGACGAACGGTAACGCAGGGCGCGCAGCCGTACCTGCAACGCGAGACTGACGCACACCAACGCGGCCGCAAGGCCGCGTAGGCTTCCGATCGCCACGTCGGAAACGCGGCCGACAATCGAGTGCTGTGATGGCAGGCCAAGTCGCGGCCCAATATAAAAAGCGGCGCTGATCGCGATAGCGGCGCCGGCGTAGAACAAAATCCATCGGGTGCGCTCTGTGCCCTGGACCAACCGCTTCGGCGCGGGCAATGTCCCGCCGGGACGCAGCGCATAGCACAACATCGCCAGTACGGCGGCAAGCCCGAGCAGGGAACTCAAGTCTTGCAAGACGTAGATGCCCGGCACGTGGCGCCGACCGATGTCGATGATCGACTCGTCGAGCACCGGAAACATGCGCACACCGCGCCCCCCTTCGTGAGTGAATCCGTCCCAGATCAGGTGGCTCACGGCGCCTACGAGGATGCCGAGGACCGCCAGCAGCCACTGGCGAAGGCTGCGGAAGTCCCCTTCGGCGGCGTAGGGCTGCCAGCGCGAATAGGCGCCCTCGGGCAACACCTCCACGATCGGAGTCTTCATCAACCGCTCGAACAGCCAGTAGGTCAACAAGCCGACCGGCAGGCAAAAGGTGAACAAGGCGCCGGCGCTGTGGGTTTCCACCCGGGACATCCCCGGAAAAAATAGCCGGAAATCCGGGACCATGGCACCGATGACCGTCGCGGAAAACAGCCGCCAGCGGGCCAGCTGACGTGAGAACGGCAGGACAATGGCGACGTGGGAGATGGTGAAGGGCATGCAGGGCTCTGGACTGTCATCTAACCGTCACATGACGGTTCTATATACTGGGGGCTGCGCCTCATACATCACCGGGAACACCATGGCCAATATTTCTGCGGCAGACCACGCTTCGCTGGCAATCGCAGCACCGCCCCCGGCCGCCAGGCTGGTCACGCACAAACCCAACCCCTGGTTCAATGTTCTCGCGCTCGTCGTGGTCATTACCGGAATCATATACGCAGGCTATCATCTGGCGGACGACTTATCGGTGGTCCACGACACCCGCGCATATCCTTACATTCTGCTCGGCATCGCCTTGGTGATCGCGCTGGGGTTTGAATTCGTCAACGGATTTCACGACACCGCGAACGCCGTCGCCACCGTGATCTATACGAATTCAATGTCGCCAAATCTGGCCGTCATCTGGTCCGGCACTTTTAATTTCCTGGGAGTTCTGGTCTCCACCGGCGCGGTCGCCTTCGGCATCGTCTCCTTGCTGCCGGTGGAGTTGATCCTGCAGGTGAGCAGCGGCGCCGGATTTGCCATGGTATTCGCCTTGCTCCTGGCCGCCATCATGTGGAATTTGGGGACCTGGTACTTCGGCCTGCCCTCCTCGAGTTCGCACACCCTCATCGGCAGCATCATCGGGGTCGGGCTCATGAATCAGCTGATGTCGGCGAGCGGCTCGGGCACCAGCGGCGTCGACTGGGGCCAGGCGACCAAGATCGGCCAAACCCTGCTGGTATCGCCGTTGATTGGCTTCAGTGCGGCGTACCTGCTGCTGACCATACTCAAGGCGACGATCAAAATCCCCGCTCTCTACAAAGAGCCTGAAGGCAACAAGCCGCCGCCCTTGTGGATTCGCGGCCTGCTGATCTTGACCTGCACGGGAGTGAGCTTCTTCCACGGCGGCAACGATGGTCAAAAGGGCATGGGACTCATCATGCTGATCCTCATCGGCACGGTGCCCACGGCCTACGCGCTGAACCGCACCATGCACGAGGCGGACGTGAATACCTTCATGGCGGCTTCCGCGCAGGCGCAAACCGCGCTATCGCACTATGCCGAGGGCGGCGCGCCGGCCGATGCGCGTGCGGCCACGATGGAACTGGTGCGCAATCGCAAGGCCACCCCACAAGGGGTGGCAGCCGTCGCCGCGCTGGCGGGAACGGTCGCGACGGAAGTCGGCCAGTACCACTCCATGGATAAAGTGCCCCCAGGTTCGATGATCAACATCCGCAACAATATGTACCTGGTGAGCGAGGGCTTGCGCTTCATGAGCAAAGCGAAATCGCTCAACGTATCGGCGGCGGACCAGGCTGCGCTCGATGACTATAGGAAGCAGCTCGACCACTCGACGAAGTTCATTCCGACCTGGGTCAAGGTCGCGGTGGCCATCGCGCTGGGCTTGGGGACGATGATCGGCTGGAAGCGGATCGTGGTGACCGTCGGAGAGCGCATCGGTAAAACCCATTTGACTTACGCGCAAGGCGCATCGGCGGAAATCGTCGCGATGGCCACCATCGGCGCCGCGGAACTATACGGCCTGCCCGTCAGCACCACGCATGTTCTCTCCTCCGGCGTGGCCGGCACGATGGTTGCCAATCACTCCGGATTGCAGTGGGCAACCGTGCGCAATCTGTTGATGGCCTGGGTGCTCACCCTGCCGGTATCCATCGCACTGGCCGGCGGACTGTACTGGCTGCTACGCACCCTTCTCTAGGCTTGCCAATAGACCGCGCGACGCGGCCGTGGTCAGATCGAGGACGGCTTCGAAGGCGCGCGCGTCAAGATAGTAAGGATCAGGCACGTCGCGCAGGTTCAATTCCGGGGCGTACTCCAGGAAGAGCTTGAGCGACGCACGTGAGTTATCCGGCTTCATGGCGGCAAGCTCGCGCAGGTTTTCCCGATCCATCGCCAGGATGAGGTCATAGCGCGCAAAATCGTCCTGGGTCACCTGGCGCGCCCGCAAGCCGCTGATGTCGATGCCGCGGCGTTGCGCGGCGCGCTGGCTGCGAAGATCCGGCGGCGCCCCGATGTGATAGTCAGCCGTACCCGCGGAATCTATGTCGATTTCGGCAGGCGGCACGGCTTGCGCGGCCAAGTGCCGCAGCACGCCTTCCGCGGTCGGGCTTCGGCAGATATTGCCGAGGCAGATAAAGAGCACGCGCCGCGGCCGCGGTTTCAAATCCAACAACGCCAGATTGCTGCCATTGACTCATTCTATCCGAGCGCAGCGCCGCCGACGATTGCAAGCCGCCATCAAACGAAAGGCCGTTGTTTAGATTCCCAAGACTTTGAGGCCGTGCGCTTGTGCGGCGAGCGCCAATGCCTTGTCATGAGTGGCCATGACGGGAGCGATGCCGAGCGCTTCTTTCCACAGGATCGCGGACGCGAGATGAATTGCGTCGAGGGTGCCGAGTTCGGTCGGCATGGGTTGGGCGGCGCGGTCGAGGACACTGTTGTCAATCTCAACGAGTTCGAGGGAGTCAATGAGCGCAAGAATCGTCGCTCGGCGTCGCGCGACTTCGATGTCGGAATAATTCACGCGCAATCGTACGCGGTCCAAGGTGCGCAGACTTTCAGTCGTTACCAAGGCGCTCGATACGCCGCGCTCGATGTCGCGCCACTCGGGCAATGCATTTGGCTGTCCCAGTGCCACGCGCAGCAGTACCGATGAGTCGACGTAGGCGATCATCGATGGCTTTGACGCTCTTCAAGCAGCAGTTCGAGGACGTCGATTTTGAGTTGCGGCGGTTTTGGCAAAGCGACCTTGTTCGGCGTCGGAGATCCGGATGCGGGTTTGCGGATTCGAATTCCGGGCCGTTCACGCAACGGCACTATCTGCGCGATGGCCGTATTGCGATCGAGTACCGCGAACGATTCGCCGCCTTGCACGGCGCGCAGGAACTCGCTGAGCTTCGCCTTGAGTTCGGCAATGCGGACTTGTTTCATGACCATATATGACCATAAGTAGTCATTTCTGTCAATGCTTTAGCGATGACGATCCCTATTCGTTTACATCAGAAGCCTGGACATACCCGGATACAAGGCATCTAATCTGAAAAAGAGGTGCCTTAAGACACTGTCCCATCAATACAAATCAGCAAAATGGGGAAACACATATGAAGAACAAGATTGCATTGTGTTTGCTTGGAGTGATCTCGTTAGGGGTAGCCGTCGCTCAGGCGCAACCAGCGGATGGAACTGCGGAGAAGGCTGTGGCCGCAGCGGAAGAACAGTGGACGCAATCGGAAAGAACCAACAATCCTGATCTGGCGGCGCCATTGTTGGCTGAGAAGCTCATCTACATCGACACGGATGGCTCGATCAGCAATCGTGCGAAATTTCTGGCCGACGCGAAAGCAACCAAGTTTGCCAGCGTGGATGTTGAGGGTCTTCATATCACGGTATTTGGGCACACTGCGATCGCGACCATGGTGTTCAGGGGCAAAGGAACAGATTCCAAGGGTAAACCGATGGACCTCAACGCACGGTGGGCGGACACGTGGGTGAAGATGCCGGACGGTAAGTGGCAGTGCGTTCTGTCTCAGGGGTCGGATTTGAAGAAATAGAGCGGGACCTGGGCTCGGACTAGACTTGTAGCAGCGCCCGCACGCGCTCCAGATCCGCCGGCGTGTCCACGCCTGCGGGCGGCGAGTGCGGCAATGTCATCAAATGAATGTACATTCCGTGCTCCAGCGCCCGCAGCTGCTCGAGCTTCTCCGTCGTCTCGAGCGGCGTCGGAGCCCAAGCCGAAAATTGCAGCAGGCTGCGCACGCGGTAGGCATAGATGCCGATGTGGCGCCATGCACCGGCGAATGAAGCCGGCACATCGGCAGCGATGCTGTCGCGCGGCCAGGGCACGGGGGCGCGGCTGAAGTACAGTGCGCGCCCGTCGTTGGCACGCAAAGCTTTGACGCAGTTCGGATCGAGAAAGTCCCGCAGCGATTCGATCGGCGCCACGGCAGTGACGATATCGGCCGCCGCAGCTTCGCGCAGCGACTGCGCCGCCCGGGAAATGACCTGCGCAGGCATCATCGGTTCATCTCCCTGCAGATTCACCACGATGTCCTCCGCGGCGAACGCCCTCGCCCGCACGACTTCCGCGAGCCGGTCAGTGCCCGAGGCGTGATGTTCCGAAGTCATCTGGCAGTCCGCGCCGAACCCTGAAGCGGCGGCGCGGATCCGTTCATCGTCCGTGGCCACGATCACCGACGCCGCACCGCTGGCCATGGCGGCGCGCCACACCCATTGAATCAGCGGCCATTCGCCTATCGGCAGCAGCGCCTTGCCGGGCAATCGCGTCGATCCAAAGCGCGCCGGTATGATGACGTGGAACACCGCGGTGACTAGGATTCCAGCAAGGGATCGTCGGCAGCGAGCGCGCGTGCTTCTTCCGGCAGCATCAGCGGGATTCCGTCGCGCACCGCGTATGCCAGCCGATCCGGGCGGCATACGAGTTCCAGGGAATCGCCCGCGCCGGCGCCGCGCAAGGGACCCTTGCAGATCGGGCAGACCAACAATTCAAGCAGTCGCTTATCCATACTTCCTCACCCGCGCTCGGCGCGCTTCCCGGTACACTGAACCACAATGCCTTGCAGCGCTTCCAGGTCCCCCTCATCGAAGGCTACGCTCACCGGAACGTACCAGTGATGGGGACCGGCTATTTCCCCGCATTTTACGGCATCCTTTTCGGTCATGAGCACCGCCAGGTCGTCGGCAAAGGAAATATCCTCGATTCGTAAGCGCGCATGGTCCGGCAAGGCGTGCGCGATGACACGGATGCCCAGCGATTGCAGCAGATCGAAAAAGCGCTGCGGATTGCCGATGGCGGCCACCGCGTGCACCGAGCGGCCCGAGAATTCGCTCAAGGGCTTGGCCGTCCCGTACCTCAGGGCAATCGCGCTGGTGGCTTCGAGGCGCATGCGCAAAGCTCCGGCGAGCGACGCATGACCCGCGATGATGGTTGGACCGCCATTGACCACGACCGCGTCGGCGTCCCTCAAGCGCGCCCGCGCTTCGCGAAGCGGCCCTGCCGGCAGCAGGCGTCCATTGCCGAAACAGCGTTCGCCGTCGACCACGATGATTTCACAGTCGCGGCCTAAGGCATAATGCTGCAAGCCGTCGTCGCTCACGATGACGTCGCAGCCGGCATTGATGAGCAGCTGCGCCGCCGCCGGGCGGTCGCGGCCGATGGCGATAGGCGCTCTGGCGCGGCGCGCGAGCACCAACGCTTCATCCCCGACGCTGTCCGGATCGTCAGAGGCCTGCACCAGGCGCGCGCGCCTCGATGAGCCCCCGTAGCCGCGGGTCACCACGCCGGGCCTGAATCCCAGATCGGCCAGGCGAACCGCCAGCCAGCAGACCAGCGGGGTTTTGCCGGTTCCTCCCACACTCACATTGCCGATGACGATCACCGGGCATGACAGCCTCGTCGATCGGCGCAGCTGCCTGGCGTAGGCAAACCGGCGCAGTCGCGATACGGCTCCGTAGACCGCGGAGAGCGGCAGCAGCCACCATGGCGGCGATGCCCCCTCATACCAAATTTCGTTGAGTCTGGATTGAATCGACATGCCTGCGCCGTTCAGGCGTTGAACTGCATCCCATGCAGTGCTGCATAAAGGCCGCCGCGCGCCAAGAGCTCGTCGTGATTTCCGATCTCCACGATCCGGCCCTGATCGAGCACGATGATGCGGTCGGCATTTTCGACCGTCGACAGCCGATGGGCAATGACCAGGGTGGTCCGCCCGCGCATCAGAACGGCCAGCTCTTGCTGCACGCGCCGCTCTGATTCGTTGTCGAGCGCCGCGGTCGCCTCGTCGAGGATCAAAACGGGTGAATCCTTGAGCAGCGCCCGCGCGATGGATATTCGCTGCCGTTGACCTCCGGAAAAATTCTGGCCGCGATCGGTGAGCAACGTGTCGAAGCGCTGCGGCTGTTCGTTCACGAACTCCATCACATTGGCGGCACGCGACGCCGCTTCCACTTCGGCGTCCGTTTTACCCACGGCATTGAAGGCGATGTTGTTGCGGATGGTATCGTTGAACAGCACCACATCCTGGCTGAC
>Ga0210398_10001062_pt1 | contig 29561 bp, 21 predicted proteins | sample IncBWC4OmetaG_FD_161047 | JGI IMG/M metagenome (GOLD analysis project Ga0210398, IMG submission 161047) | Forest soil microbial communities from Barre Woods Harvard Forest LTER site, Petersham, Massachusetts, United States - Inc-BW-C-4-O | ecosystem: Environmental > Terrestrial > Soil >... | reverse complement strand
ACGCAAACCCCGACATGGCCAAGGCCCGGCGGCGGGTCAGAAGCCTCGAGCCGCAGTGGCGGTTCTGCTTTCCGACGGCGGTCGAGTTCGACCCGGCGACGGACAGCATCATCATCGCGGACAGCCAGCGCAACCGGCTGCAGGTCTATAAGAAGGTGCGCGACTACAGCGACTTCCAAGCAAACCTGTAGAAGTGTGACTATATTCGGCGCCGCCGCCTCATGGGGGCGGCGCCGGACTTGCGCCAGCCGGTGTGCGCGGCACCCCTCAGGGTGCCGGCAAAGCCCGGTAGCAGAAATCAAATCCCGGCGTTCGGTTCGAATTTCCTGAAAAAAACGCGACGAACTGTGAATGCGGCTGTTTATTTCAGCAGGGCATATTGCTATGTTTATGACATGAATAAGGCGCTCCCGTCCTCATCCGCTATGCGGCGCCTGCGCGCGGTGGGTTTGCGCCCGACGCGGCAGCGCCTCGCCCTCGCCCGCCTCCTGCTCGAGAGCGGCGATCGCCACGTCACCGCCGAGCACCTGCACAGCGAAGCAATCGCCGCCGGGATCAAGGTTTCGCTCGCGACGGTGTACAACACGCTGCACCAATTCACCGAGGCCGGCCTGTTGCGCGAGGCCGTGGTCGAGCCCGGTCGGTCGTATTTCGACACCAACACCGCCGATCATCATCACTTCTTCTGCGAGACGACCGGTGAGCTGCGCGACATTCCGGCGCATCATCTGTCGGTCAGCGGTCTGCCGACTCCACCTGCCGGCACCGAAATCCGCCGGGTCGACATCATTGTCCGCCTGCGCTCGGACACCGGCCCTTAAGCAACCGTTTCGAACGGTATCCGGATATCCTCGGGCGGTCCGCCAGCGAAGGTCGGGTTGTCGCCCGGCGACTCGGTGCGCCGGGCCACCATCTTGATGGAGCTCGGCGGCATCGGAAACCATGCGTTCATCGAACTCGCCGGGGCCAAGCTGCGCAGCGAGCCCGACCCGACCCGCGAGAACACCGGCCGCGAGGGCAAGGCGTCGTCGGTCCAGTTTCTCAAATACTCGTTTGCGCCGAGGGACATCGCCCGCTTCAAGACTCCGGCGCGCCGATCGCCGTCGGCTTCGATCATCCGAATTATGCCCATATGGCGGTGCTGACCGAGCCGGTGCAGGCGGCGCTGGCCGAAGATTTCGACTGAGGCAGCGGCGGCGGCGCGATGACCGGCGATCCCTTGCAGGAAGCTATTGAGCGCGCGGAAGTGCTGTTGCGCGAGACGCGCGAGTTGCTGGGCACCGAGCATCCGCAGACTTTGTCGGCGATGCTCGACGTTGCCGAAGCGCTGTGGGCGCAGGGCCGGTTGATCGCCGCGCGCAAGCTCGAGGAGGAGGTCGTGGCCGGTCGCTGCCGGCTTCTCGGCGCGGGCAACGCCGATACGCTGAAGGCGGTCGGGAAGCTCGCGGTGACGATGGCGGCCCAGGGCGAGCTCGCCGCCGCGCGCGAGCTGCAGGAAGAGGTCGTCGCCGGCATGCGTGCGCTCGACGGCGAGACCGGCCGCGACACGCTGCGCGCGGTCAACAATCTCGCCGGCACCGTCGCCGCGCAAGGCGACCTCGCCGAAGCCCGCGACATGCTGCACTCGGTCATCGCGGCGATCGTCCGTGAGCACGGCGAGCAGCACCCGGACTGCCTCGCCGCGATGGGCAATCTGGCAGGCATCCTGTGGCAGGAGGGCGACCATGCCGAGGCTTACGAACTGCAGCGACAGGTCGTCGAATTGCATCGCCGGGTCGACGCCGGCGATCCCTCGGCGCAGACGGCGGCGGCTATCCTCGAAATGATGGAGCGCGACAGCGGTTTCTAGTTAAATGAGCGGCTTGCGGTTCCTCCGAAACGAAAGGGCCGGCCGCCATGACGATCTACACGCTGATGCCGCTGCACGAATCGCTCGGACTGGCCGTCATCGGGCTCGATCTCAGCCAACCGATCGATGCCGAGACCGGCGAAAACCTGTCGCGGCTCCTGGCCGAGCATCTGGTGCTGGTGTTTCCCGGCCAGTCGCTGACCCCCGACCAATATCTCGACGCCGCGCGCGCATTCGGGCCGCCGATGCGCCAGCATTATTCGCAGCACCACATGCCCGGCCATCCCGATATCGGGCTGGTCTCGCACCGCCACGGCCAGCGCGCGGCCGAAATCTGGCACACCGACCACACCAACCGCGAACGCCCGCCGGCGGCGACAATGTTGTACGGCGTCGAAATCCCGTCATCGGGCGGCGCCACCAGCATCGCCGATATGCGCGCGGCCTATTGGGTGTTGCCCGAGGCGGAGCGCCGGCATCTCGAAACGCTGCGGACCGTCAACACCCTCGATCCCGAGCGCAGCGACACGCGCGCCGAGGATCGAGCGAAATATGGCGAGCCGGTGGTTCACCCGATGGTGCGCACCCACCCGGTCAGCCGCGAGCGGGCGGTCTATTTCCACCCGAGCAAGACGCTCTACATCGAAGGGATGACGCCCGAGGCGAGCCAGCTTTACCTCGGCGAGCTGCTCGAACGGATGGTCCAGCCTGAAATCGTATACAAGCATGACTGGGTCGCGGGCGACGTGCTGGTTATCGACGACCGCGCCACCCTGCACCGCGCACATGACGACTACGACCACAGCGAGAGCCGCGTGCTGTGGCGCATCATCGTCGAGGGCGACCGCCCGGTCTTGGTGTGATTGCAGGGCCGTCCGCCAGGTGAGCCGAGGACGGCGCGAGGAGCCAGCAGATGAAGCTCTATGGATACTTCCGGTCCTCGGCGGCGTTTCGGGTGCGCATCGCCCTCAACCTGAAGGGCCTGCAATACGAGACCGCCCCCATTCATTTGCGGCGCAACGACCAGGCGAGCCCCGCCTATCGCGAGGTGAACCCGCAAGGGCTGGTGCCGGCCCTCGAGATTGACGGCCACACCCTGATCCAGTCGCTGGCGATCATCGAATACCTCGACGACACCTATCCAGAACCGCCGCTGCTGCCGTCGGCGCCGGCGGACCGGGCGCGGGTCAGGGCATTGGCCGAGATCGTCGCGTGCGACATCCATCCGATCAACAACCTGCGGGTCCTGCGCTACCTGGCGCACAGCCACGGGCTCGGCGAGGACGACATCGGCGCCTGGTACAACCATTGGATCGGCGCCGGCTTTCAGGCTTTGGAGGCGCTGCTCGCGGCCGACCGGCGCACCGGGGCCTTCTGTCACGGCGACCGCCCTGGCCTTGCCGATGCAAGCCTTGTCCCGCAGGTCGTCAATGCCGAGCGCTACCGGCTCGACATGACGCCCTACCCGACGATCGCCCGGATCTTTGAGAGCAGCATGAGGTTGCCGCCGTTTCAGGCCGCCCACCCGGACAATCAGCCCGATCGCGAGCCCTGACCCTATTGCTCGCGCGGGTCGGTTATTGCTTGCGCTGGTCGGCGACCATCGTCTTCAGCGCGTCGAGGTCGACGGCTCCGGGCACCACCTTGTCGCCGATGATAAAGGCCGGGGTGCCGTGGATGTCGAGCGCGTCGGCAAGCTTCATGTTGTCCTTGATCTGCTGAGCGATCTCGGGCGAGCTCATGTCGCGCTTGAGCTTGGCGACGTCGAGCCCGACCGAGCCGGCGATCTGGTAGACCGTGTCGTCGGTGATATTGCCGCGCGCCGCCATCATCGCCGTGTGAAAGGCGTCGTATTTGCCCTGCGCCTCGGCGGCGAGCGCGGCGCGGGCGGCGGTGACCGACACCGGCCCGAGGATCGGAAACTCCTTGTAGACGAGCCGCAGCTTGGTGTCGTGCCTCAGCATCGAATCGAGTGATGGCTCGACCTGCTTGCAATAGGGGCAGCGGTAGTCGAAGAACTCGACGACCGTGACGTCGCCCGCGGGGTTGCCGCCGACTGGGGTGGCGGGGTCGTTGAACACCGCTTTCTTGTTTTGGGTGAGGGCCTGCGAGGCTTTGGCGGCGTCCTCGTGGTGCAGCTTGTCCTCCGCCTCGCGCAGCGCCGCGATCAGGACATCGGGATGCTGCATCAAATAGTCGTGGATGATCGTCTCGACCTGCTGGCGCTGTTGTGAAGCGCCGCCGGCGTCGGCTGCCGCGGCGGGATTGCCGAGCAACGCCACGCCGACCAGCGCCATGACAAAAAATTGGGCACGAATTCGCATTTAGTGACCCTCTCGGTGTGAAGCCGCGGTGAGAAATCCAGGGAAGAGCAAGCACCAGCCGCGGCTCAGTTCGAATCGTCCATGTCCTTGGCTTGCGAATGAATTTGCTCGGCGCGGGCGTACGCGGCGCTGCTCTTTGGCAAAAGGTGCTCGGCGCGCGACGCCTGCTGAAGCGCATTCTTCTTGTTGTCGGCGGCGAGGCCCTCCTCGGCCAGCGACAGCGCCGCCATCCCGATCTGGTTGTCGCGGCCATAGGCGGTCGCGAGCAAATGCCAGGCATCGACGTCCTTGTCCTCGGTGCGCAGCGCGTCGCTCAGATAGGCAATGGCGCGCTTGATTTGGACCGGGTCGTTGTTTTCGACATAGACCTGCGCCAGCTCGATGCGCAGCAGCGGCGCGCTGGGATCGAGCCGCATCGCCGCCTCGTAAGGCGGCACCGCCTCGGCAACATGCCCGTTCTCGAACAGCATCTGGCCCTTGAGCTCGCGGAAATAGGGATCGCTCGGGTAGTCGCGGATCAGCGCGTCGATCGCCGGCACCGCCTTGTCGAGATCGGGCGCGCGATAGTGGGCGATCGCCCGGGCATAGCGCGCGAGAACCGACCGGTCGCGCTCCGGATACTTGGCGAGAGTCGAGCTCGGCGGCTCGGTGAACGCGGCCACCTTTACCTTGCTGCGCTCCAGCATCGCGACATAGCCGGGCGGGTCCGGGACATCCGAATAGGGCGAGCGGTCGACATGGTCGCGTACATAGTCGATGCGCTCCTGGGTCAGCGGGTGATCCATCAGGTAGGGGTCTTCGTGCGCGCCGATCAGCAGCTCCTCGCCCTGCAGTTTCTCGAAAAACTGCAGCAGACCGCGTGCCGATTGATGGGTGGCGTCGAGATAGTTCATCGCCGCGTGGTCGGCGGTCGCTTCCTGGGTCACCGAAAACCCGAGATAGGCGCGCTCGCCGACTCCGGCGGCACCCAGCAGCGCGCCACCGCCGCCCGAGCCTCGCGCCATGACGGTCGCGGCAACCCCGGCCACCATCGCGATGATTTCCTCGATGCTCGCGTTCTTCATCGCCTCGGCGCCCTTGTAGAGATGTCCGCCGGCGATATGGCCGGTCTCGTGCGAGAGGACGCCGATCAGCTGGTTGGGCGTGTCCGCGCGCAATAAAAGACCGGAATTGATGAAAATATTCTGACCGCCGGCGACAAAAGAATTTATCGCGTCGTCGGAGACGAGATAGACGTGGACGGCGTCGGGATCGAGCCCGGCCGCCTTCCATACCGGCGTCATCATCGCGTGGATGTCGCCCTCGATTTCGGTGTCGCGCAACAGGCTGACGGCGCTGTCGGAACCGCCCTCATGGGCCGCCGCGCGCCCGCCGAGGGCGAGCGCCGCGGCCACGGCGAGGACCGCCGCCAACGCAAACGGCCGGCCGCCACCCCGGGCCGCGAAGCGGATCCCAGCCCGGCAAGCTGCCGGTGGGCAGTTTGTGAGCGCCGGATCGATCACGGTCATCCCAAGCCGCCTCAACGCGACAGTATGGCACACCCGCGACGGCCGGGGCTCGCGGCCAGCCCCTTCAACCGAGCCTTTTTAGCGCAGCATCTTCAAGCCGGCATCTTCACGACTGGATCAGCCGCTGCCACCAACCTCGCCGCGGGTTCTCCGGTTTACTCGTCACTTCCTGGACGGCCGGCTCGGTTTCGCTCGGCATGCCCGGGGCGGGTGCCGCTCCGGCGACGACCTCGGCTCCAAACGCCGCTTCATCCGGCCGCTCGGTGGGCGGGTAACCGGTCTCCGGCACGGCGCCGTTGCCGTGCCGCGCGTCGACGAGCACGGCATGCAATCTCTGATCGTCGCCTGCGGCGGCGGCCGGCATCGGTTCGGCCGGCACGGCGTCAGCCGGCTTCTCCAGGGGGGGTGCCGCGAGACCCGGTGGCGGTTCGCCGACTGGGCTCTCGCCGCCAGGATGCTCGTCGGTCGCGACCGTAACTGCTGGCGGCTCGCCTGCCGGATGCTCACTCGGTGGAGGCTCGCTAGCAAGAGCAAGCGACTCGCTGGCAGCAGGCTCGCTGGCGGGGGGCTCGCTCGCAACGGGCTCGGCGGCAAGAGGCTCGCGCGCCGGGTATTCGTATTCGTCGGCACGGGCCTCCTCGGCGGGCGGCTCGTCCGGCGGGGCGGCGTCGCCGGCCAGCGCCGGCAGGCTCGCGGTCTCGATTTCGGTCGCGGCCGGCGCGGAGCTCGGCTCGGCCGATGCCGGCGAGGGCCAGGAGAGCTCGTCGCGCGCGATCGCGGGCGCCTCTTCCTGAGCTTCGGACGCCCCCTCGCCGGTGCCGGCGGCGTCGCTTGCCACGATCTCGATAAAGTCGGCGGCGGGCCGCTCGATTTCGAGGCTCGCTCCCGCGGCGTCCTCACGCCGCGCGCGGCGCCGTCCGCCCCGGCGGCCGCGGCGGCGGCGCAGACGCGCGGCCTCGTCGTCGCCGTCGCCCGGCTCGGCCTCGGGTTCGGCGGCCGATTCCGCGGTGCGCTCGGCCGCCGGCTCCTCCGCATCATCAGCGGCCGCCGACGGCGCACGCACCCGCTCGTCCTCATGGTGCCGGCGCCGCCGCCGGCGGCGGCGGGCGCGCCCGCGCTCCTCCTCGGTTTCGGAGCGTTCGGCGTCGTCGGCCTCGACAGTCTCGTCGACGACATCCTCCTCGGCGTCCTCGACATCGGGCTCCGGCGCCTGGGTAAGCGGCAGCGGCGGTGCCGCTGCGGCCTCGCCGGGCTCCAACGGGCGCAGCCGTTCGAGCCGGAAGGCCGGCGGGATCAACGTGTCGTCGCGTGCGACCAGGACATGGATGCCATACCGGGTTTCGATCTGGGCCAACGAGTCGCGCTTGTGGTTCAGGATGTAGAGCGCCACCGTCGTCGGCACGTAAACGCAGGCTTCGGCCGAACGCCGCCGCATGCCCTCCTCCTCGATCGAGCGCAGCACGTAAAGCGCGGTCGACTCGGTCGAGCGGATCGTCCCGGTGCCGCCGCAATGCGGACAGGGCTGCGTCGATGCTTCGACGAGCGACGGCCGCAACCGTTGACGCGACATTTCGAGCAACCCGAACGGGCTGATCCGCCCGACCTGGATGCGGGCCCGGTCGTTTTTCAGCGCGTCCTTGAGCCGCCGCTCGACCGCACCCTGATTGCGGTGCTCCTCCATGTCGATAAAGTCGATGACGATCAGCCCGGCGAGGTCGCGCAGCCGCAATTGCCGGGCGATCTCCTCGGCGGCTTCGAGATTGGTGCGCAGCGCCGTTTCTTCGATGTTGCGCTCGCGCGTCGAGCGGCCGGAGTTGACGTCGATCGCGACTAGCGCCTCGGTCTGGTTGATCACAACGTAGCCGCCCGAGCGCAACTGCACGATCGGGGAGTGGATCGCGTCGATCTGGCTTTCGACCTGGAAGCGATGCAGCAGGCCGATCTGCGGGTCGCGGTAGGGCTGGACCCGCTTGGCGTGGCTCGGCATCAGCATCTTCATGAATGCTTTCGCCGTGCGGTAGCCGTCTTCGCCCTCGACCAGCACCTCGTCGATGTCGCGGGTGTAGAGGTCGCGGATCGAGCGCTTGATCAGGTCGCCTTCCTCGTAGATCACGGCGGGCGCGGTCGAGCGCAGGGTCAGCTCGCGGATCTCGTTCCACAGCCGCAGCAGATATTCGTAGTCGCGCTTGATCTCGGCCTTCGAGCGCTCGGCGCCGGCGGTGCGGACGATCACCCCCATCCCTTCGGGGATGTCGAGCTCCTCAAGGATGTCCTTCAGCCGGCGGCGGTCGCCGAGGCTGGTGATCTTGCGCGACACGCCGCCGCCGCGCGCGGTGTTGGGCATCAAGACGCAATAGCGGCCGGCGAGCGACAGGTAGGTCGTCAGCGCCGCGCCCTTGTTGCCGCGCTCCTCCTTGGTGACCTGGACTAGCATGATCTGCCGGCGCTTGACGACTTCCTGGATTTTGTAATGCCGGTGGACGCGGGAGCGCTGGCGTTCGGCCTCCTCGAACTCGTCCCCGCCCAGGGTTTCGACGACGTCGGGGTCGGCGGCCTCGCCGTTGAGCGCGATGGCGCCGTCGGGTGCGGTCTCCTGCGGCGGCGCAATCGCTGATTCGGACGCGAGGACAGCGTCGTCGTCGGCCGACGCCGCGGCCCATCCGGTGGTCGCCACACGCGGCGATTCGGCGGTCTCGGCATCCGAATTGGTGTCGAAAGGCAGCTGGGGCGCGTCTTCGGGCTCCCGCTCCGGCTCCTCAGCCCACGCCGCCGGCGACCCGGCGAAAAGCGGCTCTGCCTCCGCGGGCTCCAGCTCCGCCGCCGTCGGCTCGGCAAGCGCTGCGGGCGCCTCCTCAGTGGCGACCTCGGCCGCAGCTTCGCGGGCGACCGACACGACGATCGGCCCTTCCTCCCAAGGGAATTCGACGCGGTCGGGCATCCCACGGTCGCGCTCGGCCGATCCCGTGTCCGGCTCTCCCCAGGCCGACCCGGCCAATGGCTTCCGCTCGCCGAACGCGTCGCGCTCACCAGGCGACTCGCCCTCGCCCGCTTCTTCACTCGTCGTCGCGGCCGCGGAGACCGTCACCGGCTCGGGCAGGACCTCTTCGAGCGGCACGCCCGCGTCGTCGCCGGCCTCGCTACCCGCCATCGGCTCACGAGCCTGCGGATCGGCGCCGAACTCCCTGCGGTCGCCGACCGGTATCCGATAGTAATCCGGATGGATTTCGCTAAAGGCGAGGAAGCCGTGCCGGTTGCCGCCGTATTCCACAAAGGCGGCTTGCAGCGACGGTTCGACCCGCGTAACCTTTGCGAGATAGATGTTTCCTTTTACCTGCTTTTTTGTCGAGGATTCGAAGTCGAATTCTTCGAGACGGTTACCGTTGACGACCACCACCCGGGTCTCCTCGGGATGGGTGGCGTCGATAAGCATGCGCTTGGCCATTCGGGTGTCGCTCCGAGGCTCGTCGCCGCGGCCGCGTGACATTGGGCGGGCGGCGCGATCCCGTGTGCAAGGAAGCCGCAAACACCTGAACTCATGCCCTCTGGGTACGATCGCGTATCGGCCACGGCTAATCTCGTCAGGGACGGCTTCGGGTTCCTACAATCCGCTGCGCCCGGCGCCTTCGCCCGGCGCCGCGGCAACATGCCGCCGGTCCACCGGGCTCATCGCGCAGCTCCCCGCCGGACGCGGCGCCCGGTGGGGGGACGGCGGTTTCTCGCAAGCGTCAATGTATATAGTGTGCTGCGTCGCGACAATGCTTTCCTCCGGATGCCGCAACCGGGCCGAGGGGGCCACGCTGGTGGAGCGGCGGGGCGAGCTGCCGGGGTGGCGCCGGCAAAAGCTGCTTGGAAGAACTGCTTGATCAGGGCATATAAAGCGCTGCCGCGCGCCCCCCGAAGGGTCGCCGCCGGCGCCAATAGCGCAAGCCTCCCGCGTCCTACCAGATCAAAGTGATGGTTAAGCTTATCCGGTTTCTTTTTGTCTGCGCGGTAATCCTGGCCATCGCCGGGTGCGGGCTGGTCGGCATCACGATCTGGTATTTCGGCCGCGATCTGCCTGATTACCAGGCGCTCGCGCATTATCAGCCGTCGATCATGACGCGCGTCCAGGCCGGCGACGGGCGGCTGCTCGCCGAATACGCGGCCGAGCGGCGGATCTTTGTCCCGATCCAGGCGATCCCAAAGCGCGTCATCGACGCGTTCGTGTCCGCAGAAGACAAGAATTTTTACACCCACCACGGCGTCGACCCGGTGTCGATCCTGCGCGCGGCGATCACCGATGTCGGCCGGCTGCGCGCCAGCCGCCGCCCGATCGGCGCCTCGACGATCACCCAGCAGGTCGCCAAAAACATGCTGCTGTCGAGCGAGGTCTCGCTGACGCGCAAGATCAAGGAGGTGCTGCTGGCGACGCGGATCGAGGCGGCGATGCCAAAGGACCGCATCCTCGAGCTCTACCTAAACGAAATTTATCTCGGCTCGGGCGCCTATGGCGTCGCCGCCGCCGCGCTGACCTATTTCGACAAGTCGCTCGACCAGCTGAGCTTGGACGAGGCGGCCTTTTTGGGCGGGCTGCCAAAGGCGCCGAACCGCTACAACCCGGCGCATTTTCCCGATGCAGCCAAGGCGCGCCGCGACTGGGTGCTCGACCGCATGGCCGAGGACGGGTTTACGACCCGCGCCGCCGCCGACGCCGCGCAGGCGCAGCCGATCGTGCTGCACCGCCGCGAGGAGGCGGAAGAGGTCAAGGCGCCCTATTTCGCCGAGGAGGTGCGCCGCGAGCTGCTCGCCCGCTATGGCGAGAAGGCGTTGTACGGCGCCGGCCTGTCGGTTCGCACCAGCCTCGACCCGCGCCTGCAGGCCGCCGCCGACAAGGCGTTGCGCAACGGGCTTGTCGCCTACGACCACGGTCACGAAGGCTGGCGCGGGGCGATCGCCCACATCGACCCGAAAGGCGACTGGACGGTCCCTCTCGCCGCGGTGCCGGTTCCGGCGGTTGTGACGGATGTCGGCTGGCGGCTCGCGGTGGTGCTGCGCACGACGCCGGGCGACGCGGCGATCGGGTTTGCCAGCGGCGACACCGGGCATGTGCCGTTCTCGCAAATGCGTTGGGCGCGGCCGCGCTACCGCGGCGGCAGCCTCGGCCCGTTCCCGCGCGGCGCGGGCGACGTCGTCAAGCCCGGCGACGTCGTCATGGTGGCGCCGGTCGCCGCCGAGGCGGCGCCGGTGGCGGCCGATGCCGAAAACGCCGCGGGCGGCAGCGACAGCGGGGCCAAAGCCGGCGCGACCAAGGCCGGCGGGGCAAAGCCCGGCGGCGCGCGGGAAACAAAAGCCGCCGCGGCGGCCACGCGCGACCCCTTGGCCTTCACCTTGTGCCAGGTCCCGGAGGTTTCGGGCGCGCTCGTCGCGATGGACCCCCACACCGGGCGCGTGCTGGCGCTGAGCGGCGGCTTCAGCTTTGCGATCAGCCAGTTCGACCGGGCGACCCAGGCCTATCGGCAGACCGGCTCGGCGATCAAGCCGTTTGTCTTTCTGACCGCTCTCGACCACGGGTTCACCCCGTCGACCAAGGTCAGCGACGCGCCGATCTCGTTGCCGCAGGGGCCGGGGCTGCCGATGTGGACGCCGACCAATTACGAGGCCGACCGGTTCCGCGGCCCGACCCCGCTGCGCATCGGGCTCGAGCAGTCGATCGACACCCTGACCGTGCGCCTCGCGACGATGGTCGGCATGGACCCGATCGCCAAGACGATCGAGCGTTTTGGCATCCTCGACCATGTCCCGCACGAATATGCGATCACGCTCGGGGCCGGCGCCACCACCCCGCTGCGGCTGACCGCCGCCTACGCAATGATCGTCAACGGCGGCAAGCGGATCACTCCGACGGTGATCGACCGGGTTCAGGACCGTGACGGAAAGACAATCTTCCGCGCCGACGACCGGCCGTGCGACGGCTGCAGCGACGTCGACTGGCAACACCAGGCGGTGCCGGCTATTCCCGACACCCGCGAAGAGGTCGCCGACCCCGGCTCGGCCTATCAGCTGGTGACGATGATGGAGGGTGTCGTCCAGCGCGGCACCGGCGACGCGGTCAAGGCGGTCGGCAAGCCGATCGCCGGCAAGACCGGCACCACCAACGAGTACCGCGACGCCTGGTTCGAGGGCTTCAGCCCCGACCTTGCCGCCGGGGTCTATGTCGGCTACGACGAGCCTGACAGCCTCGGCAAGGACGAGACCGGCGGCCACGTCGCCGCCCCGATCTTTCGCGACTTTATGATCGACGCGCTCAAAAACACGCCGGCAGTCGATTTCCGCATCCCGCCGGGCCTGCGACTCTATCGGGTCAGCGCCGCGACCGGCCTGCCGGTCACCGGCAACGAGCCGGCAATCTACGAGGCCTACAAGCCCGGCACCGAGCCTGGCAAGAACCCCAATCTCGGCCAACAGGCGAATTCGAGCCCGCGCGGCGACGAAAGCGCGCCGGCGGACGCCGCCGATGACGGCTCGAGCGACGCCGCGTCGAGCAGCGTCCCACCGCCGAGCAGCTCCGCCGATATGGTGCCCGCCAACAGCGGCGATGCCGGGCAGGGCGTCGGCGGCCCGGCGGCACCGCCGGGAGGCGGGCCGGCTCCGGCCGGGAATAGCGCGATGCTGCCGGCCCACGGGGCTCCCGCGGGCGGCACCGGCGGCCTATATTAGGGGACAAACGAAACCCATACCGGCGGATACGGAGCGGAAGCATGCGCGCCGAGATCGAGGCGGCGGCCGGCGACATCAGGAAGTCGCTGACGCTGCTGAGGAGGCATCTTTGACTGGGACACCGCGACAAGGCGCCTCGCCGAGCTGAACGCCGAGGCCGAGAACCCGCGCCTGTGGGAGGACCCCGCCGCGGCGCAAAAGCTGCTGCGCGAGCGCACCCGGCTCGACCAGGCGATTTCCGGCTACCGGCGCATCGAGCGCGAGGTCGAGGACGCTGTCGAGCTGATCGAATTGGGCGAGGCCGAGGGCGAAGCCGGGATCGTCGCCGAGGCCGAGGCAACGCTCGACAGGCTGCGCGCCGAGGCCGCCCGCCGCGAGCTCGAGAGCCTGTTGTCGGGCGAAGCCGACGCCAACGACTGCTATCTCGAAGTGCATGCCGGCGCCGGCGGCACCGAGGCCCAGGACTGGGCAGAGATGCTGTTGCGCATGTATGCGCGCTGGGCCGAGGCGCATGACTACAAGACCGAATGGCTCGAGGAGAGCGGCGGCGAGGAGGCCGGGATCAAGTCGGCGACGATCCGGGTCTCCGGTCCGGACGCCTATGGCTGGCTCAAGACCGAGAGCGGCGTGCACCGACTGGTGCGCATCTCGCCGTTCGACTCGAACGACCGCCGCCACACCAGCTTTGCCTCGGTCTGGGTTTATCCGGTCGTCGACGACAAGATCGAGGTCGAGATCAACGACAAGGATCTGCGCATCGACACCTACCGCTCGTCGGGGGCGGGCGGCCAGCACGTCAACAAGACCGACAGCGCGGTGCGGATCACCCACATGCCCAGCGGCATCGTCGTGCAGTGCCAGAGCGAGCGCTCGCAGCACCAGAACCGCGCCCACGCCTTTGCGATGCTGCGCGCGCGCCTCTACGAGGCCGAGTTAGAGCGGCGCGAGGCGGTGACCGACGCCAAAAATGCGACCAAGAGCGACATCGGCTGGGGCCACCAGATCCGCTCCTACGTCTTGCAGCCCTACCAGATGGTCAAGGATCTGCGCACCGGGGTCGAGACCGCCAACACCGGCGCCGTGCTCGACGGCGACATCGACAGGTTTCTAGCCGCCGCCCTCGCCTCGCGCATCGAAGGCTCCGACGCGATCGCCGCCAATTCCTAAAGCAAGGCTTGTCGGCCGGGTCGCCGTCATTTGCGCGCGAGCGTCGGACGTTTTTTTCCGAGGGAATTGCCAACCAGCAGGCGGAATTAGGCTAGAGATACTTCGCTCTTTGTCGCCACAATGCACCAGCATCCCGCCAGCTGGATCATCGTCGGGCTTTTCTACCCAGCTAAACCGAGCGGAGCGGACCTGTTCGCTGGCCTCTATCAGTTGGTCCGATTTGCGCCCGAGTACCGAATGTTTCCCGTCGAACCGGGAATTTCGCGTCGGCGGCGGGGCTGGCGAGAGAAATGCGAGAGCGCTGATCGGGCTGTGCTATCCTTCGTGCGGGTAACGGCGGCGGATCGAGGACTGCGGAGGAGAACGGCGATGCCTGACGACCATGCCCATTCGCATGGCGATGCCCACGGCTCCGAGCTGTCGGAGATGGAGGTCCGGGTGCGGGCGCTCGAAACCATCCTGACCGAAAAGGGCTATATCGACCCGGCCGCACTCGACCGGATCGTCGAGGCGTTCGAGACCCGGATCGGCCCGCGGAACGGCGCCCGGCTCGTCGCGCGCGCCTGGAGCGACCCTGAATTCAAGAGCCAGCTGCTGGCGGACGCAACCGCGGCGGCGAATTCGCTGGGTCATGCGGGCCGCGTCGGCAGCCACTTGATCGCAGTCGAGAACACGCCGCAAACCCACAACCTCGTCGTCTGCACCTTGTGCTCGTGCTATCCGTGGGAGGTGCTGGGGCTGCCGCCCAACTGGTACAAATCGGCCCCCTACCGGTCGCGCGCGGTCATCGACCCCAAGGGTGTCCTCGTCGATTTCGGCGTGACCCTGCCGCCCGACACCGCGATCCGTGTGTGGGATTCGACCGCCGAGACGCGGTTCATCGTGATCCCGATGCGGCCCGCCGGCACCGCCGGGTGGAGCGAGGAGCGACTGGCCGAGCTCGTCACTCGCGACAGTATGATCGGGACCGGGCTCGCGCTGGAGCCGCAGATGGCCGCGACCGCATGACCAATTCGCTGCACGACATGGGCGGCATGCACGGGTTTGGCCGAGTCGAAGCCGAGCCCGACGAGCCGCCGTTTCACGAGCGCTGGGAGGGCCGCGTCTTTGCGATGCAGCGCGCGGTGGGCTTTGCCGGGCTGTGGACGATCGATGCCGGCCGCGCCTCGCTCGAAGCGTTGCCGCCGCTCGACTATCTCGGCTCGTCCTATTACCGGCGCTGGTTCCTCGGCCTCGAGCGCCGGCTGCTGCGGCATGGCCTTGTCGGCGAGGACGAGATCGCCGCCGGCCGTTCGCTGCACCCGGGCGCCGCACTGCCGCGCACGATGGCGGCGGCCGATGTCGAGCGCACCTTGACCCGCGGCGAGTTCGCCCGCCCGACCAACCAGCCGGCGCGCTTCAAGGAGGGCGACCGGGTCCGCGCCAAAAACATCAATCCGGCGACCCATACCCGCCTGCCGCGCTATGCTCGCGGCAAGACCGGCAACGTCGAGGCGGTCCGCGGCTGCCATGTGTTTCCCGACACGGCGGCGCTCGGCGCCGGCGAGAACCCGCAATGGCTCTACACGGTCGCCTTCCCGGCGCCCGAATTGTGGGGTCCGGAGGCGGATCCGGCGGTCATGGTTTCGATCGAGGCGTTCGAGCCCTATCTCGACCCGGCATGAGCCTCCCGCCCATTCCTGTCGAAATTCCCGGGTTGCCCGGCGGCCCCGACGGCCCGGTGTTTACCGCACCATGGGAGGCGCAAGCCTTTGCGATGGCGGTGGCGGTGCACGAGCGCGGGCTGTTCACCTGGCCCGAATGGGCGGCCGCGCTCGCCGCCGAGATCACGCGCGCGCAACAGGCGGGCGACCCCGACCTCGGCGACACCTACTACCATCATTGGCTCGCCGCCCTCGAGCGCCTGGTCGCCGAAAAAGGTGCCGCCGACGGCACGGCCCTCGCCCGCTGCCGCGCCGCCTGGCGGCACGCAGCGCGGCGCACCCCGCACGGCGCGCCGGTCGCGCTCGGCCCGCAGGATTTCGAATAGCCGCGGCCCGGTCAGCCGCGGCCCGGCCGCCGCCCGATCAGGCAAACATGCGCGCCCGCGGTGGCTCCTCGGCGAGCGGCAGAAAGCCGAGCGCGTCGCGGTCGACGACGCGGCCGTCCTTGACGATCAGCGCGATCTCGTCCGGCCGCTGCAAGACGGTGATGTCGGCCGCCGGGTCGCGGTTCCAGACCACGATGTCGGCCAGCATCCCCTTTCCTATAACCCCAAGCTCGCCGGCGAGGCCGAGGAGCCCGGCATTGCCGCTGGTGTTGGCGGCGACCGCCTCGACCGGGGTCATCCCGACCTCCTTGACCAGGAGCTCGGCCTCCTTGCCGTGCCAGCGGCCGTGGTGGAACGCCGAGGCGTTGCCGGTGTCGCTGCCGCTCAATACCGGGATGCCGCGGTCGCGGGCGTTGCGGATCATCTGAAAGCTCTGGTCGAGCTGGGCGCGCAGCCGGTCGACCGAAGGCCCACCGACGGCGCGGCCGACGCCGTGCTCGACCCCGATCCAGGGTGCCGTCAACACCGGGGCGATCGGCATCCCGGCCTTGGCGACGATGTCGAGGTCGGCCTCGCTCGCCAGGTCGGCGTGGTAGATCAGGTCGATCCCGGCCTTGGCGGCGGCCCGGGTTGAGGTCGAACCGCGCGAATGGATCGCGACCTTGACATTGTGGCGGTGCGCCTCCTCCACCACCGCGGCGATCTCGTCGTCGGCGCAGGTCTGGATGTCGCCCCAATAGGAGTCGGCGATCTTGACCCAGTCGACACCGCGCTTGCACTGGATGCGGGTCTCGCGGATGAACTCGTCGCGGGTGTTGCACAAGACGCCGGCGGCGTCGGCCGGGCTGCCTTCCCAGGCGGGATAGGGGTCGGGGTCGAAGATGCCGCCGTAATTGCTGAGCGCGCGGCTCGCGACGACCATCCGCGGCCCCTCCAGCAGCCCGCCGGCGACGGCGTCGCGGACCGTCACATCGGTGAACCACTTGCCGCCGGGCACGGCAATGCCGGTGACCCCGGCGCGCAGCACCCGGCCGATCGCGCGGGCCGCCCACAAGGTGCAGAACTCGGCGCTCGAGGTGTACCTGATGCCCGGCACGGCGCCCTGATGCAACGAGATGTGGCAATGCGCGTCGATCAGCCCGGGCAGGATGAACTTGCCCGCGGCATCGACAACCCGGTCGTCCGGGCTTTCCGGCCGCATCGCGCCGTCGGCGCGGCCGACACGAGTGACCCGGTTGCCCTCGACCGCGATCAGCGTGTTCGGCACCGGGTCGCGTCCCGACCCGTCGACCAACGTCCCGTTCTTGATCAACAGACGCGGCTGGGCTTGCGCCATCGCACCCTCCCTGTTTCGTAACAGCGGAGAGGCTACGTCATCCCGGCCGCCCTTCCCAGCGCCTCGGAACAGCGCTCGTTCAGGCGGCGGAAAATATCCCAATGGCGGTCGCCGGGCTCGACGACGCGACCGTGCGGCTCACCGAGAAGATCCCCGGGGCAGACGGACAGTCGTGCGTGCAGTCATACGTCTTGATTTCTGCACACAGGCATCATCCCTGCTATCCCCCCATGCCTTGTATAGGATAGGGGGATTGGCTATACGGGAGGGATGACACACACCGTCCGCGAAAAACGCAAGCTGCTGGCGCGGGTGCGCCGCCTTAAGGGTCAAGTCGAAGCCATTGAGCGCGCCCTCGACGGTGAGGCTGGCTGCGAACAGGTCATGCATCTCATCGCCGGAGCGCGAGGGGCCATGGCCGGATTAATGGCCGAGGTGGTCGAGGATCATGTGCGCACGCATCTGGTCGACGCCGAGCAACATCCGGGGGCTTTAGACACCGAAGCGGCGGAGCAACTGCTCGATGTCGTGCGCACCTACCTGAGATGAGGCCCCGATGACCGAAACGGCAATCCCCGCTTTCCCGGTCAGACACAACCACGTCTTTCTAGGCGAAGACCACGAGGCCAACGAGCGCAGGACATGGGGCGTCATCGCGCTCTGCGGCTGCATGATGCTGCTCGAAATTGTCGGCGGCATCATGTTCGGCTCCATCGCTCTGGTGGCCGATGGCATGCATATGAGCACGCACGCTGGCGCTTTGCTGCTGGCTGCCCTGGCCTACAACTACGCCCGTAAGCATGCGGTCGATGACCGGTTTACCTTCGGAACCGGCAAGCTCGGCGATCTCGCGGGTTTCAGCAGCGCCATTGTGCTCGCAATGATCGCCCTGCTGATCGGCTATGAAGCGGTCAGCCGCTTCATCTCTCCGGTGCCGATCCACTTTGCAGAGGCCATCCCCATTGCCTGCCTTGGCCTGGCGGTGAATGTCGCAAGCGTCTGGCTCCTGAGCGGCGGTCATCATCACCATGGACACGTACATGGGCACCAGCCCGGGCACGAGGGCCACGACCATCACGAGGAGGCTCACACCATCGCCTTGAGCGACGGTGTTCTCTGGCTGGAGATTCATGAGGACGGCGTGCCGCCCCGCTTCCGGATTCGCTTTGAAGGAGGCGCGCCAACGCGAGCCGTCAGCCTTGAGACGGAACGCCCGGACGGCGCACGACAACGTTTCCCGATGCTGGAGCGCGAAGGCTATCTGGAATCAGCCGACGAAATCCCGGAGCCGCATGATTTCACGGCCCATGTCCGTCTTGAGGATGGCGAGCATGTGGTGATCTTCGATGAGCACGAGCATCACGCTCACGGCGCGGCGGACCGGGACAACAATATCCGCGCAGCCATCATCCATGTGGTGGCGGATGCTGCGGTGTCCTTCCTCGTCATTGTGGGCCTGGTGCTCGCCCGCCTGTTTGGTTGGCTCTGGATGGACCCCCTTGCGGGGTTCGTCGGTGCCTGCGTCATTGCCAGCTGGTCCTACGGATTGATCCGCGACACCGGCGCTATCCTGCTCGACATGACCCCTGACCGGGAGGTGACGCGGGGCATTCGTCAAGCCGTTGAGCTAAATGGCGACCAGCTCGCCGATCTCCATCTCTGGCGCCTGGGGCCGGGGCATCTGGGGGCAATTATTTCGGTTATAACGACGCAAGCGCGGGAGGCGGACTATTACCGCGCCCGGCTCGCCCGCTTCAGGTCGCTGTCTCATCTCACTGTCGAGGTTTTGCATAAATCTTGACATACGCGCATGCGTCGATATGTCGACATGCGCACACGCGTCGGACCGCGCGCACGACTTGCCGGCCATCCAGCGTGCCAGCCCATGGCTCATGAGCGCTGCCCGTGAACCCGGACCGGCGTCTGAGGAAGCCGAGATTTCCTCGGGCTACGGCCGGAACAGGGCGAAGCACTTGTCCGAGTTGAAGAGATAGGACTCGACGTAGTCGACGATCTCGGGTTTGCGGCCGAGTTCCGCCATCGCACCGGCGAGACACACCCAGTTCAGGAATTCCTGCTGGCCGGCATCCTCGACCTGCTCGGTCGAAAGATTGCGCCAGCGCGCGTAATTGCCCGAGGCAAGCTCGTCGAAGCGCGCCCGGTCGCTGTCGACATCAGGGTAGATCCAGTGGTGCTTGGCGGTCAAAAACGCGTGCGACCAGCTCGACGACGCGACGAGCGCCACCCGCCACGGGCTGTCGGCCAAGGCGCGCGCGACCGCGCCGCCGACATCGAAGCAGCGGCTCGGGTTGGGGCCGGGCGGATCGACCGCGTCGGGGTCGGCTTCGCCGGTCAGATGCGCGCTCGAGCCACGCTTGGCGATGACCGAGGAGCCGTAGCAATTGACGTGAAACGGCACCACCGGATAGGGGAACCCCTGCCGGTCGTGGTCGAGATAGAGGATCGTGTTGATAAACGCGTGCGGCAAGCCCAGCTCGTGGCGCATCTTGTACGCGTAGCTGACGTCGTAATCGGCCTTGATCAGCGACGCGGCGAGCCAACTCGCGGCGGTGCGGTGCCCCTTGACGGGGACCACGGTGTCGGACGGCAAGCCCCAGGCGTTGCCAAGCTCGGCGCGGCCCGGGCGCGCAAACGGCCGGCAGTCGACCGCGTCGAGTGCGAACACGCAGAATGACGGGACCCCGTCCTCCCGGAAATTCTCGTATTGGTCGTCGCCCCAGATCAGCACGAAGTCGGGGGCGAAGGCGTCGAGCGCCTTGCGGACCTCGCGAAAGCCGCCGACCAGGCGGCGGCGGTGCTCGGCCGCCGCCGCACCGTTCACGTTCGCGGCAAGCTCGCGCTGCAGCGGCTCGGGCCAGCTTTTCGGGTCTTTCAGCTCCGCCGGAATGCGTTCGCTGTTGAGCGTGCGCGTCAAAAAGCTGCTCATATACGCGTCGGGCAGCATCAATCCCGGAAAATGCGTGACCCCGACGCCGAGAACTTCGCCCATGACCTTCCTCCCATTTTGCGGGCTCGATCATAACATAGTTGCGCGCGTCTTGCGCGGTCGGCCCGCGGCACCTATATAGTCATCTTATCCTAACCATGGTCGTCCGTCGTGGTCAACGAAACTCGGGTGTCCGCGGCCAACTTCAAAGCAAATTGCCTGCGCTTGATGGACGAGGTCGCTCAGCGACGAACATCGATCGTCATCACCAAGCGGGGCAAGCCGGTCGCGAAGATGGTCCCAGTGGATACCACGCCCAGGGACCCGTTTGGATGCATGGCTGGAACCGCTAAGATTTGCGGCGACATCATCAGTCCGATCGACGATGTGGAATGGACCGGAGATGCCGAAAACATCTGAGCCGCGGCCGCTCCTGCTGGACACGCACGTCTGGCTTTGGTTGGTGCTCGGGACCGGTGGGTTATCTGCGGTGGCCCGGAGGACGATTGTCGGAGCAGCTTCCGCCGGTCATTTGCGAATAGCGGCGATAACCCTCTGGGAGATTGCGCTGCTGGCGTCCCGCAATCGGATTACCCTCGGCAGGCCGACCATTCAGTGGATCGAACAGGCGGTCGTCGGCTCCTTTGTGGCCGTGGAGCCTCTAACCGCAGAAGTCGCAGTGGCGAGCTGGGATCTTCCAGATCGGTTTCATCCGGATCCTGCCGACCGGATGATCGTGGCCACGGCAAGAGTCACGGGGGCGACTCTGATGACGCAAGATCGTCAAATCCTCGACTACGCCGCTCGCGGGCACTTGAGCGCCGTCTCTGCCTAAAGCCCCAAATCCCGCGTTCTCCGAGTGCGTTCAACGCGGCAGCAAGCTTGCGCCCATCAGGAATTCGTCGATGGCGCGGGCGCATTGGCGGCCTTCGCGGATCGCCCAGACCACCAGCGACTGGCCGCGCCGCATGTCGCCGGCGGCAAACAGCTTTGGCACCGAGGTCCGATAGTCGACGGTATTGGCGTGGACATTGCCGCGCGCGTCCAATGCCGCGCCGGACTGCTCGATCATGCCGCTCTTTACGGGTCCGACAAAACCCATTGCCAAGAGCACGAGATCGGTCTTCAGGGTAAAGCTGCTGTCTGGGACATCGTGCATTGCAAAGCGCCCGTCAGCGCCCTTGACCCAGTCGACGCGCACGCATTCGAGCGCCGCCACGCGGCCGTTCTTGCCTACTGCCCTTTTGGTCAGCACCGCCCAGTCGCGCTCGCAGCCTTCCTCCTGCGACGACGAGGTGCGCAATTTCAGCGGCCAGTCGGGCCAGGTCAACGCCTTGTTCTCGCGCTCGGGCGGCCGCGGCAATATCTCGAGCTGCGTGATCGAGGCCGCGCGCTGCCGCACGGCCGTGCCGATGCAGTCCGAGCCGGTGTCGCCGCCGCCGATCACGACGACGTGGCGGCCCTCCGCGGTGATTGTGCCATTGGGGGCGGCGCGAGCTTCGTCGTCGCCGGCGTTGCGCTTGTTTTGCTGCGGCAGGTAATCCATCGCGAAATGGATGCCGTCGAGTTCGCGTCCCGGCAATTCGAGGTCGCGCGCCATCTCGGCGCCGCCGGTCATTGCCACCGCGTCGAACTCGTCGAGCAACGCGTTTATCGGGACATTAATGCCGACTTCGGTTTTGGTGCGAAAAACCACCCCTTCCGCCGTCATCTGGTCGACGCGGCGGTCGATCAGCGCCTTCTCCATCTTGAAATCGGGGATGCCGTAGCGCAGCAACCCGCCGATGCGGTCGGATTTTTCAAACACCGTGACGATGTGACCGGCGCGCGCCAGCTGCTGGGCGCAGGCAAGCCCGGCCGGCCCCGAGCCGACCACGGCAACCGTTTTTCCCGACAGCACTGCCGGCGGCAACGGCTCGATCCAGCCCTCCTGCCAGCCGCGGTCGACGATCGCGCATTCGATGGTTTTGATCGTGACCGGGTTGTCGTCGATGTTGAGGGTGCACGCCGCTTCGCACGGCGCCGGGCAGACGCGGCCGGTGAATTCGGGAAAATTGTTGGTCGAATGCAGGGTCTTGAGCGCCGCCCGCCACCGGTCGCGGTAGACGAGGTCGTTCCAGGTCGGGATCAGATTGTTGACCGGGCAGCCGTCATGGCAGAACGGGATGCCGCAATCCATGCAGCGCGCCGCCTGCTTGCGGGTTTCGGGCCCGGCCAGCGGCTTGACAAACTCGTTCCAGCTGCGGCGGCGGATGTCCGGCTTGTCGTACGGCCGGTCGCGGCGGCCGATTTCGAGAAAGCCGGTCGGCCTACCCATGACGGCCGCTTCCTCGATCAGACCTCCGCGCGGCACCTGTACATTCGTCATGCCCGGGCTTGTCCCGGGTATCCACGGAGCAGCGGGGACCGCCAGCCGTGAATGGCCGGAACAAGTCCGGCCATGACGTGACATCAAATGGTGGGGACCAACAAGGCGCGAGTGCCGCCGTCATTCGGCGGCTTCCGTGTGGGCGGTTTGCCGATCGGCGGCGAGCTCGAGGAGGGCGCGGCGGTAGTCCTTGGGCATCACCTTGAGAAACGCGGCGAGTGCCTCGTCCCAGCCCTCGAGCAGCATCCGCGCCCGCGCGCTGCCCGTCATCAGATGGTGGCGCTCCAGGACGATGCGCAGCCGGGCCGCGTCAAAACGCAACAAATCGCCCATCCCGGCGTCGTCGACGCTTGGCGAACGCTGGTGCGGCCGGTCGGGATCGTCGGCCTCGTCGGGTTCGGGAGCCGCGATCGCCTCGAGGTCGACACCGGCGGGATTGCACAAGTCGCCAAACTGGCCTTTCGGGTCCCACACGTAAGCAACACCACCCGACATGCCCGCGGCGAAATTGCGGCCAGTGTCGCCGAGCACGACGACGACCCCGCCCGTCATGTATTCGCAGCCGTGGTCGCCGGTGCCCTCGACGACCGCGACCGCACCCGAGTTGCGCACCGCGAAGCGTTCGCCTGCAACCCCCTCGAAATAGGCCTCGCCGGCGATGGCGCCATAAAGGACGGTATTGCCGATGATGATGTTCTCGGTCGGCTCGCGGGTCGCTTCGGGCGGCTGGCGCACGATCAGCCGTCCGCCCGACAGCCCCTTGCCGACATAGTCGTTGGCGTCGCCGAACAGTTCTAATGTTACGCCGCGCGCCAGAAACGCGCCAAAGCTCTGCCCGGCATTGCCGTGAAAGCTCGCCCAGATCGTATCCTGCGGCAGCCCGGCGTGGCCGTAGCGCCGGGCCACCTCGCCCGACAACATCGCACCGACGGTGCGGTGGACATTGCGGATCGGGCATTCGATGCGCACCGGCTCGCGCGCGTCGAGTGCCGCTTGCGCCGCGGCGATCAACTCGTTGTCGAGCGCCTTGTCGAGGTGGTGCTGCTGGCGCTCGCAATTGTGGATCGCCACCCCGGGCTTGGGTGCCACCGAATGCAAGATACGCGACAGGTCGACGCCCTTCGCTTTCCAGTGCTCGATCGCACGGACCATGTCGAGCCGGTCGACCCGGCCGATCATCTCCTCGAAGCGGCAAAAGCCGAGCTCGGCCATCAGCTCGCGCACTTCCTCGGCGACAAAGAAGAAATAGTTGATCACGTGCTCGGGCTGGCCGGTAAAGCGCGCGCGCAACACCGGATCCTGCGTCGCGATCCCAACCGGGCAGGTGTTCAGATGGCATTTGCGCATCATGATGCAGCCGGCGGCAATCAGCGGTGCCGTCGCAAAGCCGAACTCGTCGGCGCCGAGCATGGCACCCACGACAACGTCGCGGCCGGTGCGCAGGCCGCCGTCGACCTGCACCGCGATGCGCCCCCTGAGCCCGTTCAGCACCAGGGTCTGCTGGGTCTCGGCAAGCCCGATCTCCCAAGGCGAGCCGGCATGGGTCAACGAGGTCAGCGGGCTCGCCCCGGTGCCGCCCTCGAAACCGGCGATCGTCACATGGTCGGCGCGCGCTTTCGAGACGCCGGCGGCGACCGTGCCGACGCCGACCTCGGAGACGAGCTTGACCGAGATGCGTGCCCGCGGATTGACGTTTTTCAGATCGTGGATCAGCTGCGCCAAATCCTCGATCGAGTAGATGTCGTGGTGTGGCGGCGGCGAGATCAGTCCAACGCCCGGGGTCGAGTAGCGCACCCGGGCGATGTTCTTGTCGACCTTGCGGCCCGGCAATTGCCCGCCCTCGCCGGGCTTCGCACCCTGCGCCATCTTGATCTGCAAATCGTCGGCGTTGACCAGGTACTCGGCGGTGACGCCAAACCGGCCGGAGGCGACCTGCTTGATCGCCGAGCGCATCGAGTCGCCGTTTTCGAGCGGCGTGAACCGGCTCGCCTCCTCGCCGCCCTCGCCGGTATTGGACTTGCCGCCGATGCGGTTCATCGCGATCGCGAGGGTGGTATGCGCCTCGCGGCTGATCGAGCCAAAGCTCATCGCCCCGGTCGCGAAGCGCTTGACGATCTCGCTCGCCGGCTCGACCTCGTCGAGCGGGACAGGCGAGGCCGCCGGCTTCAACGTCATCAGCCCACGGATCGTCAGCAACCGCTCGCTCTGGTCGTTGACCGTCGCCGCGAAGGCGCGGTACTCGTCGGGCGAGTTGCCGCGCGCCGCGTGCTGCAGCCGCGCCACCGATTGCGGCGTCCAGGCGTGGTCTTCGCCGCGCAGGCGGAACGCGTAGTCACCCCCGACATCGAGCATGTCGTGATAGACGGGGTTGTCGCCGTAGGCATGGCGATGCCGCTCGACCGCCTCGCGCGCGACCTCGCGCAGGCCGACCCCTTCGATCGTCGTCGCCGTACCGGTGAAGTATTTCTCGACAAAATCGCTGGCGAGCCCGACCGCGTCAAAGATCTGCGCCCCGCAATAGGACTGATAGGTCGAGATGCCCATCTTGGACATGACCTTCAGAATGCCCTTGCCGACCGCCTTCAAGTAATTCTTTTGCACCGCCGCGGCGCTGAGCGGCAGGTCGTTTTCGGTCCGGATCTGCTCGAGCGTGGCAAACGCGAGATAGGGGTTGACCGCCTCGGCCCCGTAGCCGGCAAGCGCGCAGAAATGGTGGACTTCGCGCGCCTCGCCGGTCTCGACGACGATCCCGGTCAAGGTTCGCAGCCCCTGCCGGATCAGGTGGTGGTGGACGGCCGAGGTGGCGAGCAGCGCCGGGATCGGCACGCGTTCGGCGGAGGTCGCGCGGTCGGACAGGATCAGGATGTTGTGCCCCGCCTCGACCGCCGCGGTCGCCTCCCGGCACAACCGGTCGAGCGCCGGCATCATGCCGTCTGCCCCCTCTTCCGCCGGCCAGGTTGCGTCCAGGGTGTCCGTGCGGAACGCCGGCACCAATGTTTCGATCGCGTGGATCTTTTGCAGGTCGCCGTCGGTCAGGATCGGCTGCGCGACCTCGAGCCGATGATGCGTGCCGGCTTCGTGGCCCAATAGGTTGGGCCGCGGCCCGATCATCGACACCAGGGACATCACCAGCTCTTCGCGGATCGGGTCGATCGGCGGGTTGGTGACCTGCGCGAAATTCTGCTTGAAATAGTTGTAGAGCAGCTTTGGCTTGGTCGAGAGCGCCGCCAGCGGGGTGTCGGTGCCCATCGAGCCGACCGGGTCGTCGGCGTCGCGCGCCATCGGCTCCAGGAAGAACTGGATGTCTTCTTGGGTATAGCCAAACGCCTGCTGCTGATTGAGGTGCGTGGTCGGGTCGTTGGGCAGCGCGGGCACCACCGCTCGAAAATACTCTTCCCGGTTTCCCTCCGAGACATCGGGCAGCTCGGAAAGCTTGAACTGGGTGGCCTCGAGCCAAGCGTCGTAAGGGTGCTCGGCGGCGAGCGTGCGCTTGATCTCGTCGTCGTCGATGATGCGGCCTTCCTCGAAATCGATCAGCAGCATCTTTCCCGGCTGCAGCCGCCACTTGCGCCGGATGCGCTCCTCCGGCACCGGCAAGACGCCGGCCTCCGACGCCATGATCAGCTGGTCGTCTTCGGTGATCACATAGCGCGCCGGGCGCAGCCCGTTGCGATCCAAGGTGGCACCGATCTGGCGGCCGTCGGTGAAGGCGATCGCCGCCGGCCCGTCCCACGGCTCCATCAATGCCGCGTGGTATTCGTAAAAGGCGCGCCGTTGCGGGTCCATCAGCGGGTCGCCGGCCCACGCCTCGGGGATCAACATCATCATCGCGTGCGCCAGCGAGTAGCCACCGCCGATAACGAGCAGCTCGAGCGCATTGTCGATGCACGCGGTGTCCGACTGACCGGCCCCGATCAGCGGCACCATCTTGGCGAGGTCGGCGCCCAGCAATTCCGAGGTCATCGCCTGGCGGCGGGCATGCATCCAATTGACGTTGCCGCGGACCGTGTTGATCTCGCCGTTGTGGCACAAAAAGCGGTAGGGGTGCGCCAACCGCCACGACGGGAAGGTGTTGGTCGAAAACCGCTGGTGGACGAGCGCCAGCGCCGACACCGTCAAGGGATTGCGCAAATCCTTGTAGAAACGGCCGACCTGCGGGGCCAGCAGCAGGCCCTTGTAGACCAGGGTGCGCGTCGAGAACGACGGCATGTAAAGCTCGGGCAGACCCGGCAGATCGTGTTGCACGGCGAGCGTCACGACGCTGTTCAGCGCCTGCTTGCGGATCGTCAGGATCTTGCGCTCGAAAGCGTCCTGGTCGGGAAGCGCCGGGTCGGCGGCGACGATCGCCTGGCGGATTGTCGGCATCGTCTCGACGACGCGCTCGCCGAGGCCGGTCGTGTCGATCGGCACGTCGCGCCAGCCGACCAAGGACTGCCCCTCGAACCGGATAAAATGCTCGACATGGCGGACCGCGAAATCGCGCGCGCTTTCGTCGCGCGGCAAAAAGCACATCGCGACCGCGTAGCGGCCCGGCGCGGGCAGGCGGAGCCCCTCCGCCTCGGCCCAGTCGCGCAGCAGCCCGTCCGGCATTTGGATTAGGCAGCCGGCGCCGTCGCCAACCAGCGGGTCGGCGCCGACGGCGCCGCGGTGGTCGAGGTTGACCAGGATCTGTAGACCGCGCTCGATGATGTCGTGCGATTTTCGACCTTTGATGTTGGCGACGAAACCAACGCCGCAGGAGTCATGCTCGTTGCGCGGATCGTAAAGTCCCTGTCTCCCGGGCACGGCCATCACGAATGCTCTTCACCTGACGTTGTTTCACGAGTTGCAAGAGCGCGTCCGCGAGCCGACACGCCGACTTGATAATAGACACGTCCGCGCACGCGAATCGAGGCTAAATCGCGCGTTTCCGTTGCGGTGCCCGCCGCCCGGCGGCCCTTGGCGGCGGTGCCGACAAGGCGTCTTTCGGATTACCCGGCAGCGGCGCGGCGGCGTGGTCGGTGCCGCCCGTTGGCAAAGCGCTCGAGCAGACGCTCGGCGACGCGCGGGCTGACAAAATGCGCGACATCGCCGCCGAGCGCGCCAATTTCCTTGACAAAGCGCGATGAAATAAACTGGTAGCGGTCGGACGCCATCAAAAAGACGGTTTCGATGTCCGGGTTCAGCCGGGCGTTCATGCCCGCCATTTGGAACTCGTATTCGAAATCGGAGACCGCGCGCAGACCTCGGATGATGACCTTGGCGCCGACCGACTGCGCGAAATTCATCAAGAGGCTGTCAAAAGCGCGCACCTCGATCCGCTCGGCGTCGCCGTTTTCGAGGTGCGCCACCTCGTCGCGGACGATCTCGACCCGCTCGTCGGTGGCGAACAGCGGCCCCTTGCCGTCGTTGCGCGCGACGCCGATGACCAGCCGGTCGACGAGCTTTGCCGCACGCCGGATGATGTCCGAGTGGCCGTTGGTGATCGGATCGAAGGTGCCGGGGTAGATCCCGACGCGCGGCTCGGTCATTGGTCCCCCGTATCGGTCTGTCGACCCTCGTTGGCTGGTCCGTCGTCGGCCGCGTCATCGGCGGCATCGCCGTTTTCGGCGCTGTCGTCCGGCAGGCGGGCGACCGAGACAACCCGTTCGCCGTCGCCGACCTTGAAGATCACAACCCCCTGGCTGCGCCGGCGGGCGATGCGGATGTCGTGCACCGGGCAGCGGATCACCATCCCGCCATCGGTCACCAGCATGATCTGGTCGTTGCCGCCGACCGGGAATACGGCGACGACGGCGTCGTCGCGCCGGCGCAGGTCCATGTTGTCGATGCCCTGCCCGCCCCGGCCGGTGATGCGGTAGTCGTAAGCGGAGGTGCGGACCCCAAACCCCTTTTCGGTCACGCTCAGCACACATTCCTCGCGCTGCGCCAAATCGGCGTAAGTTTCATCCGTTATCGAGCCGCCCTCGGTTTCAGCCTCGGTTTCGGCTTCTTCGGGTTCGGGCGGCGGCTCCGATGCGGCGTCGGCTTCCTCCCCGGTCTCGCGCCGGCGCCGCGAAGCCAGACTGAGATAGGCGTCGCGGATGTCGGGGGCGACTTCCTCGTGACGCAGGATCGACATCGAGATGACCAGGTCGTCGCCGAGCAGCCGGATGCCGCGCACCCCGACCGAGGAACGGCCGGCGAACACCCGGACATCGGAGGCCGGGAAGCGGATCGCCTTGCCGTTGCGGGTGGCGAGCAGAACGTCGTTCGCATCGGTGCAGGTGGCGACCGCGATCAGCCGGTCGTCGGCGTCCTCGCCCTCGAACTTCATCGCGATCTTGCCGTTGGCGCGCACGTCGCCGAAGTCGCTCAGCGCGTTGCGCCGGACATAGCCGTTGGCGGTCGCGAACATGACCGTCAGGTCGGCCCAGCTCTCTTCGTCCTCGGGCAACGGCATGACCGTCGAGATTGTCTCGCCAGGGACGAGATTTGGCAAAAGGTTGACCATCGGCCGGCCGCGCGCCTGCGGTGTGCCGAGCGGCAGACGGTGCACCTTGAGCTTGTAGACCCGGCCCGACGAGGTGAAGAACAGCACCGGCGCATGGGTTGAGGCGACAAAAACCTCGTTAAGGAAGTCCTCCTCGCGGATCGCCATGCCGGCGCGGCCGCGTCCGCCGCGGCGCTGCGCGCGGTAGGTCGACAGCGGCACCCGCTTGATATAGCCGGCGTGGCTGACCGTGACGACCATCGCCTCGCGCTGGATCAATGCCTCGATGTCGGCCTCGAACTCGACATCCTCGATCTGAGTGCGCCGCGGTGTGGCGAACCGCTCGCGGATCGCCAGCAACTCGCCGCGCAGCACCTCGATCAGCCGCGCCCGCGAGCGCAGGATTTCGAGATAGCCGCCGATCTCGGCGATCAGCCCGCGCAATTCCTCGGCGATCTTGTCGCGCTCGAGCCCGGTCAGGCGCTGCAGCCGCAAGTCTAGGATCGCGCGCGCCTGCTCGTCCGACAGACGGTACGTGCCGTCCTCGGCGACTGCGCGGCCGGGCTCGCCGACGAGCGCCACCAGCGGCGCCACGTCGGCCGCCGGCCAGGTCCGGCCGACAAGGCCGGCGCGCGCCGTCGCCGGGTCGGGTGCCGCCCGGATCAGTGCGATAATCTCGTCGAGGTTGGCGACCGCGATCAACAGACCCAACAAAGTATGAGCGCGCTCGCGTGCCTTGCCGAGCAGGTAGCTGGTGCGCCGGGTGATCACCTCCTCGCGGAACGCGACAAACGCGGCGACCACATCGCGCAGGGTCAGCAGCTCGGGCCGGCCGCCGTTCAGCGCCAGCATGTTGACGCCAAAACTCGTCTGCAACGCGGTGTGG
>Ga0210398_10001061_pt1 | contig 29563 bp, 24 predicted proteins | sample IncBWC4OmetaG_FD_161047 | JGI IMG/M metagenome (GOLD analysis project Ga0210398, IMG submission 161047) | Forest soil microbial communities from Barre Woods Harvard Forest LTER site, Petersham, Massachusetts, United States - Inc-BW-C-4-O | ecosystem: Environmental > Terrestrial > Soil >... | reverse complement strand
CATCAAGGGAAAATGATATGCCATGTGGCATTCGTCGCCGTCGCCGAAGTATTCCCGGACATCCTCGGGCCACTGATTCGCCTCCGCCAACAGAAAGCGGTTCTTGTAGGAAGCATCGATGGCCGCGCGCAGCTCCTTGATGACGGCGTGGGTTTCAGGGAGATTTTCGTTGTCGGTGCCTTCGCGCTCCACGAGATACGGGATGGCATCGAGGCGAAAGCCGTCCACGCCCATGTCCAGCCAGAAATGCATGATCTGCAGCACCGCTTTCATGACCTGCGGATTGTCGAAATTCAGATCCGGCTGATGGCTGAAAAAACGATGCCAGTAATAGGCCTTCGCGGCAGGATCCCAGGTCCAGTTCGACGTCTCGGTGTCGGTGAATATGATGCGCGTGCCCAGGTACTTCTGATCCGTGTCGCTCCACACGTAAAAATCGCGCTGCGGCGAGCCCGGCGGCGCAATTCGCGCGGCGTGAAACCAGGGATGCTGATCCGAGGTGTGATTGATGATCAATTCAGTCACCACCTTCAGTCCCAGGCGGTGCGCCTCGCGCAGCATGGTGCGAAAATCATCGAGCGTGCCGAATTGCGGATGCACGTTTTGGTAATCGGCAATGTCGTAGCCGTCGTCTTTGAGCGGCGAGGGATAGAAGGGCATCAGCCAGATGGTATTGACGCCCAATTCGCGGATGTATTCGAGCTTCGAGGTCAGCCCCTTGAAGTCGCCGATGCCGTCGTCATTGGAATCGAAGAATGACTTGACGTTGACCTGGTAGATGACGGCATCTTTGTACCAAAGCGCATCGTCGGCATTGATGCCGGTAGGCGGTGCGCTATCGAGAGCCGGGACTTGTACGTCGTTCATCTGCTGCGCTTCATTGATAGTAATCGAAGTCCTGTTCGCTGCGCACGCGGCGGCGCAATCTGAAGACATGAGCCGGCGCGCGCTGCGGATCGAGCAATACGTAGTTGTAGCGGCCTCGCCAGATATAGCGCTGATCGCTCAGCAAGTCGTGCACCTGGTACGGCTGATCGGGATCGTACCTCAAGGCCCCGACGTCAAGATCGACCCATCCTGACTGCGCCTGATGCGGATCGAGGTTGACGACGGTAAGAATGACGTTAGTGGAGGCTGGGTCGACTTTGAGGTAGGCAATCATCTGATCGTTGTCGAGTCCGCAGAAATGCAGTCCGGCGTCGGATTGCAGCGCGGGGTTTTCCCGCCGAATCCGGTTCATGCGCGCGATCAAAGACCACAGGCTGTTGGGCTGCCCCAGAGTCCAGTGGCGCAGCTGGTACTTCTCCGAGTCGCGGTACTCCTCGCTGCCCGGTTCGCGCGGCGTACTCTCCATGAGTTCGTAGGTCGGTCCATAGATGCCGTAGTTGGCGGACAGGGTCGCCGCGAGAATCAGTCGTGACGCATACATCGGCCGCAGGCCTGACTGCAGCGTTTCAGGCAGGATGTCGGGGGTATTCGGCCAGACATTGGGGCGGTAGTATTCACGGCCGGGACCTTGCGCCAGTTCGGTGAAATAGTCCGTCAGCTCCTGCTTGCTGTTGCGCCAGGTAAAATAAGTATACGACTGCGAGAATCCCAGTTTTGCCAGCCGGTGCATGACCTTGGGCCGGGTAAAGGCTTCGGCCAGGTAGATCACATCCGGATGCTCGCGCTGGGTCGCCCCGATCAGCCACTCCCAGAAGCCGAATGCCTTGGTGTGCGGGTTGTCGACCCGAAAAATTTTCACGCCGCGCCCGATCCAAAAGTCCACGATGCTCTTGAGCTCGTTCCACAAGCTGCGCCAGTCGCTGCTTTCGAAATCGAACGGATAGATGTCCTGGTACTTCTTGGGAGGATTTTCCGCGTATTGCACGCTGCCGTCGGGGCGGTGCTTGAACCATTGCGGATGGGCCGTCACGTAGGGATGATCGGGAGCGCACTGGAAGGCCAGGTCCATGGCAATCTCGAGACCACGAGCGCGCGCCGCATCGATGAGCCGGCCAAAGTCATCGAACGTACCGAGCGTCGGCAAGATGTCCTTGTGTCCGCCTTCCGCCGCTCCGATGGCCCAGGGGCTGCCGACATCATTCGGCTTGGCCCGCAGACTGTTGTTCGGCCCTTTGCGATTGATGCGCCCGATCGGATGGATGGGCGGAAAGTACAGGACGTCGAAGCCCATCTCCGCCAGGTAGGGCAGTCGTGTCTCGACGTCCTTGAAGGTGCCGTGAGATCCTCGCTCGGCGGCAGCGGATCGGGGGAACAATTCATACCAGCTGCTGAATCCCGCGCGCTTGCGATCGACGATGAGCTCCCCTGTCTGCATCGCGGCCAAACTTCGATCCGCATATCGGGCCACGATGGCGGCCCTGGCAGGATCGAGCGCCAAGGCCTTCTGCGCCGCGATTTCCGCGGCCGCGTCCTCGAGGTTCTCCAGCAGTTGTGCCGACCACTCCCGGAGAATGGCGGCATCGCTGCCCGCGGCGCGCGCCGCCGCCTCCTCGATGAGCGCAGCCCCGCTCCGCAAGGCCAGGAGGATGTCGCTCCTGTCCACGCGCCTTTCAAATTCATGGCGCCATGATTCGAAGTGATCCACCCACGCCATGACCGTGTACTGGTATCGCCCCGGCAGCGATGGCGTAAATTCCGCGACCCAGACATCGTTCCCTGCCAAGCGCATGTCGATTTCATAGTCGGGATTGGACGACGCCAGGATCTTCCAGCGCAGCACCACCCGAATCTTGTCGTGGCCGTCCGTGAAACAGTGCGCTTCCACGGCCACCGGTTCGCCCGCGATGCGCTTGGCGAGAAATCGCCCGCCATCGACCAGGGGCAGGACGGCGTCAATGACGGCACGCCCCCGGCCCTCGGCGATGCCCGCCGTGGCGTCCGGCCTGGGCGCCCCGGCGTCCGACCTGCCCGCCCGGGCTTCCGACCCGGGCGCCGGAGTTGTGCTTTTTTTGGCCGGCGTTTTGCGCTTGCCGCTAGCCACGGGGTTCCCAACGCAGGATGAGGGTCGACAGCGGCGGCAGATTGAGGTTGATCGACTCAACGCGGCCGTGCGCACCCACGGGTACGGATTCGACACCGCCCAAGTTGCCCCAGCCGGAGCCGCCGTACTCTCGAGCATCGGTATTGATGATTTCGCGCCAAATGCCGCGCGCGGGAACACCGACGAGAAAGTTGGCGCGCGGCACCGGCGTGAAGTTGCACACCACGAGCAGCGGCGCGGCGCGCCCGGCCGATTTTCGCAAAAACGCGATGATGCTCATTTCCGCGTTGCCGACATCCACCCATTCGAAACCTTCGGGAGAAAAATCGATCTGGTGCAGGGCCAACTCGCGGCGGTACACCCGGTTCAAGTCCCCGATGAGGCGCTTGACGCCGCTGTGCCCGGGCAATTCGGAAACCCACCATTCGAGTTCCCCTTCATGGGTCCATTCGCGGCGCTGTGCGAATTCGCCGCCCATGAACAGCAGTTTTTTGCCCGGGTGCGCCCACATGTAGCCGAAGAGCGTGCGCAAGTTGGCGAACATCTGCCAATCATCGCCCGGCATCTTGCCGATCAGGGATCCTTTCCCATAGACGACCTCATCGTGAGACAGCGGCAGCACGAAGTTCTCGTTGAAGGCGTAGATCAGCGAAAATGTCAGTTCCCCATGGTGATATTTGCGGTGAATCGGATCCTGCTTCATGTACGCGAGCGTGTCGTGCATCCAGCCCATGTTCCACTTCAAGCCGAAACCGAGACCGCCCATCTCCGGCGGCCTCGACACCATGGGCCACGCGGTGGATTCCTCGGCAATCATGGCGACGCCCGGGTAATCGCGATACACGGACTGATTCAAGATGCGCAGAAAATCGATGGCCTCGAGATTTTCGCGGCCGCCGAACCGATTGGGTATCCACTCGCCCTCTTTCCGGGCGTAGTCCAGGTACAGCATCGAAGCCACTGCATCGACCCGCAATCCATCGATGTGGTATTTCTCGAACCAGAACAGCGCGGAAGAGACGAGAAAGCTGCGAACTTCATTCCGGCCCAGATTGAAGATCGCGGAATTCCATTCCGGGTGAAAACCCTGACGCGGGTCCGCGTGTTCATAAAGGTGGGTGCCGTCGAAGTAAACGAGTCCGTGTTGGTCGGCGGGAAAATGCGACGGCACCCAGTCGAGAATGACGCCGATGCCACGTTGGTGCAAATGGTCGACGAAGTACATCAAGTCCTGGGGTGTGCCATAGCGGGCCGTGGGCGCGAAATAGCCCGTGGTTTGATATCCCCAGGAACCGTAAAAAGGATGCTCGGTGACGGGCATGAGTTCGACATGCGTGAAGCCCAGCTCGTCCAGATAGTCGGCCAGCGCATGCGCCAACTCGCGATAGTTGAGGAAGTTGCCGTCTTTGCGCCGCCACGAGCCCGCATGCAACTCGTAAATCGACATGGGCGCATCCAAGGCGTTGCGCGCGGCGCGCGAACTCATCCAGGCCGCATCGTTCCAGGTGTATTCCAGCGTCCACACCCGCGAGGCGGTGGCCGGAGGCATCTCGCAAAGCACACCGAGAGGATCCGCCTTCTCAACGGTGAAGCCGCCGGCGCGTGAGACAATCCGGTACTTGTATGCCTGTCCATGCCGCGCCCCGGGCACGAGCCCCTCCCAGATGCCGGATTCATCGGACCGCGGTGCCAGCCGATCGGCGCCCGCATTCCAGCCGTTCCAGTCCCCCACGACCGAGACTTCGGCGGCGTTCGGCGCCCACACCCTGAAATGCGCGCCGCTGCCATCGGCGGCCAAGCGACAGCCGAACTGGTCGAACAGCCGGCCGTGCGTCCCTTCGCGAAACAGATAAATGTCTTGATCGGTCAGCACGGATGCCGGCTCTCTTGATGCAGCATATTCACCTCAGTGTCGCCACGCTGATCAAGGCGCCGCGCAAACGTTTAGATTCCGGTGGAGCCCGGCTAAAGTTGCACCAGTGAGTGCAGTCGGTTTTGAGACTAGGCCCCCATGCCGGTCAATGCTGTCGCCGCCGCACGGCACAGCGTGTAGGACTTTGCTGGCCCTATGCAGGGGGCGGCGCATCAGCGGGCGTTCTGCACCAGCCGGTATCCCACGGCCGTTTCAGTCAGGATGTGCCGGGGCTGCGCGGGGTCATCCTCGAGCTTTTGCCGCAGGTGGCCCATGTAGACGCGCACGTAGTGTCCGTCCTCGGCATGTGCCGGACCCCATACTTCGCGCAAGATCTGCCGATGCGTGAGAACCTTGCCCGCATTCGCAATCAACAGACTGAGCAGGCGGTATTCGATGGGCGTCAGGTGTATCGCGACACCGCCTTTGTGGGCCGTGCGCAGGCCCAGATCGATTTTGACGTCTCCGAAGCTGAACACGGCGTGCGGATCAGCGGCACCTTCCAGGCGCCGCCGCGATGTCGCGCGGACCCGCGCGAGCAGTTCGCCGACCCCGAAGGGCTTGGTCAGGTAGTCATCGGCGCCGGCGTCCAGCGCCTCGATTTTGTCCTGCTCGCTGACCCGCGCCGACAGCACGATGACCGGCACTTTCGACCAGCCGCGAAGGTCGCGCAGGAATTGCACCCCGTCCCCGTCGGGCAACCCCAGGTCGAGAATGATGAGGTCGGGCCTTCGTGTCCCGGCATCGGTCAGTCCCTCGCGCATCGTCTCTGCCTCGTGAATGCACCAGCCCTCCGCCTCCAGCGCGGTGCGCACGAAGCGCCGGATTTGACGTTCATCCTCGATGAGAATCGCAACGGGCAGCGACTCAGCCATCGACGATCCGGGGCGGAAACCCCAAGGGCAAGGTGAAGGTAAAAACAGCGCCGCCGCCCGGGCGCTGAGCGGCGGTGATCTTGCCCTGATGCGACTCGATGATGGCCCGGCATATGGCGAGTCCCAATCCCACGCCGGGCGTCGCCGATTCGCGCTCGCCGCGGGTGAACTTCTGGAATACCGCCTCCTCTCTGCCCACGGGAAGCCCGGGCCCATTGTCGGAGACCGAGACGCTGAGCTGGTCGGCGACAACCGCCGCCGACAAGGTCACCGTACTCCCGGGCGGCGTGTACTTCGATTCATTCTCCAGCAGGTTCACCAGAACCCGCTCGATCAAGACGGCGTCGAATTTGACCAGGGGCAAATCGCGGGGAAGCTGCACCACGACCTTGTGCCGCTGCAGCATCCCGCGCGCCGCCTCGAGCGCCGCGCCCACCACCTCTTCCAGCGGCTGCCACTGCAGGTTCAGAGTGACCTCGCCGCTCTCGATGCGCGCCATATCCAGCAGATTGCTCACCAAGGTACTCATGCGGCGCGCCTCATCCTGGATTGCCTGGGCGGTCTCCAGCTGCAGGCTCGATAATTTGGGCGCGGTGAGCGCCAAGGATTCTGCCAGACCGACGAGCACGGTCAACGGCGTGCGCAGATCGTGCGACAGCGCCGCCAGCAGCGAATTGCGCAGCCGCTCGGATTCCATCTTTAGCAGGGCATCCTGCGCGACCCCGACGTAGTGCACCCGTTCCAGCGCGATCGCAATCAGAGCCGCGAAAGTGTCGAGCAGCTGCCGCTGTTCCGGAATGCGCAGCATGCGCCGGTTGTGCGCCTTGACGGCCAGCACGCCCCGCGCCTTGGTGGGCGCGCGCAGCGGAATGTAAAGCACTTCGCTGCCGGGCAAGGTGTCGGTGCCGAAACCGGCGGGTTGTCCCCGATCGAAGGCCCACTGGGCGGTGCCGATTTCCACCGCCAATGCCGCATCGGCGCGCTTGGCTCCGGCATTCGGCGTGCTCAGCAGCCGTCCGCTCGAGTCCGGCAGCAACAAGGCGGCGCTCGCGCGAAATGTACGCTGAATGGACTCATCGCTGATCTTGACCACCTGTTCGACTTGCACGGCACCCGAGAGGTCGCGCGCAATTTCATACAACGAGCCCGCTCGCTCCTCGCGATGCGAAGCGACGCGGGCCTGGAAGCGCAGGCCTGCCGTCAACTGGCCGACAATCAAGCCCACCGCCAGCATGATGAAAAACGTCAGCAGGTATTGCACGTCGCTCACGGCGAACGAAAATCGCGGCGGCACGAAGAAAAAATCAAAGGCGCAGACGCTCAATACCGCGGCCAGCGCGGCGGGCCCTCGTCCCAGGCGCACGCCCACCACCACCACGGCCAAGATGAAAATCGCCACGATGTTGGAGCGATCGAAGTGCGCCCCCAACGGTATCGACCCCAGCGTCACGCACACACAGGCGATGGCGGCCCACACATAGCGCAGGCGTTTTGCGTGGCGCCGCTCGCTCGACTCCCCATCGGGCAATGCCGGGAGCTGCGAACTCTCACGGCCGCTTTCCTTCTCCGGGCTCACGGCACGTCCGATTTCAATCAAGTCGATATCGGGCGCCAGCACGGCCAGCTTCTGGCCGCTCGCTCTTTGCCAGGGCCACAAGCGCCGTATGGGGTCACGGCCGATGACGACTTTCGACAGGTTGTTCTTGCGTGCATACGCAATGATGCTCTCGGCAATCTGCGGATTCGCGATGACCGCCGTGGTCGCACCCAAGGCTTGCGCCAGATTCAAGTTGGCAAGAATTTTTTCGCGCTTGGCGGCGGCAAGCCGCTGCAGGTTCGGTGTTTCCACGTAGATCGCATGCCACTCGGTATTGAGCTGGCCTGCCAGGCGTGCCGCGGCACGAACCACCCGTTCCGCCCCCGCATCCGGACCTACGCAGGTCAAGAGCGCGGTGGCGGTCTTCCAAACCGATTCGATCGATTGATCGACGCGATAGGCCTGAACGTCGCCCTCGACCCGATCCGCGGTGCGCCGCAGAGCCAGTTCGCGCAAGGCCATCAGATTGCCCTTGCGAAAGAAATTCTGGACCGCTTGCTCCGCTTGGTGCGCGACGTACACCTTGCCCGCCTTGAGCCGCGCCAGCAGCTCATCCGCGGGAATGTCGACAAGCACGACTTCGTCCGCCGCATCGAACACCTTGTCGGGGATGGTCTCCCAGACGCGGACATTGGTTATCCCCCCCACCACGTCGTTGAGGCTTTCCAGGTGCTGCACGTTGAGCGTGCTGAACACGTCGATCCCCGCCGCGAGCAGTTCATCGACGTCTTGCCAGCGCTTGGGATGGCGCATTCCGGATACGTTGGAGTGCGCCAGTTCATCGATCAAGATCAGCTGCGGATGCCGCGCGAGCGCCGCGTCCAGGTCGAACTCGACGAGTACTTTCCCTCGATGCTCGACTGATTTGGGCGGCAAGATCTCCAGCCCGTCGAGCAACGCGGCGGTTTCCGCGCGGCCGTGCGTTTCCACCACGCCGACCAGGACCTTGCGGCCTTCACTCATGATCTTGCGCGCCGCCACCAGCATGGCGTAGGTCTTGCCGACGCCGGCCGATGAGCCGAAATAGATCCTGAGCTTGCCGCGCCCTGCCTTGAGTTCCTGCTCGTTGACTTTTGCCAGCAGCAGGTCCGGATCGGGTCGTTGATCAGTCGATGTCGCCATCGATGCTATTGTGCGCGATTTGCCGCCAAGTTGAGCATAATATCGCGAGCCGTACCGGAGACAGCATGACCAACAGCGCGCCGACCGAGTCGATTTTAGAACCCGATCTTCCGATCATCGATCCGCATCATCACCTTTGGGACTGGCCGGCCGCGCTGTTCGCCAGTCGGCCGGTGCCGCAGCATGGATTCGACATCGTGATTAGGCGCGCCATGCGCTACCTGCTGCCCGAGTTCCTGGGCGACCTCAACACCGGACACAATATCCGCGCGACGGTGTTTGTCCAATGCGGAGCCATGTACCGCGCGGACGCGCCTGATGCCTTCAAGCCGGTGGGAGAAACCGAGTTCGTCAATGGCGTGGCCGCCATGTGCGCCAGCGGCACCTATGGCCCGGTGCGCGCCTGCGCGGGCATCGTGGGGCACGTTGATCTCACCGGCGGGGCGGTGGTGAGCGAGGTGTTGGAAGCCCACCTGAAGGCCGGCGGCGATCGCTTCCGCGGCATTCGCCACACCGCCTCCTACGATGCGGACTCCAATGTGCTGGGTCCCCTGGCTCGCGTCGGCGCCGGATTGTATGCGGCCAAAGCCTTCCGGCAAGGCTATGCTCAACTTGGTAAATTCGATCTGTCATTCGACGCGTGGCTCCTCGAGCCGCAGCTGCCCGAATTGATTGATCTCGCGCGCAGTTTTCCGGATACACCGGTCGTTCTCGATCATGTCGGCACGCCGCTCGGGATCGCCGGCTATCAGGGTAAGCGCGAGGAACGATTTCCGGTGTGGCGCGACAATATCGCCAAGCTGGCCGCGCTGCCGAATGTTTCGGTCAAGCTCGGGGGCCTGGCGATGGCCTTCTGCAATTTCCCCTCCTTCCTGCAGTCTCCGCCGGCCTCCTCGGCGCAGCTGGCGGCCGAGTGGAAGCCCTACATCGAAACCTGCATCGATCTGTTCGGCGTCGATCGCTGCATGTTCGAAAGCAACTTCCCGGTCGATATGGGAAGCTGCACTTACCTTACGCTCTGGAACGCCTTTAAAGTGCTCGCCAAGCATTATTCGAGCGATGAGAAGACCGCCTTGTTCAGCGGCACCGCCCGGCGCGTCTACCGGCTGAAGGTATAGGTCCCGCCATGCACGCTGTAGAAGAAGCCGATCCGAATCTGTCCAAAGCCGCCGCCTACGTCCAAGTGAATGCCCACCTGGCCGCGCTCTTCGCGGGCGAAAACAACGGCCTGGCCAACGCGGCGAATATGTGTGCGCTCCTGTACCAGCTGCTGCCCGATGTGAACTGGGCGGGATTTTACTTTCTGCAAGGCAGTGAGCTGGTGCTGGGGCCATTTCAGGGCAAGGTCGCATGCGTCCGCATTGCCATGGGACGCGGCGTCTGCGGCACCGCTGCCGAGCGCAGGGAAATTCTGGTGGTGCGCGACGTGAATGAATTTCCAGGACACATCGCCTGCGACGCGGCATCGCGCTCCGAGATCGTGGTGCCCTTGATCCAGCACGGGCGCCTCCTGGGCGTGCTGGATCTGGACAGCCCGGAACCGGCCCGCTTCGATGATGAAGATCGTGACGGCCTCAAAGCCTGCGTGGATTTGTGGCTGAAGTCCTCGCAACTGAGCATACCGGTGTGACCGGCGCGCATCGAAGGTCATGTCGCTTTAAGTACAAGGCATTATAATCGCATGCCCGCGCTCTTGAAGGGCGACCGCGCGACCTTAACAATGGGATGGTTTAGAAAAAAAAATGAACATGCATTCGCGCGTCGCGCTGCTCTTGTCGGTGGCGTTCTTCGTATACGGCGCTTCAACCCTGTCCGCAGCCTTGGGCAGCGAGCCGTTTCCTTCCACCTATCAAGCACCGGCCAGCGTTCCCGTACTGATCCAGGGGGCAACGGTGCTTACCGGCACCGGCGAACGCCTCGAAGGCACCGACATTTTGATCGCCGAGGGCCGGATACAGGCGATCGGTAAAGGACTGAGCGCACCGGCGGGTGCGCGTGTCGTCGATGCCAGGACCAAGTGGGTGACACCCGGCATCATCGATATCCACTCTCATCTGGGCGTGTATGCCAGTCCTGCGGTCAAAGGCCTGGATGATGGCAACGAAGCGACCAGTCCCGTGACCTCGAATGTTTGGGCCGAACATTCGATCTGGCCGCAAGATCCCGGCTTCGAACTTGCGCTCGAAGGCGGCGTGACGACCTTGCAGATTCTGCCGGGCTCGGCGAATCTCATCGGCGGACGTTCCGCGGTGGTGAAGAACGTGCAAGCCGCCACCTACCAGGCGATGAAATTTCCCGGCGCCGCCTATGGACTCAAAATGGCTTGCGGAGAAAATCCGAAACGGGTGTACGGCGAGAAGCACCAAGCGCCGTCGACCCGCATGGGCAATGTCGCGGGTTATCGCCAGGCATTTGCCGACGCGCAGGACTATCAGCAGCAATGGGACAAGTACCAGCGCGAATTGGCGGAGTACGGCAAAAAGAAAGCCGAACGCGCCGACGGCACCGCGAAAAAGCCCAAGGACAAGGACGCCGCCGCGGACAAGGAACTCACGCCGCCCAGTCCTCCGAAGCGCGACTTGAAGCTCGAGACCCTCGCCGAAGTGATGAAGGGAAATATCCGGGTGCACATGCACTGCTATCGTTCGGATGAAATGGCGACCATGCTCGATGTAGCAGATGAATTCGGCTTCAAGATCGTTGCGTTCCATCATGCCGTCGAGGCTTATAAGATCGCGGATCGCCTGGCCGACAAGGGCGTGTGCGCCGCCATGTGGGCCGATTGGTGGGGTTTCAAAATGGAAGCCTATGACGGGGTGCAGGAAAATCTGCCGATGGTGGATTTTCCGGAGCACAGCTGCGCCATCGTTCACTCCGACTCGGGCGACGGCATTCAGCGGCTGAATCAGGAGGCCGCCAAGGCGATGGCACACGGCCAGCGGGTGGGATTGACGGTCCCGCCGGAGCGAGCGATCCGGTGGCTCACCGCCAACCCGGCCAAGTCGCTCGGTCTCGAGGACCGCATCGGGACTCTCGAGGTGGGCAAGGCGGCGGACGTGGTGATCTGGAACGGCAGCCCTTTCAGTGTGTATGCGCTGGCGGAGCAAGTGTTCATCGACGGCGCACTCAAATTCGATCGCGCACATCCACCGCTGCAGCCGCGGTCCGATTTTCTCTTGGGCAGGCACATCGCGGAGGCACCGCTATGAAATTTCTCTGTCTCGTCGCGTTAACGGCCGGTCTGGCCGCCCATGGCGCCGTGGCCCAGGAATTCATCATCCGCGGCGCCACCGTGCACACGGCCACTGCCCAGGGCACGCTGAAAAACACCGACGTCGTCGTGCGCGGCGGAATGATCGTCGCGATCGGTCCGGACGCCGGCGCGGCCAACGCGACGATCATCGATGCCAAGGGCAAAGAACTCACGCCGGGACTGTTCGGCGGACTGACCGATATCGGTCTGGAGGAAATCGCCGGGGAAGCTCAAACAGTCGATTCGACCGTGAACTTCAAGTCCCCCGGATGGGATCAGCAGTGGCGCCCCGAGCTCGACGTGACATCGGCCTATAACCCGCGTTCGTTTGTCGTACCGATCACACGCATCGAGGGCGTGACCTGGACGGTGCTGGCGCCCAGTGCCGAAGACAGCATCATGGGAGGCCAGGGCTCGGCCGTCGTGCTCGATGGCCGGTATGACGCGGCTCTCGCGGGCAGCCGTTCATTATTCGTGCAAATGGGGTCTGCGGGTGCCCGGATGGCGGGCGGAACGCGCGCCGCGGAATACATGCTTCTGGAGCAGGCGATTCACGAAGCACACACAGCGGGTCCGGCAGGTCCCGGAGCGCTGCTGCACGCGGCAGGCAAGGAGGCGCTCGCGCGCTACCTGATGGGCGGCCGCGTCGTGTTTCAGGTTGATCGCGCGGCGGACATCTTGGGCGTGGTGAGGTTTGCCGAGCGCCAGGGCATGAAGCCGGTGATCCTGGGCGGCGATGAAGCGTGGCTGGTCGCGAAGGATCTGGCGAAGTCCAGCGTGCCGGTGATCCTCAATCCGCTCAATGATCTGCCGATCGATTTCGATCGTCTCGCCGCGACGCTTGAAAATGCGGCGCGTCTTCAGCGCGCCGGGGTACGCATTGCGTTTTCGAGCGGCGATACGCCGCAGGCGCGGCTCGTTCGCCAGCTGGCCGGCAATGCCGTGGCGCACGGCCTGCCATGGGAGTCGGGGCTGGCCGCCATTACCTCGACACCGGCCGATATTTTCGGACTCGGTGCGACCCACGGCCGCATCGCCGTCGGTCGCAGCGCGGATCTGGTGCTCTGGAACGGCGATCCGCTGGAAGTCACGACCCTGGCAGACCAGGTCTGGATTGCCGGGCGCCCGCTCGACATGAAGTCCCGCCAGACCGAATTGCGCGATCGATATCTCGAAAAAGTAAAGGCCCATCAAGCCCGTTAGCCGTTCAACGCCGACCCCCCGGAGTTCCACATGAAGTTTATTTTCGCCCTCGCCGCCACCCTCGCCTCATTCTCCGCGCTCGCGGCGCCGCCCCAAGATACGCCGGCCGGCGAACAGCGCTTTCGCGAGTTGTACAAGGAGCTGGTCGAGACGAACACGACGTTGTCGGTCGGTAATTGCACCCTGGCCGCCGAACGCATGGCCGCGCGCCTCAAGGCTGCCGGCTTCCCGGACAGTGATCTGCACCCCTTTGCGGCACCCGATCATCCGAAAGAAGGCGGCCTCGTCGCCGTCTATCCGGGCCGGGATCTCAAGCTCAAGGCGATTCTTCTGCTCGCGCACATCGACGTGGTGGAAGCCAAGCGCGAGGATTGGACGCGCGATCCTTTCACCCTGATCGAAGAAAATGGCTCGTTTTACGCGCGCGGCGCGAGCGACGACAAAGCCGAGGCGGCGATTTGGGTGGACACCTTGATCCGTTATCGAACCGAGAACTACCGGCCGAGGCGCACGATCAAGGTGGCGCTCACCTGCGGCGAGGAGACCGCGGGCGCCTTCAACGGAGCTGACTGGCTCACACGCAACCGCCGCGACCTCATCGACGCGGGCTTGGCGCTCAATGAGGGCGCGAACGGCGAACTCGATGCCACCGGACACCGGGTTGCACTCGAGGTCGAAGCGGGAGAGAAATTCCCCCAGAACTACCGGTTGGAAGTGACCAACAAGGGCGGCCACAGCTCGCGTCCGCTCAAGGACAACGCGATTTATCACCTCGCCGCGGCGCTCATGCGCATCAGCGCCTATGAATTCCCGGCCCAGTTCACCGACGGCAATCGCGCCTACTTCACCGGGATGGCGAAGATCTTGGCGGCCAAGGGCGACGCCGAAACGGCGAATGCCATGGATGCATTCCTGAAAAACCCCAGTGATACGCGTGCGCTGGCGCTCGTCTCGGCGAAAGACCCGAGCTGGAATGCCACACTGCGCACGACCTGCGTCGCGACCATGCTCGATGCCGGGCATGCCACGAATGCGCTGCCGCAGCGCGCGCGAGCGAACATCAACTGCCGCATTTTCCCGGGCGTCACCGCGGAAACGGTGCGTGCCAAGCTCGAGGAACTGGTGGCCGATCCGGCGGTCAAGATCTCGGCGCCCGAGACGCGCGGCCCCACCGCTGCTGCGCCGCCGCTCACGCCTTCCGTCATGGCGCCGATCGAGAAGCTCGCCTCCGAGTTCTGGCCCGGCGTGCCGGTACTGCCCATCCTCCAGGCGGGTGCCACTGATGGTGCGTTCACCAATGCCGTCGGCATCCCCACCTTTGGGGTGGAACCGGTCTTCATGGGGCCTGACCTCGGCAACATCCATGGTCTCAACGAATATGTGGGCGTGAAATCGCTGCTCGAAGGACGTGAATTTTTGTACCGGCTGGTCAAGATTTATGCGGAGCAGAAGTAGCACCGATTCGTATCGGCGGGCGACCGGCAATCCGGCCGCCCGCCCGCAACGGACTCAATTGCCGGCAAAATGGGTCGCGCTGCCGGGACGCAGCGCACTTAAGGCCGGCGAATCGACATCCCTCACGGCGTTGTCGATGGCACGGTCGGTGCAGACTTGCACCCGATGCATGGCGGCCAGGTCCTTGTACCCGTTGACGTCACAAACATGTTTCGCTGCATTCACGATTCGGCTGTAGAGCACCTTGGCCCCGGCGGGCTTGGAAATGTCGAGATCCGCATAGTTGACCCTTTGAGTCGGAGGGTCGTCGGCCCGGGTCGCCTGCAAGGCAGTCGCCTGCAAGGCACTCAACGACAACGCGCCGCACAGAAAGAAGCTCGCCGCATGGAGCGTGTTTCGGAATGAAGTATTCATGATCAATCTCCGTAAGTTCGAGAAAACGTCGTGGAAGCTGTCACCACGGAAATTCGGTACCGCCGTGGCTTGGGTACCGGTGTACCAACCCAAGGCGGCATTAGTCCTCAGGCCTTCCTGATGCTTTGCTCAAGGATTTCTGAGAGGGACGGCCGGCAACCATCTGCGTATAGAATCGGCTCTTGTGCAATCGTGACGGCAATCGGAGAGGACACCCATGACGGCATTTGACTTGACCCCCCCCAACGAGGCTCAGCGCCGCGAGATCAGCACCGGACTGAACGCCGACGAGCGACGCGTGTTGCTGCAGCACGGCACCGAAGCCGCTTTTTGCGGTGTCTTTCTGGACAATAAGAAGGACGGTACGTACACCTGCCGATTCTGCGGGCTGCCCCTATTTCGGTCGAACGCCAAGTTCGACTCGGGCACCGGTTGGCCGAGCTTCTTTCAGCCCTACGATGAGTCTCATATCAAACGCATCCGCGACACCAGTCACGGGATGGTTCGCGTGGAAGAAGTGTGCGCACGGTGCGGCAGCCATCTTGGCCACGTGTTTCCCGACGGCCCGCGTCCCACGGGTGAGCGGCACTGCCTCAATTCGGTATCGATGTCCTTCACCGAGCGCGGCAAAGCACTGCCCGATGTGCTGAAGCGCGGCGCTCCGGAGGGAGCGCCGGATTCCGCCGGCCAATCAACAACCACCTAACTCATGGCGGGAATTTGATGGATACGAAACTTCGACCTTTGGTAAAACCTGTGCTCATCTCGCAGCTGCGGCCTACGCAAATGACGGTCGGGCTCGGGGAAGTGGACGAGCGGCGCACCCGCTGGCGGCAGCACGAAGGCAAACGCGCGGCGAGGTATCTTGGCAAGCACATGATCCCCGTGATCCTAGGCCCGCAGGGACGCCCCTACCTGATCGATAACCATCACCTGGCGCGGGCTCTGTACGATGAAGGTGTCAAGAGCGTCCTGACCCTGGTCATCGCGGATCTGCGCAAGCTCGACGTCGCCGCATTTTGGTTCGTGATGGACAACCGCGGCTGGCTGCATCCCTACGATGAACGCGGCCGCCGGTGCTCCCACACCGAATTGCCGAGTTCCGTCAAGGGCTTGCGCGATGATCCGTTCCGAACCCTTGCCGGTGAGCTCAGGCGGTTAGGCGGCTTCGCGAAGGAAACCATCCCGTTTGCCGAGTTTCTCTGGGCGGATTTCCTGCGCCGCCGCATCAAAAGAAAGGTATGCGAGAAGAACTTCCGCCGCGCGCTCAAGGAAGCCTTGAAGCTGGCCAAGACCGGCGACGCGGACTATCTGCCCGGATGGTGCGGGCCCGTGGTGGACAGCGGCAGCGCCGGCAAGCGCACCAAGGCGGCCTAGCGAGTCCGCTCGGAAACACAACTTTTCCTGGGTTCTGCGTCACTCACCGGTGTACCACCTTCATCAACCGGGAGTCCGTCATGATCATTAGAGGGAGAATGGGGAGTTTATTGCTTCCGGGAATGCTCGGCACCGTACTCGGCTTCTGGGCCGCAAATGCCCTGGCCGAGGTTTCCGACTCGGATGAGGCCTTCATACCCCGCACCATCAATTCATCGACCATTCCCGCAAACGGGGATGTCAATCCCTACGGGGTAGCGTTCGTTCCGGATGGGTTTGCGCCCGGTGGCAGCATCAGCTCGGGCGATGTGCTGGTGAGCAATTTCAATAACGGCAATAACCTGCAAGGTACCGGCACCACGATCATTCAGCTGCATCCGGACGGCACTCCCGCGCCACCCGGAACGGCCACGACTTTTTTCACCAGTTCCTTGGCCGGCTTGAGCACGGCTCTCGGCGTACTGCGGGCCGGGTTTGTCATCGTCGGCAATGTACCGACCACGGATGGCACGAGCGCCACGATCGGCGCCGGCGCCCTGCAGCTCATCGACCGACATGGCAAGTGGTTGGCGACCTGGAGCGATCCGCAGCTCCTCGACGGGCCGTGGGACCTCACGGTGGATGATCACGGATCGTGGGCGCGTGTGTTTGTCAGCAACGTGCTGAACGGTACGGTGACCCGCCTGACGCTGGCGGTCAATGCGCACAACGTGACGGTGCAGAGCCGTGTCAGCATTGCCAAAGGTTTCAGCCACGCACCCAACGCCGCCGCCTTGGTGTTGGGTCCCACCGGCCTTGCCTATGACGCTCAAAGCGACACACTGTTCGTCGCATCCACCGCAGACAACGAAATATTCGCGATCGACCAGGCCGGCACGCGCAACAGTCAATCGAATCGCGGGCGGGTGGTGTTCGCCGGATCGCAGCTGCGCGGTCCTCTGGCATTGCGGTTCGCGCCCAACGGGCATCTCCTGGCGGCCAACGGCGACGCGGTAAATGCCGATGTCACGCATCCGAGCGAAATCGTGGAGTTCACCACGCATGGACAGTTCGTGCGCGAATACAACGTCGACGCCAGCCAGGGCGGCGCCTTTGGGCTCGACGCCGCCGCTCATGGGTTGTTTAACTACGCCGTGATCGACGATGTCACCAACAGCCTCACCGTCACCGAGGTTCGCGATCGGTCTCGAGCCGATCCGTTTTGAGCGGGTATGTGATTTGACGGATTAAGGGCCGGTCGCGCTGGTCGACGTGCCGTCGATAGCCGGCTCGGGCTCCGGCGGGAGCTGTCCGTCATGCACATGGAATTCGCGGCGCTGCAACCACGCGTTCCTGACGAAGGCATACGGGTCATATGCGGTATCGATCACCCGATCCGTATTGAGAAGATCCGAGCGGGTGTTGACCACGCCGCCGCCCGCAAGAGCAATCGCCTCGGGGACATCCGTCACGTAGGATCCTGGGCTGACGAATCGGTCGACGATTTTGGCAGGGGCATCCCGCACGGTCGAGGGCCCCAACAGGGGTATCATCACAAACGGACCCGGCGGCACGCCCCATTTGCCCAGTGTCTGCCCAAAATCTTTGTCATGCTTTTCAAGACCCCAATGGGTCGCCGGATCAAAGATGCCGCCAACGCCGACGACGGTATTGACGGTGAATCGACCAATGTCACTGAAGCCATCCTTCGCCTTCCCTTGAAGGTAGTCGTTGAGAATCGTCACCGGATAAGCGAGGTTGGACAGGAAATTCGAAACGCCTTTGCGCACGGGTTTTGGAGTCACTTTCACGTAAGCGACCGTCACGGGTCTCAAGACGGCGCGGTCAAGGCCGCGGTTGAATTTATAAACCGAGCGGTTGGTGCTTTCGAATTTATCTCGCGGATCCTTGGGGCCTGGCGGCACGGTGGCGCATGCCGCGAGTTGGACAACGCACGCAACGAAAGCAATGGTTAATTTCATTTCAGACCTCTTTGGATCGGCAGGTGGCAATATTGAGAGGCGACCATGATGAGAGGCGGCTATCGGCCCTTGATGTCTCAATCTTGGGCGAAACGCTACAATGAGCGGGCCTTGAAACAAACGCCGCGAATCGAGACATCAAGGTGCCATCGGCGTGTGTTTTGCTTGGAGAATGCCGGTCATGCCCCATTTACTGCTCGTCGATGACGACAAAGACATCCTGTCTTTATTGACGAATTTTTTCCGCAAGCATCTGTACTCCGTGTCGATCGCCGAGGACGGCGCCAACATGTTCGCGGCGCTGGAGAAGGACAACATAGACTTGGTGATACTGGACGTCATGCTGCGAAAGGAAGACGGCTTCAGCCTATGCCGGCAGCTGCGCACCGCCTCGCAGGTGCCCGTCATCATGCTGACCGCATTGGCGGATCACACCGACCGCGTCGTCGGCCTGGAGATCGGGGCCGACGACTACCTGACCAAACCCTTCGATCAGCGGGAGCTGCTGGCACGCGTGAAAGCGGTCTTGCGACGGACAGCCGAGAAGGCCGCGACACCGACGCGCAGCGAAACACGGCCCGTACTATGCTTTGCCGGGTGGCGGCTCGATGTCGCCCGGCGCGAACTGCGCGCCTCGGACGATACGCTGGTACTGCTCTCGGGCGGCGAGTTCGACCTGCTGTTGGCGTTTGCAGAAAATTCGCAGCGCGTGCTGACGCGCGACCAATTGATCGATCTCGCGCGCGGCTCTTCCTACCTTGCCTATGATCGAAGCATCGACGTGCAGGTCAGCCGTATCCGTCACAAACTGGAAGAAGATCCCAAGGCGCCTTCGATCATCCGCACCGTGCGAAACGGCGGCTATATATTCTCCGCAGCGGTTACCCGGGGATGAACGACCGCTACTTTACGGCGGCGGAGGCCGCTGAAGCGCTGGGTGTCAGCATCTCCACGCTCTATGTGTATGTCGGCCGCAAGGGCATCCGATCACAGAGCATCCCCGGTTCCAAGCAACGGCGGTATTGGCGCCCGGACATCGAACGCCTGCGCAAGAACGGCAAGCGCGCCGCCCAGGCTCCGGTCGACTTGAAAGCGGACAGTGAGATGACGCTCTTGACCGATGAGGATGTTTTCTATCGGGGCCGAAGCACGATCCAATTGGCGGAGCACTCATCGTTCGAGGCGGTCGCGGCATTGCTGTGGAATGTCGAGGAAGCGCAGGTTTTCTCCGATCAGCCACCCCATACGCCGCCGCTGTTTTCGCCACTGGACGAGTTGCTGTCGCAGCAGCTCGACGTGGATCGCGCGACCGCACTTTTTCCGTTTCTGGAAGCGGCGGATCCGCGCTCATATGATTTGTCCGCATTCGGCATGGCACGCACCGGTGCCGACGTGCTGCGCTGGCTGGCCACATTGACCGTGCATGCAAAAGAGCCGTGCTGCGAGCCGATCCATCTGTTCGTCGCGCGCCAATTGAACAGACCGCCCGAGGACGCAGAACTCATACGCCGCATGCTCGTGCTGTACGCCGATCATGGTTTCGAGCCCGGCGCATTCGCGGTCCGGGCCGTCGCCGGCGCGGGCGTCACCCCGTGGCGCGCGGTGATCACCGGCCTCTCGGTATCGAGCGGTCGCCACGGCCGGCTCGCCGGACACGATGCGACATATCGCTTCCTCATGGAAATCGCAGTAAGCGCCGATCCCGAGAAGCCGGTCATCCAGCGGTTGCGCGACGGAGAACCGTTGACGGGCTTCGATCCTCCTGTCTATCGCCAAGGAGAGCCGATCTATCGCAGCGGCGACCCGCGCGCGCGTGCGCTGTTGAAATACTGCAATGAAGTTCTCGCCGATGAGGCGGGCTTCCGCCGGCTGAGCAGGGCACTCAGGTTGGTGAAAGAGGCCAGGAATCTGGAGCCGAACAATGCCCTGGTCTGCCTATATCTATTTCAGCGGCTGGGTTTGGATCCCCACAGCACGCTGTTTCACTTGAGCCGGGCGGCGGGTTGGATCGGCCATGCCATCGAGCAGCATCAAGGCGGCGAGATTCAGCACCGCAGAGGCGCGTACTCGGGTCCGTTGCCGGTATGAGCGGGTCAACCCGACCCCTCCAATAGCACCGTCGCGCGCAAGCCGGGCCCGGCGTCCGACAAGTCGAGGGTGGCATCGTGCACTTTGACGATGGCGCTCGCCAAGCTGAGGCCCAAACCATTGCCCACGGTCGTACGGCTGGACTCGAGGCGATAGAAGCGCTGCAGCACCTTTCCCCGCAGGTGCTCCGGAATACCGTGGCCGTTGTCGGTGACGCTCACGCGGACTAAACGCCCGTCCTTGCCGGCTGCGACCTTGATGGTCGATCCGCGCGGCGAGTGGCGCAGTGCGTTCTCAATCAAGTTGGCAAATAGCTGCATCAGCAATTCGCGCTCGCCGCTGATGGTCAGCGGCGACTCGATCGCTTCGATCAATGTCTGGCCATTCTCTTCTGCCATGGGACGATACAACTCCGCAATCGTGGTCAGAAGATCGCTCAATTGAACCGCCTTGAACCCGATACGCCGATTGCCGCTCTCAATTTGCGCGATGCGCAACAGCGCGCCGAAGATGGCGAGAATCGAGTCGATCTCAACGACGGCGTTCTCCAGTGTCCGGCGCGCCGAGTCGGCGCCTTCCGGTCGAATTGCCAATTCCAAACGCTGCCGCAGGCGGGTCAACGGGGTGCGCAGATCGTGCGCGATATCGGTGGTGACCTGGCGCAGGTCATTCATCAATGCGGCGATTCGATCCAGCATCGCGTTGATACTGTCCGCCAAATGATCCAGTTCGTCCCCGGCCCGCGTGACCGGCAGGCGCTTGTCCAGGTCTTCGCCGATGATGGCCCGGCTGGTGGTGCTGATGGTTTCTATCCTATGCATCAATCGGCCGCTCATGATCAGTCCGCCCACCAACGCCAACACGATGGAGCCGGCCAGGCCCCAGGCGAACGATCTGACCACCATTTCCTCCATCTCGAGCAATTGATGCGTGCTCCAGCCCACGAACAGATAGGCATCCGGCAGTTTCAACCCGCGGCCACGGATGGCGGAAAACGGCGACGCCCGGGCTTTTGAGGAGGCTTTCGGCCATTCGCGCACGCCTTCCCGAGGGTCGAGAGCGGGCAGATTTCCCGCCTCGACCGCGCCGCGTGAATCCTGCAGCAGGTAGTAGAAGCCGGAAGGATGCCTGGCGAGCACCTGCACGACGCCCCGCAGCGCATCGAGGCGCTCGCTCGGAGAATCGGTCAGGATCTCTTCTATTTCGTTCGTGACGGTGTCATCGATCTGATGCCGCATGAATCGAGTCGTGGATAGGAAAATCACGCTCAGCAGTATCACGAACGTGATACCGGTCAGCGTTGCATACATGAGCGCGAGGCGAAAACTCGAGGTTCGAAAGACTCTATATCGGAACACGAAGCGTATATCCGATGCCGCGCAACGTATGAATCAAGGGTATCGACTTGCCGCGATCAATCTTGCTGCGCAGACGGCTGATGTGCGTTTCCACGACAGTCGTGTTCGGTTCGAAATGAACATCCCAGACGTTTTCGAGCAACATGGCCCGCGTCACCGTCTGTTCCGCATGCTTCATCAGGTATTCGAGCAGCCGAAATTCGCGCGGCAGCAACTCGACCGCGGTTCCGCCTCGCGTGACCGAACGGGCGAGCAGGTCTATTTCCAGATCCGCGATCTTCAGAATGGTCTCGATCGCCAAATGCGGACTTCTACGTCCCAATGCGGCCACACGCGCCAGAAGCTCTGCAAAGGAAAATGGCTTGATCAGATAATCATCGGCACCCGCGTTCAACCCGTGCACCCGGTCATCCACACCGCCCAGCGTCGTCAGAAACAACACCGGCGTGATTTTGCCGGCGCGCCGCAGCTCTTGCACGATGCTGAGTCCATCCATTTCCGGCACCATGCGGTCGACGATGAGCAGATCCCAGCTCTCCGCCGTGGCGAGGCGCAGTCCTTCCAGGCCCGCGTAGGCGATGGAAGCCGTATGACCCTCCTCCGCCAGTCCTCGCGAGATGTAGTAGGCCGTCTCCCGGTCGTCTTCAATCAGCAGAATTCTCATTACCCATCGCGCCCAGTTTTGCGAACTTCATCTATACACATTTTATCAAGATTGACACTGTCTATGTGACGTCGTTACATCGCCGGTCATGATGGACCCAAACTCTGCGGCGGCAATCTCAGCACGCATTGACCGTCTACCGCCCTCGGCGCCGCTGTGGTCTTGGGTCGCCCGAATCTCATTTGGCGCGTTTTTCGAAATCTACGAAACCGCGCTGACCACCCTTCTGGCGCCGATGTTGGTGCACGTCGGCATTTTTCACAAAGACCGCGGCGGTCTGTTCGGACTGCCCGATCTGGCTACCTTTGGCTTCGCCACCTTCTTTGGTTTGTTCGTGGGGGCGCTGCTGTTCTCTGCGATCGCTGATCGACTGGGCCGCCGCCCGATTTTCACGTATTCACTGGTATGGTACGCACTCGCCACGCTCATCATGGGATTTCAAGCGGACGCGTGGTCCATATGCCTGTGGCGGTTCATCGCTGCGATAGGCGTCGGCGCTGAGATCATCGCCGTGGATTCGTTCCTCTCCGAGATGACCCCAAAGGCGATGCGGGGCCGCGCCTTCGCCATCAGCAAGGCGATCCAATATTGCGCCGTGCCGCTGGCCGGCGTTCTTGCAACGGTCCTGGCGAGAAGGACGGTCGCGGGTCTCGAGGGCTGGCGCTTGATGCTGCTGGTGCCCACCGTCGGCGCCATTCTCATCTGGTGGGTGCGCCGGGGTCTTCCGGAATCACCGCGCTGGTTGGCGGAACATGGACGGGGACACGAAGCGCGGGCCATCCTGGATGGCATCGAAGTGCGCATCAGCCGGAAAATTCGCGGCCCGCTGCGGCCGCCGGAATCGATTGTCGAAGCACCCCGCTACGCCCGGCGCGGATTTCTCGATCTATTCCGGGGCGAGCTGCTGCAAAGAACAGTCATGCTGGTGATCGTCAGCTGTGCGACCACGGTGGCCTTCTTCGGGTTCAGCAATTGGCTGCCGACATTGCTGGAAGCCCGCGGCGTGGGGGTTTCCAAGAGCCTGGCCTATACGGCATTCGTCGGCCTTTCTTACCCAATCGCACCATTTCTCTTCAGTTTCTTTGCCGACAAGATCGAACGAAAATGGCAAATCATCGCCGGTGCCGCGCTGACCGCCATGGCGGGACTGTTGTTCGTTTCGCAGACCGGCGTTGCCGGTTGGATTGCCTGCAGTCTGGCGATCACGCTGGGCACCAATCTGACTTCTTACGGCACCCACACCTATCGCAGTGAACTGTTCCCGACGAGCCTGCGCGCACGCGGTATCGGCGTCGTGTATTCGATCGACCGACTGACTGCTGCCTTCAACAGCTACCTCATTGGTTTCATTCTCGTGCATGCGGGAGTATCGGGCGTGCTCTTTTTCATTGCCGGAGCGTCGGTGCTCGCCATGGCGGTGATTGCACTCTTTGGACCCTTGAGCCTCGGCTTGGCCACCGAAGCCATCCGCAATCGCCGGGGAAAAGCACTGGACTTGAACGTGGAGGGCGAGCATGCCGCAGGCCGATAGTCCGCCGCGCGACATTGTCGTCGTGGTGCCGACCGGAATGCTTGGCGGCGGCGTCAAGCGCGAACACATTCAATATGGCATCGCCGGCGGTGCTCACGCCATTGCCGTGGATTCCGGATCCACCGACAGCGGACCATCTTATCTCGCACGTGGCGTCTCCAAAATGAATCGCGAATCGATTCGCCGGGATTTGGAAATTCTGATGGATGAGGCATCCAAGGCCAATATTCCCTTGCTCATCGGCAGCTGCGGCACCAGCGGCACCGACTCGGGCGTCGATTGGACCCGGGACATTGCCGTCGAGGTGGCTCAACGTCTCGGAATTACGCCGACCATTGCCTGCCTCTACAGCGAGCAGAGACCGGCCGACCTCGTGGTGAAGAATCGCGAGGGGAAAATCACGCCGCTGCCGCCGCTGGGGCCGGTCACCGATGAACTCCTCGAATCCTGCGAACATGTCGTCGCCCTGATGGGTCCTGAGCCCTATATCGCAGCACTCGAGGCCGGCGCCACCATCGTTCTTGGGGGACGCACCACCGATACGGCGGTTCTTGCCGCAGTCCCGCTGCGCCTGGGCGCAGGCGTCGCGCAAGCCTGGCACGCATCGAAGATAGCCGAGTGCGGCGGCCAATGCACGGTAAATCCCCGCAGCGGCGGCGTTCTGATCCGCGTCGGCAAGAATGCTTTCGAAGTGGAACCGCTCGATCTGAACAATCAATGCACTGCGCAGAGCGTGTCCGCCCATATGTTGTACGAGTCCAGTGATCCTCACCTGCTGACCGAGCCCGGCGGCATCTTGGATGTGAGGCACGCCCGGTACGTTTCCCAAGACAGCCGGGTCACCCGCGTCGAGGGCTCGAGCTGGCAGCCGATGCCCTACACCATGAAGCTCGAAGGCGCCCGCGGCGGCGACTTTCAGACGCTCATGTTCATCGGCATAGAAGATCCGGACGTATTGGCGAACCTGAACACCTTTCACGATATTTTGAAGCGTGTACTGATCGACAGAATAAGAACCACTTTCCTCGACGAGGCGTCGGCCTTCGACGTGTCGTTGCGGATTTATGGCTGGAACGGCACCTCCGGCCGTCCGGTGCCCGACGATGCGCCGCCGCCGCGCGATGTCGGCGTGATGTTCGTGGTGACGGCAGCCACACAGGACCTCGCCAATCGGATGGCGAAGGCATGCAATCCCTATTTCTTCCATATGCCATGGCGGTCTGACATCGAAATGCCCAGCTACGCCTTTCCATTTACGCCCCCTGAAATCCCTCGCGGCCAGGTCTATGAGTTCCTCCTCAACCACGTCGTTCACACCAGGGATGGTTTCGAGCTCGTTCGAACCGACTGGGTCCAACCTAAGACCACCGACAAGGTACCCGCACGTGTCTAAAATTGCGGATATATGCCGTCATGTAAGATCCAAGAACGCAGGCCCATTTTGGATCACCATTGATCTATTTTTTGATGGCGAGGACTCGTTTCGCCGTTACCGCGATTCGCCTGTGTTGGGCCCCGAACTGTTCGAACGTCTTTATGGTACGGATCCCAAGCTGGTGAAGCGCTTGCCGGTCGACAAGCTTCACATGATCAAGATTTCCTATCCCCGCCCGAAGCCGCAAGGCTGGGCGGGCGAGCGTGACATGCACGGAGGGCAGCAGTTCGCGCGGCTGCTCGACATCGAGATGGATTGACGATCGCTGACCTGCCGTGTGTGTCGGCTCGGCAACAAACAAGACACTCGCCAGCAATCATTCACCGCTAAAAAGTAGAGCATCAAATTCGGCGGGAATCAAAGGGGTTGGCATGCGAATAACATTTAGAAATGCGCTGAAAGCAATGGGCTGGAGTCTTCTTTCGGTGACTGCGATCGCCGCCGCCATCGCCGTGTGGCTCATCGTACCGGGCACGCCGACCAGCGCGAAGAGCCTGGATTTCAGGGGATTCGTCCTATTGCCCAGCGGCGCGCTGCTGACGGTACTCGACTACTTGACCGTCGATGACGGCACCTTATACGTCACCAACGAGAGTACCGGCAGCGCTTACAAGATCGCGCTTCATCCAGGGACGATGCCTCACGACGCAGACATTGCCATGATTCCCGGCGAACCTGCGACTCACGGCGTTCTCATCGATCCCCTCACGCACCTCGCCTTCGTGACCCGAAGTGAAGTCAATACGGTCGATGTCTTCGATCCGGCGGCCATGGCGGTACTCAAGCGCATTCCGGTCGGTGACGACCCGGACGGCATATTTTACGAGCCGGTTCAGAAACTGGTCTACGTGGCCAACGGCGACGCGCATCGAGCGACGCTGATCGATCCGCAAACCCGTGCCGTCGCCGCAGTCATACCCCTCGGTGGCAAACCCGAATATGCGGTCTTCGACGCCAAGACCGCTCTCATGTATCAAAATCTCAGAGACACGAATGAAGTGGCCGCGGTGGACGTCGCCAAGAAAGCCGTGGTTGAGCGTTGGCCGCTGGATCGCTGCGAGGAACCCTCCGGGATGGCGATGGATGAGCTCAACCGGCGATTGTTTGTGGTGTGTGCCCACAACGGCGTGCTGGCCGTGATCGATATTGACAAGAAAACCGTCATCAACCGCCTCTCGATCGGCGGCGGCCCGGACTCTGTGGCCTTCGATGCACAGCTGCGCCGCATTTACACCACGGGCAAATCCGGCGTTTTAGTGGCTCTGCAACAGGATACGCCGGACGCCTACCACCAAATTGACAGGATCAGGCTTCACTATGGGGCGCACACCCTGGCGGTGGATCCGGCCACCCATAGGGTTTATGTCGGCTACGCAAGCCTCCTGGTACGTCCGCGGCTGGCGGTCTTCTCGCCCCTTCCCTGAGCTAAGGCGATTGCTCACTGGTCGTACCGATCGGCAGCGTGACGCGCGCTTCAAGGCCCCCGCCCGGCCGATTGGCAAGCGAGACTTCACCGCCATGACCCTGCACGATGGCTTGAACGACCGTCAAACCGAGCCCCACTCCTCCGGTCATCCGATTGCGCGACTTCTCCAGCCGATAGTACGGCCTGAAAACCGTGTCGAGGTCATCGGCAGGTATGCCTGGGCCGCGATCGCTGATCAAAATGACGAATGCATCCACGCCGCAACTTAACTCGATTTCCGGCGCGGCTGCATACTTGATTGAGTTGTCGATGAGGTTCGTGAAGGCCCGCTTCAGGGCGATCGGGCGTCCGGTATATCTTGCGTGCGTCGGACCGCGATAGCGCAGCTTCACGTGTTGATCGTCATAATCGTTGACCAGCGTCAGCAAAAGCTGGGGCAAATCCAAACTCGTTATTTGCTCGGTCACCGTGTCATCCCGAAAGAACGCCAGGGCTCCGTCGACCATCGCCTGCATTTCATCGACTTCTTGAAACAGCCTCGCTTGTTGCTCCGGATCCTCGATATATTCCCCGCGTAAACGAATCCGTGTCAGCGGCGTTCTCAAATCGTGCGAAATGGCGGCGAGCATCGTCGTCCGGTATGAGACAAATCTTTTGATCTGCGCCTGCATCAGGTTGAACGTCCGCGTCACCTGACGCAGTTCCCGCGGGCCGGTCTCGGGCATTGGCACGGATGACGGGCTCACCCCGAAGCGGTGCACCGCCTCCGCCAGCCGTTTGACGGGCTTTGCAAACTGCCGGGCGGTGATCGTCGAAACGACCGCGATCGACAGTGCCGCGAAAAGAAGCCGGATGATCCAGCGGTAGCTCTGAGGAAGGCCCCACACTCTTTTCTCCACAGTGAACGCCAGCCAGCTGGCATCATTGAGCTTGACCGCCAAGACGTAAGGCTTGGCACTCGCCGACTGCCTGAGTTGCGGCGGCAGCGATTCGCGATCTTTCGGCTCGTAGGTAGCCAATTGCCGGGCAGAGCCGCCAAACAGTTGGTCGATGGCGCTTTCCCTGTCGTGCCGGCGCATTTTGTTGAGCGACTCCGAGGCGTCCGACGACACGGCGTACCAATTGACGCGAAATGCCTCGCCTGATGCCGCCCGTGCAAGTTCTCCGCGCACGGGAGCGGGCGCGGCTTCGATGACCCGCAGCAGGTCGCTGGCCTCGTTCAACAGGCCGGTCCGATCCAAGGATTCCCGAGAAAAGACACCGCCGAATAATCCGAACAAACTGACCAGGACGAGCGTGCCTGCGATGCTCAGGACTTCCGCTATGACGAACCGTCTGGCAATCGTATCCGCCGGCCATACTGCGATTGTCACTAGGAGATCCTCCATGGTTGCGCTGTCATCGTATCACTTCGTTTGTAGTGCAACTTGTTGCTGCCGGAGGATGCGGTTTGGTGTTGCATCGTTCGTACATTGTTTCTCCCGAGTCACAAACCGGAATTCAACCCGACGCATTGGCCGCATAAGCTGGCGCTCAATTCGGAGGTGATTTCATGACGCCACCCATTCCCTTCGGCGCGCGCTCGAGCGCTGACGAAGTCATTGCAGGCATCGATTTGACACGGCACAACATTGTTGTCACTGACTGTGACTCAACGATTGGTTTTCGGACGATGACCGCGCTCGCCGCGAACGGAGCTCACGTGATCGGGATGGCACGAAGCTTCCCGATTGCCAGCGCAGCCTGCAAAGCCGCCGGCTATCGCTGCAGCCCGGTCGCATGCGACTTTACCGACTTTGATTCCGTCAGCAGCGCCGTCGATGCCATGGAACGTGCAGCTGAGCCTCTCGATGCGATTGTGACTTCGAGCGGCGTCCGGATGTTTCAAGCCGGTACCACCCGCTACGGAATCGAGATGCACTTCCTGGCTCAGTATTTGACGCCCTTCGCGCTCGTGACCCGTTTGAGCGGGCTGCTTCGCGGGGGCAGCGGCCGCATTGTCATTGCGAGCGATGACACGGCTTCCAAGTCGGCTCCGGCCGGGGGAGTCATGTTTGACAATCTTGACGGGCGGCGATTCTACGACGCCAAGGTGTTTTTCGCACAGGCGCAATTGGCTTGCGCGCTCTTTGCCAGGGAATTGGCGCGCCGGATGACCCTGCGCGGTGTATCCGTCAATACTTACCGTGAGGGTAATTCCGTCGCAGAGACGGCCGCCGAGGCCAGGAATCGACAGTGGCGGTTGCGGCTGATCGCATCATTGAAGGCGCTCGTGCACCGGACGATTCTGGGCAATGCAGGTACCCCGACTTTGTTGGCGGCCAATCCCCAAGTCGCCGGCCATACGGGACTTCACTGGCACGGGTGCCAGATTCAAGCCAACGAACTCGTTGCGGATTCGAATATCGCCGGCAAGCTATGGGAGGTTTCCGATCAGCTCATTGCCCGCCTGAGCGGCGTGAAGTAAGTTGCTCTCATCAGAAAGCCCACTCACTCCCCTGAGGACATTCACAAATGACGCGCGTACCGTTGGGCCGAAAGGGCGTGATCTTGAGCCGGGCTCCGATCATCGAGGCGCGGTATTGCATGGTGCGAAGCCCGAGCCCGGGCGCATTTTGATCGGCGTCTTTCACCCCCCAACCGTCATCGCAGATCTCCAGCCGGACGTGCTCCCGCTCGATATCCAGGGTGACTTTGATGGAATTTGCATGCGAGTGCTTCAGCGCGTTCGCAAGCGCCTCCTGGGCGATTCGATAGAGATGATCGCTGGCCGCCGCGCTCAAGCCGAGCCGCACCACCTCGCTCACCGTGATATCCAAACTCGGGCCGGTCGGTTTCTTCAGCCGTGCGACCAGATCCCGCAGCGCGCCGACCAAACCACCTTCGGTCCGCCCGATCGGCGA
>Ga0210398_10001058_pt1 | contig 29599 bp, 22 predicted proteins | sample IncBWC4OmetaG_FD_161047 | JGI IMG/M metagenome (GOLD analysis project Ga0210398, IMG submission 161047) | Forest soil microbial communities from Barre Woods Harvard Forest LTER site, Petersham, Massachusetts, United States - Inc-BW-C-4-O | ecosystem: Environmental > Terrestrial > Soil >... | reverse complement strand
TGGCCCCGCTAAGCCTCAAGCGACTCCAGCGACTCACGCGACTCACGCGACTCACGCGACTCCAGCGACTCCAGCGACTCACGCGACACAAGCGACACAAGCGACTCCGGCGACTCCGGCGACTCCAGCGACTCCAGCGACTCCAGCGACTCCAGCGACTCCAGCGACTCCAGCGACTCCAGCGGCTCATGTCGCCCAAGTAGCGCACATGTCACGCGAAGTCTCGTGGGACGACTTCTTAGCGCAGGCGCGAAGCGCCGCGCGTACAGTGTTCGAACGCGCAGCGTTCAACACGCCAGTGTACATCCTGTATTCGTCCGGCACGACGGGATTGCCGAAGTGCATAGTCCACGGTGCCGGCGGCACGCTCCTGCAGCACGTGAAGGAGCTCGCACTCCACACCGATGTACAGCCCGGCGATCGCGTGTTCTACTACACGACCACCGGCTGGATGATGTGGAACTGGCTAGTCAGCGCCTTGGCCTTAGGCGCAACGGTAGTCTTGTACGATGGCGCCGCGATGCCAGACGCAAACCCTGCGATCCTGTGGGACCTCGCCGCCCGCGAGCGCATAGCTGTCTTCGGCACAAGCGCCAAATACTTGAGCCTAGCCGAGAAACGCGGAATCAAACCGCACGATCTCGACGCCCTGCGCACGATCCTATCAACCGGCAGCCCCCTAGCCGATCACAGCTTCGACTACGTCTACCGAGACGTAAAATCCGATGTCTGCCTGAGCAGCATCAGCGGCGGCACCGACATCGTCTCCTGCTTCGCCCTCGGCAACCCGATGTCCCCAGTCTGGCGCGGCGAGCTCCAATCGCTCGGCCTAGGGATGGCCGTCCAGATCTTCGACGACCACGGCCACCCCACAGACGACGCCGGCGAGCTCGTCTGCACGATGCCGTTCCCCAGCATGCCGGTCGCTTTCTGGAACGACCCGGGCGGCGCCCGGTACCGCGCCGCCTACTTCGAGCGCTTCAAGGCCGTCTGGCGCCACGGCGACTGGGCCCGCAAGACCGCACACGGCGGCCTCGTGATCTACGGCCGAAGCGACACGACACTCAACCCAGGCGGCGTCCGCATTGGCACGGCCGAGATCTACCGCCAGGTCGAGCAACTCCCTGAGATACTAGAGAGCGTTGTCGTCGGCCAGGACGTCGACGGCGATGTCCGCATCGTCCTCTTCGTACGCCTCGCCCCTGGCGCAGTACTGAACGACGCACTCCGCGATCGCATCAAGCGATCGATCCGGCAAAACGCCAGTCCGCACCACGTGCCACAGGTGATATGCGCAGTACCGGACATCCCCCGGACCGTAAGCGGAAAAATCGCCGAGATGGCCGTGCGCGACGCACTCCACGGGCGGCCTGTCCAGAATGTCGACGCGCTCGCCAACCCTGAGTCACTGAAGGACTTTCGATTAGATTCCTGACATGGCCACGCAGACGAAACCGACGCCCACGCCGACGGATACGTTCCCGATCAACGGAACGGACTATATCGAGTTCTACGTCGGCAACGCCAAGCAATCTTCGATCTACTATCGCACCACATTCGGGTTCCGACTCACCGCCTATCGCGGCCCGGAAACCGGCACGCGAGACCGCGCGAGCTACGTGCTCGAGCAGAACAAGGTCCGCCTGGTTCTGACCTCGCCCCTCCGCCCCGAGGGTTTCATCGCCGACCACGTCGCGCGCCACGGCGACGGCGTGCGCGACCTGGCGCTGTGGGTCGATGATGCCACGGACGCATACAAGAAGGCGGTCGAGCGCGGCGCAACGTCGGTCCAGGAACCCACCCGGTCCTCTGACGACCACGGCGAAATCGTCACCGCCGCCATTCAGACCTACGGCGAAACGATCCACTCACTCATCGAGCGGAAAAACTATCGCGGCCAATTCATGCCGGGTTTCGCACCGGTCGAGTCCCGCTATGCTCCGCCGGCAGTCGGCTTCCAATACGTCGACCACTGCGTCGGCAACGTGGAGCTCGGCGCGATGAACAAGTGGGTCGCGTTTTATGAAAAGGTGCTCGGCTTCTACAATCTGATCTCGTTCGACGACAAGGCGATCTCGACCGAATACTCGGCCTTGATGTCGAAAGTCGTGTCGAACGGCAACGGCCGCATCAAGTTCCCGCTGAACGAACCAGCCCAGGGTCGCCGGAAGTCCCAGATCGACGAGTACCTGGAGTTCTATAAGGGCCCAGGCGTCCAACACATCGCCATCGCAACGGACGACATCATTGCCACGGTCCGTGCGATGAGAGACCGCGGCGTCGAGTTCTTACGGGTGCCAACCACGTACTACGACACGGTCCTCGACCGCGTCGGCCATATCGACGAGGATATCACGCCGCTCCGCGACCTCGGCATCCTGGTCGACCGCGATGACGAAGGCTACTTACTGCAGATTTTCACGAAGCCGGTAGAAGATCGCCCAACGGTCTTTTACGAGGTGATCCAGCGCAAGGGCGCCAAATCCTTCGGCGCCGGCAACTTCAAGGCGCTGTTCGAAGCCATCGAGCGCGAGCAAGCCCTGCGAGGAAATCTCTGATGCCGATCTATCACACGCTCGGCCAGATCCCCCGCAAACGCCACACCGCCTTCCGCAAGCCGAACGGCGGGCTGTACGCCGAGGAGCTCATGGGCCACGAGGGCTTCGTCGGCACCTCGTCGCTCCTGTACCACACGCACCCTCCGACGACCGTCAAGTCCGTCCGCCGCGTGCGCGAGATCGCGTACGAGCCCGACCCGGACGAAACGCTGCGCCACCGCCATTTCCTCACGGGTCGCGTGAAAAAAGGCGGTAGCCCCACACTCGATCGGATCCCGCTCCTGTTCAACGCCGACGTGGCGATGCTCTACGTCGAGCCGGACGAGCAAGACCCGCATTTCTATCGCAACGCCCAAGGCGATGAGCTGGTCTATGTCAGCAAGGGCGCCGGCACGCTGGAGAGCGTGTACGGCGACCTCCCGTATCACGAAGGCGACTATCTCGTGATTCATCGCGGAATCCTGCATCGGTACAAGCTCGACATGAGCGCGGGTCCCACGAAACTGCTCGTCATCGAGTCCCGCGGTCACATCCGCTGGCCGAAACGCTATCGCAACGACGTCGGCCAGTTGATCGAGGGCGCGCCCTATTCGGAACGCGACATACGTCGCCCCGAGATCCTCCGTTCGCACGACGAGATGGGCGATTTTCGTTTGCTGGTCAAGCAATACAACGGCATCAACGAGTTGATCCTCGATCACCACCCGTTCGACGTCGTTGGCTGGGATGGGTATTTCTATCCCTGGGCCTTCAACATCATGGACTTCGAGCCGATCGTCGGCCGTGTCCATCAGCCGCCGCCGGTGCACCAGACGTTCCAGGGCGACGGCTTCGTGGTCTGCTCGTTCTGCCCAAGACCATTCGATTTCGATCCGAACGCCGTCCCGGCCCCGTACAATCACAGCAACGTCGACTCCGACGAGGTGCTGTACTACGCGTCGAGCGAGTTTATGAGCCGGAAGGGCATTGAGTTCGGCAGCGTGACCCATCACCCGGACGGAATTCCCCACGGCCCACATCCGGGACGGGCCGAGGCGAGTATCGGGGCCAAGTACACGAACGAGCTCGCCGTCATGATGGACTCGTTTCGCCCCCTCAAGGTGGCGAAGGCCGCGATCCCCATCGAAGATCCGAACTATCACCGTTCCTGGATCGAAGCCCAACACGCCGGATTCAACCCGCCGACAACGTGAGAACGGTCGTCGCGGCCCTCGCCGCGCTGTGCACAACCGCCGGGGCTCAGGTGCCCCGGTTAGCAATCGAACGGTACACGCTCCCGAACGGACTCACGGTCGTCCTCCAGCCCGACCACTCGGCCCCCGTCGTCGCGGTCCGCATTGAGTACCACGTCGGTTCGGCCGATGAGCGCCCCGGCCGGACGGGGTTCGCGCATCTGTTCGAGCACATCATGTTCATGGGCTCCGAGCACGTACCGCTTGGGCATTTTGACCAGTGGCTCGAACAAGCCGGCGCGAACAACAACGCCTACACGACCCACGACGTCACGAGCTTCTACGAGTGGATGCCGTCGAACGCGCTCCCGCTCGCGCTGTGGCTCGACGCCGACCGCATGGGTTGGCTCCTGCCGACGATGACGCTCGCGCGCGTCGACGTGCAGCGCGACGTCGTGAAGAACGAGCGACGCCAGCGCATCGACAACGCGCCATATGGTCGTGCCAACGAGACCATTCTGGCCGCGCTCTACCCGTCCGCCGATCCCTATTCCTGGTCTGTGATCGGCTCGATGACAGATTTGTCGGCGGCATCACTCGGTGACGTGCAAACATTCTTCAAGACCTACTACGCACCAAACAACGCGACCCTGGTTGTCGTCGGTGACTTCGCGCCCGACTCCGCGAAGCATTGGATCGCCGCTGATTTCGGATCGATCCCACGCGGCTCCGTGGTTCCGACTCGTCCGACGGTCGCGCCGTTCACGCTTGCGCATGACACGACACTGACGCTCCAGGACCGCGTCCAACTGCCGCGCGTGTACTACGCCTGGCACGGCGTCAAGGTCTACAGCCCGGACGATGCGGCGCTCGATCTCCTCGCCTATATCCTGGCCGGCGACAATGCGTCTCGCCTCTACACGACACTGGTGCACGACCGCCAGTTGGCACAGGACGTCGGAGCCCAAAACCAAGACTTTCGGCTCGAAGGCCTGTTCACGATCGTCGTCACGCCGAAACCGAATATTTCAACCAATGCAGTGGACACGGTATTGCAGGCCGAGCTGTCGCGAGTCGTGGACGGTGGCGTGACCGATGCCGAGCTCACGCGCGCGCGAAACGTTCAGCGTACGGCGATGCTCGATCGACTCGCCGGCGTCACTGAGCGCTCCGATCAGCTGGCCTACTACGACTATGTCGTCGGCACCCCGGACTACGTGTCACAGGATCTCGAACGCTATGAGCACGTGACGCTCGCGGATATCCAGCGCGTCGCTCGCACCTATATCGGCGCCCACAAGGTGGTGCTCACCGTGGTCCCGCAAACATGAAGCGTTTGCCACTCGTGATGGTATTGGCCGCGGTGACCGCACACGCGCAGGCCAACGCGCCCGCGGGCCGGACCACGCCGCCGACGCTCGGCCCCCCGCCAAAGATCTCGCTCCCGCCGATTCACGAGCGAAATCTCCCAAACGGAATGCGACTCCTGGTCGTCGAACGCCACGAGATCCCGCTCGTCGATGCCGTTCTGGTACTTGGCGCGGGCCCGGAAGCCGACCCCGCGGCCAAGTCGGGCGTCGCGACGCTGGTCGCGAGCATGCTCACGCGCGGCACGCCGACGCGATCCGCCGCGGACATCGCCGCGCAGACCGCGACCCTCGGCGCATCGCTCGACGCCGGCTCGTCTTGGGACCACACCGTGGTGTCGCTCCACGTTCCGACCGCGACGCTCGACAGCGCCTGGTCGCTCTTCGCCGACCTCGTGTTGCACTCCACGTTCCCGGACTCCGAGTTTGCGCGGGTCAAACGGGAACGCCTCACCGACCTCGTCGAGCTCTCAGACCGCGCCCCGGAAGTGGCCGACCGCGCTCTCGCCACGATCCTCTTCGGCCCCGACCACCCCTACGGCCGTCCATCGCTCGGCAGCGAACAGTCGGTGAACGCGATCACGACCAACGACATCCGTGGCTTCTACGACGCGACGTTCAGCGCCGGGAACGCGACGTTGATCGTCGTTGGCGATGTCACCGTCGACGGGGTCGCCGCCAAAGCCAAAGAGTTATTCGGCGGCTGGAAGCGCGGCTCGGCCAACGCGGATCCGGTGCCCCGGCCGTCTTCGCCGCCCGCGGCCGCGACCACGATCTACGTGATCGACAAGCACGACGCGCCGCAATCGTCGATTCGCTTGGGCTCGGTCGCGGTCGCGCGGTCAACGCCCGACTACTTCCCGATCGACGTGATGAACACGATCCTTGGCGGCGCGTTCACCAGCCGACTGAACGAGAACCTGCGGGAAACGCACGCCTATACGTACGGCGCGTTCTCGGGCTTCGGCATGCGGCGCTTCCCGGGCCCGTTCCTCGCCGAGGCCGAGGTGGTGGCCACGAAAACGGATTCGTCGCTGTTGCAGTTCATGCACGAGCTCAATGCGATTCGCGATACCGTGCCAATGGCCGAGTTGCGGAAGGCGAAGCGCTATCTCGAGCTGCAGCTGCCCGGCGAGCTCGAGACCTCGCGCGACATCGCCGGGCAACTGGTGCCGGTCGCCGTCTATCATTTGCCGCTCGACTTCTACAACACCTACCAGGCACACATCGCGGCGGTCACGCGCGCCGACGTGCAACGCGTGGCGCGGGCGTATGTCGATCCCACGCACGTGGTCATCGTCGTCGTCGGCGACCGCGCCGCGATCGAGGCGCCGCTGCGCGCGACGCATGTCGGCCCGGTGCAGGATCGGAATCTCGACGGACTCCCCACTGCCCAGTGATATGCGCGCTATGCGACTGCTGGCTCTCGGCACCTCGGCGCTCCTGTCCCTCGCCCTGACGAGCGATCAGCATCCGATAACGTTCGACGAGTTCTCCGCGGTCGGCGCGGTCTCCGACCCGCAGATCTCGCCCGATGGCCACACGGTGTTGTACACGGTCACCACGGCGGACCTCTCGACGAACAAGCGGACGTCGTTCACCTGGCGCATCTCCTCCTCCGGAGGCTCGACGCACCGCTTCCCGGATGACACGACGAAAGCGACCGAGGCGCGGTGGTCACCCGATGGCCGGCGCGTCGCGTATATCGCGGGTGGCCAACTCTGGGTCGCCAGCGGCGAAGGCGCCGCGCGCAATCAAATCACCAAGTTGACCGGCGAAGCCACGGGCCCGAAGTGGTCGCCGGACGGCGCCAAGATCGCGTTCACATCGCGCGTCTATCCGACATGCATGGACGACGCGTGCAACGCCAAGACGGCGAAAGCGAGCGATGCGAACCCGGTCAAGGCGCACATCGCCGATCACTTGCTCTATCGCCATTGGAACGCGTGGGACGACGGCACGCGAGCCCATCTCTTTGTCGTGTCACCAGACGGTGGCACGCCCTCGGACCTCACGCCGGGCGCTCCCTATGATGTCCCGCCAGGCCCGTTCGGTGGAAGCGAAGGCTACGCCTTCTCGCCCGATGGCAAAGAGCTGGCGTTCAGCGCCAAAGACCAGGGCGCATCGGATGCCTGGTCAACGAACGTCGATGTCTACACGGTCCCGGTCACGGGCGGCCAGGTCACCGACATCACCCGCGACAACCACGGCGCCGACGACAATCCGGTGTACTCGCCGGATGGTCGCTACATCGCCTATCAATCACAGGCCCGCGCGGGATTCGAGTCCGACCGCTGGCGGCTCATGCTCTACAACCGCCAGACGAATCATGCGGCCGAGCTGCTCCCGTCGTGGGATCGCAACGCCGACGCTTACGAGTTCACGCCGGACAGCGCGTTGGTGATCGGCACGGTCGACAAGAGCCGCACCAAGATCTATCGCGTCCCCGTGACGGGCGGTACGCCGACGCTGCTCGTGGCTGATCACAACAACGCCTCATTCACGTTGTCGTCAGACGGCCACACGATGGCCTGGGTGCGCGACGCCGCCGATCATCCGGCCGAGGTCTATGTGGGATCGTTGGGACCCCGTGGCATGGCGCAAGTCAAGCAGGTCTCGCACGTGAACGATGCGCTGGTCGCTCGCCTCAAGCTCTACCCGTTGGAAGAGTTCTGGTACGCCGGCGCCGGCGGCGACAGCGTGCAAGGGTTCATCTTGAAGCCGCCGCAGTGGGATCAGGCCAAGACCTTTCCGGGTGTGGTGCTGATTCACGGCGGCCCGCAAGGCGAGTGGCTCGATAACTGGCACTCCCGTTGGAACTACCAGATGTTCGCCGCGCCGGGTTTTGGCGTGATCATCGTCAATCCGCGCGGTTCTGCCGGCTACGGCCAGAAGTTCGTCGACGAGGTGTCGAAGGACTGGGGTGGCAAAGCGTACACCGACATCATGGATGGCGTCGACGCCGCGCTCACGCACGCACCCTGGATCGACCGCACGCGCTTGGGGGCGGCCGGTGGGTCGTATGGTGGATACATGGTGAACTGGATCGCTGGTCATAGCGACCGGTTCAAAGCACTCGTGTCCCACGCGGGGCCGTACAACCTCGAGAACATGTACGGCGCCACGGAGGAAGTCTGGTTCCCCGAGTGGGAATACGGCGGGCCGTTCTGGGATTCGACGGCGATGGCCACGCAGTATCGCACGTATTCGCCGCACCTGTACGCGAAGAACTTCAAGACGCCGACGCTCGTGCTCCACGGCGAGCGCGATTATCGCGTGCCGTATACCGAAGGGCTCTCGATGTTCACGGCGCTGCAGCGTCAGGGCGTTCCCAGCCGTCTCGTTGTCTTTCCCGACGAGGGGCACTGGATCGGCAAGCCGCAGAACCAGCGGCTCTGGTGGTCGGAGGTGCAGGGCTGGTTGACGAAGTACCTGTCACCCCCGACCACGAAAGCGAGCCGCTAAACGATGGCCAACTGTCGCAGCGCGCCGGGTGTGGTCGCTGCGACCTCCTTGAACGTGTCGTCCAGCCGGCTCACGACGTCTTCGAGCAACGGCTGCGGGATATTGAGCGCGGGCTCGAGCCGGATGGTCTGCGCCTTCGAGTAGGTCCCGGCGACCAGCACGCCTCTCTTGAACAACCCGGAGGCGACTTTCCACCCGATCTCCTGAGTGGAAAACTCCATCCCGATCAGCAGCCCCTTGCCGGTCGCCTCTTTCAGCACGCCGGGATATCGCGCGCGCAGAAGGTGCAGTTGCCGCAACAAGTACTCGCCTTTGACGGCCGCCTGACCCGGTAGGTCCTCGTCGAGCGTGACGGTAATCGCGGCGATGCCCGCGGCACACGCGATCGGGTTGCCCCCGAACGTCGTCGAGTGGATGATGGGATTCGGGATCATCACTTCCCAAATCTTCGCGGTCGACACGAACGCCGAGAGCGGCATGACGCCGCCGCCGAGGGCTTTGCCGAGACACATGATGTCGGGCACGACGCCCCAGTGGTCGAGTCCCCAGAGCTTCCCGGTGCGCCCCATGCCAGTCTGCACTTCATCGGCGATGAACAGCGCGCCATACCGGTCGCAGATCTCGCGCACGCGCGGGAAGTAATCATCAGGCGGCACGATACCGCCGGCTTCGCCTTGCACGGGCTCCAAGACCACACCGGCTACGCTCACGCCGATCGCCTCGAGCCGCTCGAACTCGGTCTCCAACGCATCCGCATCGCCATACGGGACGAATCGCACATCCTGCATACCGCTCTGAAACGGTGCGCGGAACGATGCTTTCCCCATGAGCGACAGCGATCCGAGCGATTTGCCGTGGAACCCCGAAAGCGCCGCGATGAACGTGCTCCGCTTCGTGTATAAGCGGGCCAGCTTGAGCGCGCCCTCGATGGCGTCGGTGCCGTTGTTGATGAAGAAGGAGTTCTGGAGATCGCCCGGTGTGATTTCCGCGACCAACCGGGCCAAGGCTCCGCGCCACGGCTCCAACAGCTCTTGGCTGTTGAGCGCCATACGAGGAAGCTGGGTGGTGACCGCCGCGACGATGCGCGGATGGTTGATGCCGGCGGAGAAGATGCCGTAGCCGCCGAGGCAGTCGATGTATTCTCGACCGAGTATGTCTTTCAGGATCGAGCCCTGTCCCGACCACTCGAGGGCGGCATATTGGCCGGCCTCGGTTACCGACTTGCGATAGGTGATGAAGCCGCGGTTGTAGTACTCCGCGTAGTTCTGCACGGTCTCGGTGATGAGTGCGTGCGACTCTTCCAGCGTCAGGTTGGTGGCCGACAGCAGGTTGAGGTAGTGCTCAGCGTGCTGTAGCACCTCGGAGTTCGGCAAACGCAATTAATCGGCGCTCCTGGTAAAGGTATGCTAGTAAGGTCGGCATACGCCCGATCGGAGCGCAAGTACAAGTGTCTACGCGGATTTGATCTCCGTCCAGATCTGATCCCAGACCGCCGTATCGCGGCCGAGATCAACTTGCAACTCCAGTCGCCGCAACTCGTCCGCGGTCGGATACGGCACAGGATGCTGCATCAGCTTGAGGGCCGCCGCGTTAGGCGTACCGTAGCCCGTGAAGTCAGAGATCGTGGCCTGCACATCGGGCCGCAGGATGTAATTCATGAACTCGTGCGCCGCCCGTTTATGGGGCGCGGATCGCGGGATCACGAGCGAATCCTCCCATATGGTGCAGCCTTCTTTCGGCACCACATACCCGATATTCGGCTGCTCGACTTTCGCCTGCGTCGCATCGCCGTTCCAGAGCTGCGCGATCCACACGTCCCCGGAGATGAGCTGCCCTTTGACGGGCGCCGAGATATACGCCTTGAGATTCTTCTTGGCCGCGATCGCATCGACCTTCGCGTGAGCGAGCTCGTCCGAATCTTCCGAGTTGAGGCTATGTCCGCGATAGCGAAGCCACGAGCCGATGACGTCCCGCCCATCATCCATCTGCGTCATCTTCCCGCTATACCGCGCGTCTTGCAGCACCGCCCAACTATCGGGTGCGTCGACTTTGTCCGACCGGAACGCGATGCCGGTCACCCCCCACTGCCACGGCACCGTGTGCGCGTTGCCGGGATCGAACGGTGGGTTCAAGAACAGCGGGGCGATGTTCCCCCAGTTCGTCAGATACTGCCGATGAATCGGCGATGCAATGCCCACCGCCTTGAGCACGGACACCGCATAGCTCGACGGGAACACGAGGTCGTAACCGGTCGCACCGGTAAGCAACTTGGCGAGCATCTCTTCGTTGCTCTCATAGACGTCATACGTGACCTTCACCCCGAACTCTTTCTCGAAATTCGAGATGGTATCGGGCGCCACGTAATCCGACCAGTTGTAAATACTGAGCCTCTTCTCGATCGGCCCCAACGGCTCGGCCGCCTCGGTCGCATCCGCCGCCGTTCGCTGCTCCGGCGTCAGCGTATCCCGCAGTTGGCGACACGCGGCCAGGAGTGACCCCAGGCCGAGGGCGATCAGCTCACGCCGATTCACGAGTCAATTTCTCCGCCACATACAAGAGAATGGACGTGCCAATCACGATGACCGTACTGATGGCATTGATACTCGGCTCGACGTTGCGCCGCACCATGCTGTAAATGATGAGTGGCAACGTACTCGACCCCGATCCCGCCACAAACGAGGTAATGACGAAATCGTCGAACGACAAAATGAACGTCAGCAAAGCGGCCGAGATGATCCCGGGCCAAAGCAGCGGCACGGTGATCTTCCAAAACGCCGTGATCTCATCGGCGCCGAGCGTCATGGCGGCTTCTTCGAGCGTCTCGTCCATCCCCGCGAGCCGCGACAACACGACGACGACCACAAACGAGATCGAGAACGCCACATGCGCGATGACAATCGTCCCGAGCCCCAATGGAACGCGCAAGAACACGAACAAGATGAGCAGTGAGATCCCGGTGACGATCTCGGGCGTCACGATGGGCACATAGATGAGCCCTTCATACAACGTCCGCCCTCGGAACCGGTGCCGCGCCAATGCCAGCGCGATGAGCGTCCCACAAGCGGTCGCGATCACCGTCGCCGACACGCCAACGATGAGACTCGCGCGCAGCGCCGCCAGAATATCCTCGCGCTCGAGGAGCCGCTGATACCAATGCAGCGTGAACCCCGTCCAATTCACCGAAAACTTCGATGCATTGAACGAGAATGCCACGAGCACGAGTACGGGGAGATGCATGAGGAACAGCACGATGGCGGTAAAAGCCACGAGCCACCGGGGCATCCTATTCACGTTCACGCCCGACCCTGAGATACAGCAGCGCAGCCACCAGCACGAGGGTCATCAAGATGAGCGAGGCCGCCGACCCGAATGGCCAGTTGCGCGCGGTCGAGAACTGGTTCTGGATCAGGTTCCCAACCAACAGGCCCTTTGCCCCGCCGAGGAGATCCGACGTCAGAAACGATCCGAGCGCGGGAATGAACACGAGCAATGACCCAGCAACCAGCCCCGGTCCCGAAAGCGGCAACGTGACCCGCCAAAATCGTGCGGCGGGCTTGGCGCCGAGGACTTCCGCGGCTTCGAGCAGCGACGGATCGATCTTCTCGAGCGACGCATACACGGGCAGGATCAGAAAGGGCAGGTACCCGTATACGAGCCCGGCAAACACGGCGAAGGGTGTATACAGCATCTCGATCGGCTGCTTGATGATGCCAAGCCCCATCAGCCAGCTATTGACCAGCCCCGTATCGCGCATGAGAAAAATCATGGCGAACGTGCGCACCAGAAAACTCGTCCAGAATGGCAGCACGACGAGAAACAGCAGCAGCGTGCGCCATTTACCGCTTCTGGTGATCGCGTACGCGACCGGGTATCCCGCCAACACACAAAACGCCGTGGTGAGCACGGCGATCACGAACGTGCGCTCGAGAATGACGAGGTACACGGGATGCAGGAATCGCGCGTACGCTTCCAGCGTGAACCCGGGATCGACCCCGCCATAGGTGCCGCGCGGCATGAAGCTGTACGCGCACATGACGACGACGGGAACAATGAAGAACACGATCATCCACAACGTCCCCGGCCCGAGCAACGCCCACGCCTCGGCCTCCCGCCGCCGCGCGAGCCACGCCAGGAGCCGTCGCCTCACTCATCCTCCAGGATCTGGCAGTCCTCTGGCTTCCACGCCACGACGGCTTCGTCTCCGCGACGCCACGGCAACGGATTGATCAGCTGGCCTTCATTGCGTAGCGCCACCGTCATGTCCGTTCCGCCGGGCAGCGACACGACCACGTGCATGGTCTCGCCGAGATAGATGACGTCACGCACGGAGCCACACAGGGCATTCTCGCCGGGTGGCACGTGACCGGGCCGCACGAGATCCAGCCACTCGGGCCGGACAGCGATACGAATGGTCCGTCCTGGCTGTACCCCATTCGCGCTCGGCACACGAAATGTGGTGTCGCCCCACTGCACGTCCCATAACCCGCCACTCGGACCCAGCACTCGACCATCGAGAAAGTTCGACTCGCCAATGAACTTGGCCACGAACCCGGTCCGTGGATTCTCATATATCTCGGCCGGCGTCCCGAGCTGCGCCACGCGCCCATTCGACATGACGGCGATCCGATCGGACATCGTGAGCGCTTCTTCTTGGTCGTGCGTGACGTAGATGAACGTCGTCCCGAGCTGCTTGTTGAGCGACTTGAGCTCGAGCTGCATCTCCTTCCTCAGCTGCAAGTCGATCGCGCCGAGCGGCTCGTCGAGCAACAAGATGGTGGGCTCGAGCACGAGTGCCCGTGCGAGCGCTACACGCTGCCGCTGCCCGCCCGACAACTGACTCGGATTGCGCCGGGCGAACGTCCCGGGATCCAATCGGACCAGCGTCAACGCGTTGCGGACGCGGTCCCCGATCTCGTTCTTTGGCGTTTTTCTCTGCTCGAGCCCGAACGCGACATTGCGCTCGACCGTCAGATGCGGAAAGAGCGCATAATTCTGAAACACCATGGCCAACCGGCGCTCGTATGGCCGTTGGTCATTGACGACCGCGCCCATGAGCCGCACTTGACCGCCATCCGCGTCCGGCGTCTCGAATCCCGCGATGAGCCGGAGTGTCGTCGTCTTCCCACATCCCGAAGGCCCGAGCATCGAGAAGAACTCGCCGCGCTCGATCGCGAATGAGACATCGCGTACGGCCTGCGTGCCATTGAAGCTTTTCGATACGCCTTTGAGCTCGACGACCGGATCGGCCATCAGCGGCTTGCCTGGAGCGCCGCGCCCAACACCGCGAGTCCTTCATCGACGATCGGGTCCTCGATCATCAGTGGCGACAGGATTCTGACGACATTACCGAATGTCCCGGCCGAAAGGAGCACAAGCCCTCTCCCGAGCGCCTCCTTCAGCACGCGCCCGGTGCGCTCTTTGTCCGGCTCCTTTCCGTCCTTTATCAGTTCGATCGCCTTCATCGCGCCGAGCCCGCGCACGTCGCCAATCCCGGGATCCGCCTCGGCGAAACATCTGAGCTGTGCGCCGACCCGCTCTCCAAGTCTCGCCGCTCTTCCAGGAATGTCGTCCTGGTCCATCGCGTCAAACACCGCCAACGCCGCCGCGCAGGCCAGCGGATTCCCGCCGTACGTCCCGCCGAGCCCCCCGACTTGAGCCGCATCCATGGCGTCTGCTCGCCCGGTGACTGAGGCCAGCGGCAACCCACTGGCCAGCGACTTGGCGCTGATGACGATATCCGGCACCAGATCATAATGCTCGCACGCGAACAGCTTTCCGGTCCGCCCGAATCCGGTTTGAATCTCGTCGTCGATGAGCACAATGCCGTGCGCCTTCGCGAATGCCGCGAGCGCGCGCACGTAGGCCGGTGGCGCAGGTACGAAGCCACCCTCGCCGAGTTGCAACTCGATGATGATCGCCGCCACCGATTCAGGGTCGACGAGCCCGGCGAACAGACGCTCGTCAAACGTGCCGTACTCCGGATACCGGTAGGTGTACGGGAACGGCAGCCGGTAGACCTCGGGCGCGAAGGGGCCAAACCCTTTCTTGTACGGATTGACCTTGGCGGTCAACGCCATCGCGAGATTCGTCCGTCCATGAAACGCGTGATCGAAGCACACGATCGCCTGCCGCCCGGTGAACGTCCGCGCGATCTTGACCGCGTTCTCGACAGCTTCCGCGCCACTGTTGACGAACATGGTGCGCTTCTCGTGCGCGCCGGGAGTCCGCGCGTTGAGCCGCTCCGCTAAAGCGATGTACGGTTCATACGACGCGACGCCAAAGCACACGTGCGTGAACGCGTCGAGTTGCGCCTTGACCGCATTCACGACCCGCGCATTCCGGTGCCCGACATTCATGACGCCAATGCCGCCCGCGAAGTCGATCAACCGGTTGCCGTCCACGTCGGTCAGCACGGCGCCCTCGGCGCGCGCGATGGCGATCGGCGTGGTCGCGGGCACGCCGCGCGGAACGGCACGCGCGCGACGCTCCATGAGCGCGCGGCTTGCGGGTCCTGGCACCGCCGTTCGAAGCTCGATGACCCCCATTGTCTCCTCTCTCGACGCGGCTCGTGGGACGCTATAAGATGGTGCGATGAGCCGTTACACTCCAGCACTGCTCGTGTTCGCGCTCGCCTGTGGTGGCGCGGACCACACGCCGGCGGCCAGCCACGGCCCCGTTACCCGGATCGCGATCGCGCGGACGAGCGACGCGCGGGCCGACGCGGTGACATACCTGGCGAAGCTCTGCCCCAAGCCGATCGGCGGTGAGCTGAATTTCATGGTCTGGGAAGGGTACACCGACACGCTGTTCACGGCGCCGTTCGAGCGTGCCTGCGGCGTCAGGGTCAACCCGACCTACATGGGCTCGAGCGACGATCTCGTCGCCAAGCTGCGCGCCGGCGGCGCCCAGTCGGTCGACCTCATCTCGCCCTCGAGTGATGCGGTCACGGCGATCATCCAAGCCGGCCTGGCCTCGCCACTCGATCTGTCCCGCATCCCTACCTACGCGGAGCTCTCGGCGAGTTTCCGAGCGCTACCGCTCGCAAAAAAAGATGGGCAAACCTATGGCCTCCCGTGGGCGTTTGGACCAAACCCGCTGATTTACGACACGACGAAGGTGCACCCCACGCCTGCCTCCTGGTCGGTCCTTTGGGAGCCCGCATATCGCGGCAAAATCTCGCTGCAAGATGACATTGCGACCTTGTACATGGTCGCGCAGTACCTGGGGATGGACGACCGGAACGACAAGAGCAAACTCTACAACCTCTCCGACGCCGACCTGGCCAAGGTCAAGGCGAAGATGCTGGAGCTCCGCCCCAGCGTCCGGAAGTATTGGGCAACCGCTGGAGACCTCACCCAGCTCTTCCAGAGCGGCGAGGTCAGGCTCGGCGAAGGCTGGCCACTCATGACCCACCAGCTGCGCCTCGCCAAGTTCCCGGCGGGCGAGGTCATTCCCAAAGAAGGCACGACCGCTTGGGCCGACCACTGGGTGCTCACCTCCGGCGCCCAGAACCTCGATGCCGCCTACGCCTGGCTCGAGTACGCGGCCCAGCCGTTCACGCAAAAACTGCTCGCTGACGTCACCGGCTACATCGTCGCCAACCCGGCCGCCAAGACGTACATGACGCCAGACCAGGCCGCCGGCCAACACGACGTCGCTGACTACGGCGCGCAGGTCAACTTCTGGCAGTGGAGCCCGCGGCGCGAGAAGTACCAGGAGATCTGGAACGAGGTCAAGGCCGCCAAGTGAGTCTCCTCGAACTGAGAGAGCTGTCGCGGCGCTTCGGCGACTTCGTCGCGCTCGATAGCGTCAATCTCTCCGTTCAAGCGGGCGAGTTTCTGACGGTCCTCGGCGCGTCGGGCTCGGGAAAGACGACCACCCTCCGGTTGATCGCTGGCTTCGACCGCCCAACGTCAGGCTCGATCTGGATGGACGGGACCGACCTGGCGCCACTCCCGCCATTTCGCCGCCCGGTCAACACGGTCTTCCAGCACTACGCCCTGTTCCCGCACATGAGCGTGCGCGACAATGTCGGCTACGGGCTCCGAATGCAAAAAGTCGCGCCGGCCGAGATCGCGCGTCGCGTAGACGAGGCCCTCGCGATGGTGCGGCTCGGCGACTTCGGCGCTCGCGCACCAAAGCAACTCTCCGGCGGCCAACAACAGCGCGTGGCGCTCGCCCGCGCCTTGGTCAACCGCCCGCGCGTGCTCCTCCTCGACGAGCCGCTCGGCGCGCTCGACCTGAAACTTCGGCGCGAGATGCAGCTCGAGCTCAAGCAGCTCCAGACCCAGGTCGGCATCACGTTCATCTACGTGACGCATGATCAGGAAGAGGCTCTGACGATGTCCGACCGCATCGTCCTCATGCGCGCCGGCCGCATCGAGCAGATCGGCACGCCGCGCGAGATGTACGACAGCCCACGCTCACGCTACGTCGCGGATTTCATCGGCGACACGAATCTCCTTCGTATCGATGGCAACGAGCTCTCCGTCCGACCGGAGCACGTCCAGTTGGTTGCCGCCGAAGGCGGCGCCATGCCTGGAGTTGTCGATGCGGTCACATTCGTCGGCTCCACATATCGAGTCCGAGTAGCGCTGGCCGATGGCCAAAAGGTCGTCGCCCTCCAGGGTGCACCACGAGAGATCGGGCAACGCGTTGCGGTGCAGTGGGACCCCAGCCGTGGCGTGATCGTCCGTGACTGACCGCCGCCGCCCATGGGTCATCGTCGGCACCGCGATCCCACTCATGTGGGTGGCCGTCACGCTGCTGCTGCCCTATGCGCTCCTGCTCGTCCAATCGTTCTGGCACCAGGGCGCGAACGGCCGACCGACGCACGATCTGACGCTCGCCAACTACGTCCGGCTGTTCAGCACGTCGCTCTACCCGTCGACGATCCTGTATTCGGCCGGCGTGGCGCTGCGCGTGACGATAGCGTCGCTGCTCTTGGCGTACCCGCTCGCGTATCTCCTCGCCTTCAAAGTCCAGCGCCACAAGCAGCTGCTGTACATGGCGGTGATCATCCCGCTGTGGGTCAGCTATCTCGTTCGCGCCTACGCCTGGAAGATCATCCTCGGCCAACAGGGCGTCGTCAATGGCATTCTGATGTCCCTCGGGATCGTCCACGCCCCAGTGACATTCTTCCTCTACAGCACGGCCGCCGTCGTGATCGCGCTCACGCACATCTACACGCCGTTCACGCTGATGCCGATCTACGCGGTCCTCGAGTCCATCCCGCCGTCGCTGCGCGAAGCCAGTCACGATCTCTACGGCAATCGCTGGCGCACCTTCTGGCACGTGACGCTCCCGCTGTCGCTGCCTGGCGTGCTCGCCGGCTGCACGTTCGCGTTCGTCCTCAGCATGGGCGACTTCCTCGCGCCGCAGCTCTTGGGCGGCAACGACAGCGCGCTCATGGTCTCGAATCTCGTCTGGAGCTTGTTCGGCGTTTCCTCCGACTGGCCACTCGGCGCCGCCGTCTCGGTCGTCATGCTGGCACTCACGCTGACCTTGCTCTGGATCGCCAACCGCGCCAGTCCCGCGGCTCGCAAATATCGATGACGATAGTCAAACGCGATTGGCCTTTGTATGCATACAGCACGGCGGTCTTTGCTTTTCTGTACCTGCCGCTCGTGGTGGTCGTGATGTACTCGTTCCACACCGAGAGCATCATCGCCTGGCCGCTCAAGCTCGGCACGCTCAAATGGTACGGTGTGTTGGCCCACGACCGGGGAATGCTGTCGGCCACGTGGGCCAGCCTCGAGCTCGCCGTCATGGCGGTCGCGATTGCTATACTCGTCGGCGTGCCTGGCGCGTTTGTGCTGGACCGCGTCGAATTTCCCGGGAAAGAAGCATTTCGCCAGCTGGTGCTCCTACCACTGATACTTCCCGGGATCATTACGGGTGTCGCACTACTCAGCTACTTCTCGTTCCTGCACCTGAGCCTCTCAGCGGGCTACCCAACAATCCCCGGCTGGCCAGTCGTGATCGGTCACGGCGCTGCCCTCACCTCGGTTGTAGTCACACAAGTTTTCGCGCGACTCCAACGCGTGGACCGATCGCTCGAAGAAGCCAGCGCCGATCTCTACGCCAATCCGTGGCGCACGTTCTGGTACGTGACGCTGCCGACGATTCGCACTGCGCTCCTCGGCGCCGGACTCCTCGTCTTCACGTTGAGCTTGGATGAGATCGCCGTGACCTTTTTTCTGATCGGCCGCCAGAATACGCTTCCCTTACAAATCTGGGGCGTTCTGCGGCGCGGCATCACACCGGAGGTCAACGCGATCTCCACGCTAATTTTCGCCGTGTCGGTCGTCGTGATCATTCTGTGGTCCCGCCTAATGGAAGAAGCCTAAGGGCTCGGGGAGAGCTATGCGCGCATATCGCATGTACATCAACGGCAAGTTCGTCGACGCGGCGGACAAATCCACGCTCCCCGTCTACGAGCCCGCGACGGAAGAGGTGATGGCGACCGTGCCAGCCGGCAAGGCCGTCGACATCGATCGCGCGGTCGCCGCCGCCAAGACTGCCTTCTACGAGGTCTGGCGCGGGACCAATGCGCAAGAGCGCGGCCGCATTCTCTTCCGCATCGCCGAGCGCATCCGCGCCCGCCGGGCCGAGCTGGCCGAGATCGAGACGCGAAACTCGGGCAAGCCGATCGTCGAAGCCGAGTACGACATGGATGACTCGGCCACATGCTTCGAGTACTACGGCGGCCTCGCGACAAAAATAAATGGCGAAGTAATCCCCGTTCCCGCTCCAGCGATCACCCTGGCATTGCGTGAGCCGATGGGCGTTGCTGGCCAGATCATCCCGTGGAACTATCCACTCGGCATGGCCGCCTGGAAACTCGGTCCCGCCTTAGCCGCCGGATGCACGGTAGTAATCAAGCCGGCCGAGCAAACCCCGCTCTCCCTCCTAGCTCTGGCCGAAGACTTCGAATCCGTCGGCCTCCCACCAGGAGTCGTCAACATCGTCACCGGTGATGGTCCGGGTGCCGGCGCCCCGATCGTCCGCCACAAGGACGTGCGCAAGATTGCTTTCACGGGCAGTGCCACAGTCGGCCGCACGATCATGCGCGAGGCCGCGGAGTCACTCAAGCGGGTATCACTGGAGCTCGGTGGGAAATCACCCAATATCTTTTTCGCCGACGCCGACTTCGAAGCAGCCATAGACGGCGCACTATTTGGTGTGTTTATCAACCAAGGCGAAGTTTGCTCGGCCGGCAGCCGAGTGTTGGTCCAGAAAGACATCTACAATAAGTTCGTCGACGCGATGAGCGAGAAGGCCAAGACGATCACCGTCGGCAACGGCCTCGATCGCGCCACGAAGATGGGCCCATTGGTCAGCGCCGAACAGCGCGACCGCGTCCGCGAGTATCTCGCGATCGGAGCAAAAGAGGCGAAAGTCGCCACCGGCGGCGGCGTGCCAAAGGGGAAGGGCTGGTACGTCGAGCCCACGATCTTCTACGACGTCGACAACAGCGCGCGGATCGCCCAGGAAGAAATCTTCGGTCCCGTTGCCTCCGTCATCCCGTTCAAGGACGAAGCCGACGCAATTCGCATCGCCAACGACACGGACTACGGCCTCGCCGCCGCCGTCTGGACCCGCGATATCTACAAGGCGTTTCGAGTCGTCAAGGAGCTCGAGGCGGGTATCGTGTGGGTGAACCACATGCAGCCCACGATGATCGAAGCCCCATGGGGTGGCTACAAAGCCTCCGGCTTCGGCCGCGAGCTCGGCCACTGGGGCGTCGAGGAGTATCTCGAGACCAAGCAGGTCTACATCAACCTCGACGAGAAGCCGATCGGCTGGTACTAGCTAGAGTCCCATCGAGACGTACTTCGTCTCGAGGAACGCCTCCATGCCCTCGGACCCCCCCTCGCGCCCGAGCCCGGATTCTTTGTATCCGCCAAACGGCGCCTGCGCCGTCGAGGGCAAGGGGTCGTTGATGCCAACGATGCCATACTCGAGACGCTCGGAGACTCTCCACGCCCGGCTCAAATCCCGCGTGTAGAAATACGCCGCGAGTCCGAACGGCCCCCGGTTCGCGCGCTCCATCACCTCGTCTTCGCTGTCAAACGTCGCGATCGGCGCCACAGGCCCAAACGTCTCCTCGCGCATGACGAGCATGTCGTCGCGGACATCCGTCAGCACAGTCGGCTCGAAGAAGTACCCGTGGTCGCGCTCGGCGGGCCGGTGTCCCCCAACGCGCACATGCGCGCCATGGCTCGTGGCATCGCGCACGTGCGCTTCGACCTTATTCACGCCCGCCTGATCGATGAGCGGACCAATCTGCACGCCGGCATCAACGCCATTGCCCACTTTCAACGCGGCAACCAACGGCACAAACGCCTCGGTGAACGCCTTCGCCACCGATGCGTGGACATAGATGCGATTCGCGCAGACACACGTCTGCCCGGCATTCCTGAATTTCGATGTTATCGCACCTTTCGCCGCCGCCTCGATATCCGCATCAGCGAAAACGATAAACGGCGCGTGCCCTCCGAGCTCCAACGAGACCCTTTTCACTGAGGCCGACGCCTCGCGCATCAAATACTTGCCGATCTCGGTCGAGCCCGTGAACGTGATCTTTCGCACCAGCGAAGACTTGAGCAGCTCGTTGCCCACCGCCGCCGGATCGCTGGTGGTGACGACCGTGAGCACGCCCGCCGGCAATCCCGCCTCGGCGAGAATCTCGGCAATGGCGATGGCTGTGAGCGGTGTCTGCTCGGCCGGCTTGAGCACAACCGAGCACCCGGCCGCGATGGCGGGGCCGACTTTGCGTGTCACCATGGCCGCCGGGAAATTCCACGGCGTGATGGCGCCGACGACGCCGACGGGCTGACGAAGGACCATCAATCGCTTGCTCGCCTGCGACGCGGGAATGGTGCGCCCGTAGACCCGCTCGGCCTCCCCCGCAAACCAGCCAAAGAAGCTCGCCGCATAGGCGATCTCGCCCCGCGCCTCAGCGAGCGGCTTGCCGCCCTCAAGCGTCAGCGTACGCCCGAGCGCGTCGGCGCGCTCCAGCATGAGCGCCTCCGCCCGCCTCAGTACTCGCGCCCGTTCGAGCGCCGGCACTGCCGTCCAGCCTGGCATGGCTTTCGACGCGGCCTCAATGGCTTCGCGCGCGTCCTCGGCGGTCGCATCGGCGACATCCGCGAGATGCTCCAACGTCGCCGGATTGTGCACCGCAAACGTCCGCGCGGCTGTCAGTGTCTCGGTCATAGGTTCAAGATAATCCGTTCGTATACTCGCGGACCTTATTGACACGCCATCCAGTCTCCTCTATATAGCCGAACTGTGATCGCGCCCAGCGCCTCACGTTCGTGTCCTCAGTCGCCCATTGCCCCCGATGCGCACCCTTCGCGCTCGGGACAATTCCGTCGCGCCGGCCCGTAGCGATTCAGCCCCTCAGCAACGTCCATTCGTCCCGCCGATTTCGCACGATTGGCGGGAGTTTCCCCTTTCTCCGAGGGCGCGTTGTGATTCTGCTTCGTCGTATGCAGTGGCTCGCTCTGGCGCTGGCGCCCGCCATGTCCGGGGCGCAGGAGCTGGGCCCTACGATCCAACTCCACGGAACGGTCCGATCGGTCGAAGGCCAACCGCTCGGCTTCGCGCAGATCGCCATCACGAGCATGAACCTCGTGACGCAGAGCCGGGACGACGGCCGCTATATCCTGAATATCCCGGCCGCCGCCGCGACCGGACAGACCGTGCAGATCACCGTGCGGTCCCTCGGCTTCAAGGCGCAAACGAAATCGCTCGTGCTGACGCCGCCGCTGGCGGACCTCGACTTCTCGCTCGAGTCGAACCCGTTGCGGCTCGGCGAAGTCGTCGTGACCGGCGCCGGAACGACGCGCGAGGTGCAGAAGATCGCCAACGCGCGATCGAGCGTCGACTCCAGCGCCATCTCGCGGAGCAACGAAGCCAACGTCGTCGACGCGATCTCGGCCAAGGCGCCAGGCGTCAACGTGACATCGAATGCCGGCGACCCCGGCGCGTCGGCGTCGATCTACATTCGCGGCCAGAACACGATCGGCCGGCCGAGTGAGCCGCTGTTCGTCGTCGATGGCGTGCCGATCGATAACTCGACGACGACGGTCGCCGCCCTCGATCCGCAAACCGGCGGACCGCAGGGTGGTGTCGCCTCGCCGAATCGTGCGATCGACATCAACCCCGACGACATCGCCTCGATCGAGATTCTCAAAGGCGCGGCGGCCGGCGCGATCTATGGCGCCCGCGCGGGGCAGGGCGTCATCCTGATCACGACCAAGTCCGGCCGCTCCGGCAAGACCACGACGACGTTCAGAAGCCAGTACGGCCTGACTGACGTGCCGAATTTCGTACCGCTGCAACGCTCGTTCGGCGAAGGCACGGGTGGCGTCGCCGACCCGTGCTCGTCCGGCGCGGATGGCCCGAGCTGTTTCACGGACGGCTTCAGCTGGGGTGAACGCCTGGGCGCCAGCACACCGACCTACAATCACGCCGACGAGGTGTTCCAGACGGGCCCGATGACCGACAACACGCTCAGCATCTCGGGTGGCGATCAGAAGACGACGTTCTTCGCGTCCGGTGGCTACACCGATCAAAACGGCGTCGTCATCGGTCCGCACAACTACCTGCACCGAACGGCGGTGCGACTCAAAGCGGACCACGAGGTCCTGCCGAACGTGCGCCTCAACGGCAATGTGGAGTTCGCGAACACCACGCAGGACGCCGTGCAGAAGGGCTACAACTATAGCAGCATCACCTGGACATCCTGGCTCACGCCGCCGGACTTCAACAACGCGGAGTACCTGGATCCGAAGTATGGGCAACAGCGGTCGTTTCGGTTCCCGTTCCCGACGCCGGCTGATGCCGCGTCCACACGGGGATACGACGATCCGTTCTTCTCGGCGCTGACGAACCAGAGTACCACGAACACGAATCGCGTGGTCGGCAGCATTGGCGCGACCTGGCAGACGTTCTCCTGGCTCCGGTTTGCCTATACGCTCGGAGTCGACTACGCGCACGACGCCCGCATACAGGCCGCGCCGATCGGCAACTCGCAGACCGCGCTCCCGACCGGCCAGGTCATCGGCCTGGACCTCGACAATTTCCAACTCGATCACAACCTGAACGCCACGGCTTCATGGAGTCGCGGCTCGAACGTCCAAGGGACGTTCACCCTCGGTCAGAACCTCAACGCCAGAAGCAACCAGACCTTAGGGATCGTCGGCGATGGCTTGCTCGCCGATTATCCATACTCGCTCGACAACACCAACTCCGAGCGCACGCCGGCGTTCAACCTGACGTCGTACGTCCATGATGACGGCTATTTCTCGCAAGCCACCTTGGATCTGGAGCAACAGCTCTTCCTCAAGGGCGGCCTGCGCTATGACGGATCGTCGACGTTTTCCCGATCGAACCAGTACGCGTGGTTCCCGAATGCCAGCGGAGCCTGGGAGTTCACGAAGCTGATCGGCCACACGACGGACCCGATCATCAACTACGGCAAGCTCCGCGTGGCCTTTGGCGAAAGCGGCACGGAGCCGTTCCCGTATGAGACGGTGCATTTCTACCAGGCGGCCGGCGCGTTCAACGACTTCTTCAGCGCCGCCAATCTCGCGGCGTCCGGCAATGGGAATGCGGGGTTGTTCACGCCTGACACCGAGCCCGGCAACCTCAAGCCCGAGCGTACCCAAGAGCTCGAGGGCGGAGTCGATTTCGGGTTGTTCAGGGATCGGTCGGACCTCGAGATCACGTTCTACCACAAGACCACGAACAACGCGATTTTGCCGATCCCGGTTGCCGCCTCATCCGGATACACGAACGGGTGGGCGAACGCCGCCGCGATCCGGAACGACGGCGTCGAGCTGTCGCTCAATATCCGCCCCATCAAGTCCCGCGACATCGACTGGGAAGTCGGCGGGAACTACGCGGCCAACTGGAACAAGGTCACGAACCTCGCCGGATTGCAGTTCGTCCCATACGGCGGCTTGGGTGGCTTCGCCTTCACGGCCACGGAGTTCGGCTACGGCGTCGACACGTTCCGCGGCTACGACTATGTCCGTTGCGGTCGCGGGATCGTCCTCGACGGCTATAGCGTCGACGCGAACTGTACGCCGTCGCAGCGCCGCAGCCACGCGCTTTTTATCGACGATGGCACACACGGAGGAGAGGCCGCGGGATACCCGATCCTCGATCCGAACGAGCGCATCCTCGGAAACCCCGATCCTCGCTGGACGGGCAATCTCCACACGCAGTTCCGATGGAAGCACATCTCGTTCTCGGGCCTGGTCGACATTCGTGAGGGCGGGACGATCTACGACGCCACGTTGCAGACGCTCGACTACTACGGCACGTCGCTCCAGTCCGCGCAGCTCCGCAACAAGTCCGTCGTGTTCGGCCAGAATTTCATGTCGGGCCCGGTGGCCGGGCCTGGCGCGGGCACGAAGGCCGTGCTCGACCAGAACTGGTTTCAGAACTACATGGGCGGAATTTTTCCGAGCATCCAGACGCCGTACTTGGAGGACGGCTCGTTCATCCGCCTCCGCGAGCTCTCGATCGCCTACACGTTCGACAGTCGATTCATCACGCACAATCTCGGGCTGTCGAACATCGAAGTCCGCGCGGCCGCGCGGAATCTCGCGACGTGGACCAAATACAAAGGCGCGGATCCGGAGGTGAACGCCGGCGGGGCCGAGACCGGGGCGCAAGGCATTGACTACTTCGGGATTCCGCAGACGCGATCCTTCGTATTCACCCTCACGCTCACCCGGTGATCACCATGCGACGCACACTCAGCCTTCTCGGTGCGGCCCTTCTGGTGATGACGGGCTGCCGGCAATTCCTGGACAGTAAGAATCTCAACAACAACCCGAACGACCCATCAATCGCGTCCACCGGCCCGTTGTTCACCGGTGCGCAGGCGAACCTCTATTCGCAGATCGAAGGCCAGCTCGGTCGCACGGTAGCCCTCTGGATGGAGGGGTTCTCGGGCCAGGCCTCGCCCTTCAACAATCTGAGTCTCTACTCGTACGGCGCGGACGACTATCTCAACAACTGGTCGCGCGTCTACGGCGGCGGCGGCCTCATTGACCTGCGCACGATCGAGCAACGCTCGTTGGCCGCTGGCGATTCCATTTTCGCGGGCCAGGCCATCGTGCTGGAGGCCATGCAAATCAGCATGGCCGCCGATATCTGGGGCGACATTCCGTACGCGCAGGCGGCGCAGCCCACGGTCTACAAAACGCCGAAGGCCCAGCCACAGCAAGCGGTCTACGACAGTCTCCTGACGGCGCTGGCGAAGGCGACGGTCTATCTCGCCGCGAGCGGTCCGACGAACGCAGGCGCCCAGAGCTACGACAACCTCTCCGGTGTCGCCAACTCGACGGACGCGAACAACCCGCCGGCATTCTGGACCGCCGTCGCCAATACCCTGCGCGCACGCATCTTCATGCACCTGGCCGCGCGTTTGGGGGTTTCGGCGTACGACTCGGCGACCGCTGCCGCTCTGGCGGGGATTCGTGACTCGACCGGTGCGAGCGACTTCACGTCGGTCCACGGCACGACCGCGATCACGGCCAATGTCTGGTCGGACTTCCAATCGATCTACATCGGGGATCTCGTGGCCGCGACCACGATCATTGGCATTATGAACGCCGACAACGACCCGCGACTCCCGGCGTATTGGAGCCAAGGTGATCAGGGCACGTACTTCGGCACGCCGCCAGCGGTCGTGCCGGCCGATCCTGCCGAGGCGTCGAACCTCTCCAATGCGCGAAGCGCACAGGCGTTCCCACAACCGATCGTGACGTACACCGAGAATCAGCTCATTCTCGCGGAAGCCGCGTGCCAGCTGCACAACGGGCCGCAGGCTTTGACCTATCTGAACTCGGAGCGGGCGGCGGCCGGGGCGAGCGCGATCGGGGCCATTTCACTGCAGGCCATCATGAACGAGAAGTACGTCGCGCTGTTCCAGAACCCCGAGGTGTGGAACGACTGGAAGCGGACGGGATTCCCGACGCTGGTGGGCACGCCGCCGAGGCGACTCACGTATCCGATCTCGGAGCGCGAGGCGAATCCGAACACTCCCGCCGATGGGGCGCGCAACTGGAACGATACGGGGCCGGTCTCGTCGAACTGCGGGTGACGTGCTACAGTAGTAGGCATGAACGAGCAGTACAATTTGCTCGCGGAGTTCGGGCGGGTAGACGGACAGACCGTCTACCTCGCCCGAGACCGCGCCACCGGAGAGGTGGCCATCGCCCGGCGTCGCTCCGACGATCCGTCCGGGCCACTCACGATCTCACACGCGCTCGATGCCACCGTTCCAGCGGACGGCGCGGTGTGCTCCTCCTGTATGGACTCGCTCCGGACGTGGGGGCGATTCTGTCCCAACTGCGGTCGCGAGGTCTTCGGCGCGCAACCGACCTCCCCCGATTCCCCATCCCCGGACCAGTTGCTCGAAGCCGTTCGGCATGCGGCCGAGGGACGCTTTGACATCCTCGGCTCGATGCCCCGCGCCGAGGGTGGCGACACGATTTACTTCGCGGTCGATCTCAACACGGCTGACGTGGTGGCGCTCCTGCTCAATCGCGAGGGCATCGAGGCAGACGGCACGTTAGCGTACTCGCTCGAGTTGCCGCTGACGCTCTCGCCGGTCGCGAAGGGCCCAGCCGCAGCGCCCGCGGCTGCGGCGAAGCCGGCACCGCCTCCGCCTCCGCCCCCGAAGGCTGACTCGTTTACGGCGATGTTCGGCGCTGTAGCGCCACCGCCACCAGCGCCGCCGGTCGTTATGCCACCGCCAGTCGTTATGCCACCGCCAGTCGTCCCGCCGCCACCGGTGAGCGCGACACTGGCACCGATGCCTGCAGCGACGCCGACGCCCGCACCAGAGCGAACCCGCCGGACGACCGCGCCGATTCCCGAGCCGTCCACGCCGGTCCTTTCACCACCGCCGGCGCGCCAGCGCCAGGCGGTGCCCAAAGCAGTGCTCATCGCCGGAGTCGCGGCAGTACTCGGGTTAGGTGTGCTATTCGTGGTGCTGGCACTGCGCCCGAAGCCAGCGCCAGCCCCGGTAGCCGTCGCCCAGGACACGACGTCGCCGACGCCGGCCCCGGTCGCGACCGCGGATACCGCGAAACCGCAACCGTCGCCCGACACGACAACGGTGGCCGCTGAGACGCCCCCGCCCGTGGCCCCCGCGCCCGTAGCCCCGGCCGTCACAAAGCCGGCGCCTCCAACGCCTCGCCGCAAACGCCTCACTGGTCGCGACACCCTCGGTCTCGCCGAAGCGATCCATGACTGCTCGTCCTCGACGCTCGCCGGCGACTGGTCGACCGCGGCCCCCGTATGCGAGCGCGCGGCTGCCGCGGGCGACCCGGACGCCGAGCTGTCACTGGGGATGATGTATCAGCGCGGCAATGGCGTTCCGGGCAGCCTGGCTGACGCGTTCAAGTGGTTCCAAAAAGCTTCCGACGGCGGAAGCATTCGTGCGACGAATTATCTCGCGTGGGCCTACGCAAACGGCGACGGCGTGAAGCGCGATGGCGCGGCGGCCATCAAGTTGTTCCATAAGAGCGCGACGTCCGGCAATGCCCAGGGCGAGTATGGCCTCGGGATGATGTACGCCAACGGGACGGGCGCGATGCGTTCCGACAGCCTGGCCGTGGTGTGGTTCCGCAAGGCGGCGGCGCAAAACGATCCACTAGCCCGCTCCGAGCTCACGCGCCGCGGGTTGACTCCGTGACGCCGCCCGAGACGACGAATGCCATGGCCTCGGCGCTCGTCGCCGTCAGTCTCACGACCTCTGACGCCGGATAGATGTACAGGCGGCCGGACAGGCTATACGAGAACGGCAGATAGACGGCGACGTGATCGGTGAGCCCGAAGCGGGTCAGCGATTCCTGCGTGACGAACCCCACCGCTTTGGCATTTGGTGCGTCAGGCGCGGGGACCAAGACGGGCGTGTCGAATCGCCGCTTCTCACCGACGAACGCGTTCAGCAGGTCTTTCGTCGACGAATAGAGCAAACGGACAAACGGCAGTCGGTCGATGAGACTGTCGAGCGCCGTGATCAATCCACGCGCCAAGAGGGTCGATCCGAGAAATCCGACCAGCGTGATGACCACGACCGTGAGCGCGAATCCCAGGCCTGGAACCGACAGCCGCAGGAATTGATCGACGATCGTGAACGCGTCGAAGATCCGGTAGCAGACGTAGACCGTGATCGCGATCGGCGCGACGAAGGCGAGCCCACGCACGAAGTAGGAGACGAGGCGGCGCATGCGGGATCAATCTAGCGAGCCCTCGGTCTCCTACGCTGTCGCCCTCTTGATTGGCGCCAGCCTGCTCGCCATAGCGGCCGCCGGTGTTCGCGCCTATCTCGACCGCGTCCAGGAGTTCCCCGATATGTCGAGCTATGCCGAGGCCGCGACGGCGATTCGGCACTGGCACCTGTCGGGAATGCCGGCGCGCCAGTTCTGGGGGTACGCGGATGCGAGCGCCGTGCTCTCGCTGGTCCTCCCGGGCGTGCCGATGCTGGTCGTTCTGGTCATCGTCTCGGCGATCTCGGGGTGCGTCGCCGTCGCGCTGGCCCACCGGCTGTGGGGCGGCTGGATCGCCGTGTACCTGACCGCCGTCGGCTGGCAATGGGTGCAACGCGAGGCCTTCGGTGGGTCCGAGCCACTGTTTATGGCGTTGATCTTCGCGGCGCTTCTCTCAGCCCGGCAGGATCACACGCGGCGCGCGGCGCTTTTTGCCGCGTTGGCCACAGTCGTCAGGCCCATTGGCATATTCGCCCTCGGCGCCGTGCTCGTTCGACGCAAGCCAACCGAGGTGCTGCTGGGCCTTGGCATTGCGGCCATTGTGTTTGGCCTGTATTGCGTGCCGCTCGCCCTCACCGGCGATGTGTTGGGAAACATCCATTGGTACGCGCCCCAGATGACGGGGGGAACGGTATGGAGCACCCTCATCGCCGGCGAGGTGAGCCCCGTTCGCGATATTCTCGTCGTTGGCGCTATCGCCGTCGTGCTGATGGCGCCAGTGGTGCTGTTCG
>Ga0210398_10001057_pt1 | contig 29615 bp, 35 predicted proteins | sample IncBWC4OmetaG_FD_161047 | JGI IMG/M metagenome (GOLD analysis project Ga0210398, IMG submission 161047) | Forest soil microbial communities from Barre Woods Harvard Forest LTER site, Petersham, Massachusetts, United States - Inc-BW-C-4-O | ecosystem: Environmental > Terrestrial > Soil >... | reverse complement strand
GAGTGGTTTGGGATGATTCCGCCAGGAAAAGCGGGCGTGGTCCGCCCAGCGGGAGTAAAGTTGTTATGCACCATGACGTTGAATTTGCCCAACTCCTCGATTTCAGCGTCATAGACCTGAATTTCGTCGGTTTGTGCAAGCGCCGCTTTCGGGATTATTGCCAGACCTACCGCAATCAATACAAATACGGGAATGAGATTTTTTTGAAAAAATGTCATGGTTTGAACTTCGGAAACATTTGCCTCTTTGCTCGTCTTTCCTTCAATCTTGCCCGACACCGGAAACGCCGGCTCAAGGGATGAAGTCAGCGTCCTGCGCCCACATAGAAACCGAGAGTAGGAAAATCCCGGCTTTAAGGACGGACTTCACCGCTCTCGGATTCATTTGAGCTCCTCCTGTGATGCTCATTGATGAGGGATGCCCTAGACCAGAGTTGCTTCAAGCGGGTAGGATGCAAAGCGTTGGGATCGATAGTGACGCCCATCCCGTAGGAGTGCGTGGCCGCATCATACGCCGGGGTAACCGTGATTGGGTTCTTGAAGTTATCGCTATCATAGGACGCCGAATCTCGTCGATACACGTATCCACCAACCAAATAGCCGATTGCTGAACCAACTATCACATCCGACGGGAAGTGATTCCTGCTTGTTACGCGCGCCACACTCACTCCAGTAGCAGCCGCATAAAGGGCAAGATGAAGCCATCGGTGACCAGGAGTTTCGTCAACAACGACATGCGAAAACGCCCAGATGATAGTGGCATGTCCGGACGGAAACGAACCGTTCGTCGTATATATCGCTGAGCCGTCAGGCCAGAAACGGCCCAGTCCAGTTCCCGTGTACGGACGTTCACGATTGGTCGCGAGCTTGAGAACTTCGGTAACCAGACTTGCGTCCGCAATAGCCTCTAGCAACAGCACACCCGTCTCGCGGGCAGTTTCGTTGCGTGTGACTTTCCCAATTACATAGGTTGCTCCCGCGACGCCGATGGCTCCATATGCACCTATGTTCGAAAGGTCGTTGCTAATGCGAAGCCGAGTGGGAGATGTACTTACCTGCTGTAAGGTTTGGACATCATAGTGAAGTGAAAGCGCGGTCGCTCCGGCAAGCGGCAGGAGCCAAAGAGCGTCCTTTGGATGAAGACGTAAGGGGCTGGTCCAGATACCGGCCTGATCACCCAAGAAACCCTTTACGCAAGCTTTGAGTTGTGACACGTCACAGCCACTTGGCCTATAGCTGGATCCGCCAGGAGGATCAGGCGCGCCATCCATCGAATTGGGAGAATCAGCGCCTGGGGACGCAGCGATTAAGCCTGCCGTGTCGTCGGACGGCGTTTCTCCTTGGGGAGTTTGCGCCGCAACCGGTCGGCAGAAAACAGAAGCGCATAACCCTACCATTAGCCAGGTGCAGCGCCCGCGAAGAAATTGAGATAAGAAATTCACGCCGCCTCTCGCCAGAGTCGCAATCGAATGTTATCAACTCGGGATGTAGAAACAGTATCTTGTGGATGACAATTTGTTCACTTTCGCTGTTCGCGACGAATGGATGAACGGATCTGCGTTCTCGGAATGTTTTTGCCGAGAAGCTTTCTCGCATCCTACATTATTTCGCGGCCGCTTCGTGGGCCGATGTTGCCACGTCCGGGACGAGCACCTTCTTCACGGATTCGGAAATTTCGTCGGAGTGGGCGACCAGTTGACTCACCTGCCACAACTGAGTGTCCGTGAGCTTATTTTTGAATGCTGGCATTCCAGACAGGCGGATGCCATTCGCCACCTTCCAGTAGCTCTCCGACGCCGGATCGTCACTCACACCCTTGCCCCGGAACAGCTCGGTCGGTTTCGGATACATCGTCGAGGCATAGTCGGTGGGGGGCTGCCCCGGCAATCCGTGACAAGATGCGCAGTGCTGCTTGTAGACGCCCGCGCCGGCAAGAAATGTGACTTCGTCGGTGGCCACCGGGGATTGGGCAATGTGCTGCTTCTCGATATGGGCGTCCAAGGACTTATTGGCAAGCTTCTTTTCGAACGGCATGGGTGGATCGGCGGTTGCGACAGGTGCCATGCCCGAAGCGAAGTAGTAGTAGAAACCACCCGCCAAAATCACCACAGTCAGAAGACAGCCGATTATTAGACCTCTCAACATGGTTCATTCCTGGTCTTAAAAGTTGAATCGACGTACAGAGATCTATTTCAAGTTGGGGTAGCGCGCCACCCCGTGACAGGAGGGGAGACTATCACCAGAGAATGGCCTTCCAATGTCCCGCAGATTACAAGTTGTTCATTCTTCTCACGTGTCTCGGCAAATGTGCATCACAGAAAATTTGGGGCGATCCAGTTTCGCTTGAAATCGGCGCAGTAGTTTGCCATGCCCTGATTGTTTCGACTTTCATTTTTGCATCCGTTGTACTTGGTTCGATCGGGCAAATCGGATTAGGACCTATTGACCTTGCACACGAGTAAACACAGAGCCAGGCCCAACTGCCGGAATCTCTTCAAATTCCAAAACCGAAAGGGGGTGGGGTGGCATCCGGCAATGAAATGGGAAAAACAAGCGATAGGAATGTGAAAAAGGGCGTTGCGCGGCGAATCTGGATCGATCTCGACAACTCGCCTCACGTCCCATTCTTCCTTCCGATCATTGAGGATCTGCGAAAACGCGGACACGAAGTCATCCTGACGGCGCGGGATGCCTACCAGGTGCGGGAACTCTTGGATCTCTATCGTCTCCCTTGTAAGGTCATAGGAAGGCACTACGGGAAGAATCGGGCCGCTAAAATATTGGGAACTGGTATACGCGCAACTCAGCTAATCCTCAGGATGTTCCATGAAAAAATTGATTTGGCGGTTTCCCACGGATCACGGGCCCAAATGCTGTGTGGATACGTGCTTGGAATTCCGACTCTCTTGATTCTTGATTATGAATATATTGCGATGATGGGATTTATCCGTCCCAACTGGATTCTTGTCCCCGAAATAATTCCGGATTCAAAGGAGCTTAAGCCGAAGAGCCAAGTCCTTAGGTATCCCGGGCTGAAAGAGGACGTGTACGTTCCACGTTTCCAACTGAATCCTTCCGTGGGAAGCCAGTTGGGTCTTGACGAGGACGATATTGTTGTCACCGTGCGGCCCCCCGCAGTAGAGGCCCATTACCACAATCCTGAAGCAGAGGTGCTCCTGGACGCCGCGTTGAATTTTCTTACACAGTCACCACATGTCCGCGTGATATTGCTTCCTCGCAATGAGGCCCAGGCCAGAACCTTGCGGGAGACCTGGGGGAAGTGGATAAGCAGCCACAAGATCGTGGTTCCCGAACATGCTATCGATGGAATAAATCTGATTTGGTTCTCCGACTTAGTAGTCAGTGGCGGTGGCACGATGAACCGTGAGGCCGCGGCGCTCGGAGTTCCCGTTTACAGCATTTTTCGCGGAAAGATTGGGGCGGTGGACCGGCAACTACAGAGGGAAGGAAGACTAATCCTCATCGAGAACGCAGAAGACATCCGGAAGAAGATTGTCCTCGCGCGGCGGCCGAAGAGCGAAGAAAAGAAACGAGAGGACCGCCCAGCCCTAGGCGCCATCGTGGATGGTATCTTGAAAATAACAGAGTAGCTGCGGCAATCGAGGGCACTCGGCAGATACGAAGAAGCTACACAACCTGAAGCGCTGGCAGCGATAGCGTAACGACGGCGCCACCTTCCGGCCTGTCGGAAATCGTCACAACGCCGCCGTGCGCCTGGACGACCGTGTCCACAAAGGCCAGTCCGAGGCCGTGTCCCTGCGAATCTTTACCTTTCACGAAGCGTTCAAATGCGCGGCTGATTATTTCGGGGGAAAATCCCGGGCCATTGTCTTCGATGATCAGTTCCGCCGAACCTTCATGCGAACGCAACCGAATTGCGATTCGGCATCCCGCAGGAAGGTGAGCCAGCTCGTTTTCAAAGAGATTGCTTATGACGCGGTGCAACAAGGACAAGTCTGCATCCACCACGACCCGGCTTTCCGCATCCAATGCCAATTCGTGATGGCGCTCGGCCATCGCCGGCTGGTAGAGGTTCACAAGCCGCTTGACAACGGCTGAGAGATCCACCGCGGTGCGATCCAGGGAGAGCGCCCCGGCTTGCCCTTCCGCAACATCCAAGGTAGTGTTCAGCAAATACAGCAGGCGGTCCAGGCCCTCGATGGCTTCGCCGATCGAATCGCGCCAGTGTTCATCCGGTTCGCTCGACAGCGTGGATTCGAGTGTGCCTCGAATCGAAGTGATGGGGCTCTTCATGTCGTGTGCGACCGCATCCGTCACCGTGCGAAGTTCGATGACCGAGGACTGAATCCGGTCCAGCATCCGGTTGAAGGTCTTCGCCAGCCGCGAAATCTCGTCGGAATTCGCGGGCTCCGGCAGACGTTCTCCGAGATCCTTACTTCCAATCCGCCCGACGGTTTCCGTGATGCGCTCGACCCGGAGGAGCGTGCGGTAGGCGCTCGCGTAGGAGATCAGGAACCCCAGGAGAACGGTGCCGCCCCACAATAGGAGGAGGCGGCGCGTCATAATGTGAAGCAAGCGTAAGTTGCCGCGGGTAGAGAGCCCGAGATAAATCGTTCTATTGTTTTCTGGTTGAGCTACGAGTCGAAACGCAGTGGGATATCCATTTACGGTTAAGGACTTCGGAATCCCTGGAATGAGATGGATCCCATGGATTGCCGAAAGGAAAGTATCCGCTGACCCTGGCCCGATCCACAGCGGGCTTCCGCCACTACCTGGATCGTCTTCGAGGAAAAAAACGGAATTCAATTTTTGGCCCTGCTTATTGCGCTCATCTGGCAATTCCCGCGCCGCCAGTTCCGCGACTTCTCCGATGATTCTGTTGTAAATGCGATCTCTAGGAGTGTTGGCTGAAACCTGAGCAAGGACTTGCGCTTCCCCTTTGAGCCAGGAGTCGCCGTGGTCCTGAATGCCCTGCGCGACGAAGAGATAGACGATATAAAATGCCATTGCCGTCCCGGCGGCGAAGGCAAGGGTAGTCCAGATCGAAATTCGCCAAGCCGCGGTCGCACGTAGAATTCTAGGCATGTTTGAGAACGTATCCGACGCCGCGAATGGTGTGGATGAGAGGCGGAATGGCGTTAGAGTCCACTTTGCTACGCAAGCGATAAATGTGGACATCGACTACGTTCGTTGCAGGGTCTATCCGCATCCGCCAAACGTGATCCAGAATCATCGTCCGAGTAACAACTCGACCGGCATTCCGGCAAAGATATTCCAGGAGAGAAAACTCTTGCGGGGTTAACTGAAGTATTTGATCGCCACGCCGTGCCTCGTGACGCAGAAGGTCGAGTTCCAGATCCGCCACATTTAACCGTACCGATTCCCTCTGCGGCGTGGAAGTCCGACGTAAAAGATTCCTCAACCTCGCAAGCAATTCCGCGAGCGCAAACGGCTTCGTCAGATAGTCATCTCCTCCCTGTTCCAATCCACGGACTCTCTCGTCCACCGACCGTCGCGCAGAGAGGATCAACACCGGAACTTGGCTCCCTTGGGAGCGACATCGCGCAATTAAATCCAGTCCGTCCATATCTGGAAGACCGAGGTCAACGATGAACGCATCGTGGATGCCCTCCAGAGCTTTCAGTTCTCCCGCTTTAGCGTTGCTAGAAGTATCCACCTGGTACCCGGCTTCCACCAACGCCCTTTCGAGGAATCCCCGAATGGCCTGGTCATCCTCTATTACGAGTAGCCGCATAGGAACTTCCCGCCTCCCTAACGATGGATACCCAAGCTAACCAGATGCACGAATCTTGCGCGGCGTTTCAATATAATACATTGATGGGAAGTATAGGAAGGAGCACCGATAAATTCGTCTGAAAGGGCGGCGAAGGCCGCTGGATTTGCAGAACGGCAGAGGAAATCCCCGGTTGTGAAAATGGGCCCGCGTCACGCAAGTCAGCTAGTCCCGCCCCGCCCGCGGTCTCCTTGAAAGGCTGTAAGCCTGCCAGACGTCGCGCTTTTCTTCCGTGAGGTTGGGTCGAAGTGCGAAAATGCCACGTCTTACTTTGAGATTGGGCCATCGTGCGGTCGTGCAAATCCCGCCAAGCGGGGTCGGCCAGCTTATCCGTAGTTGAGAGTTCAAATCTCTCCGAAGTCGGTTCACTGCACGCCAAAAGTGTAGCCGTTGTACCCGCCGCTCGGAACGACAGCGTCCATCAACAGGTATTCGCCGGGCTGCAAGTCTTCCTTCGAGGTGATGAGCAAGTATCCCTCGCTCGTGCGCGTGACAGTCAGGGTGATGCTGTCCTTATCCTTGCTGCCGGTCTCGACTCCGCCGTAGGCGTTCGCGTGCGATGCACGTATCTCCCTGCTGTCCTTCTTCACGTCGAAGCGGACAAGCTGGACGCTGTCTATCGAAGTGTCAGCTGTCGATACGAGAAGAAACGCGGGCTTATGCTGGGTGATCTGGGTCGAGGCGTGCGCTCCCTTATATATCCAGTCAGCGTCCACGCCGTGGACGCCGTATGTCGCCATCGCCTTCAGCGCTCCGTGGGTCTTCATGCCAGATGACTGGTTCAGTTCGAGGTGGTGGTATCCGTCCGCAGTTTGCAAGTACGTGCCCTGCTGCGTGGGGTAAGCCGGGGTCTGTGCGAGGGCCGTCATCGCCAGCCCCGCGACCATCAGCGATGCTATCAGCAGCTTCTTCATGCGTATTGTTCTCCTCCACTTAGTTAGGTACCGAGCACGGGGTGACGGCACCCGCCACCTTGTAGCCTGCGTTTATTTCCGCGATTTCACAAATTCGCACACGGTGTCCGCGACTTTCTGGAGGGTGCTTGCGTGACCCGGCTTGAAGGAATTCACCACGTCACCCTTAGCATATATCACGACCGAGCCAGAACTGATTCCTGTGCGGTCAAACGACACCGTGTAGTCCGCTGTCTCGCGCTGATCTACTGGAACAACGGACTGTGAGCACGCCTTGAGAATGTCGAGTGTGAATTCTGCTTTTGCGCCGGTGCCTGCACTGTCGTGCATGGATATCCAACGCGAGGATGGATCAACGTATAGACGCACTTTCGGTACATTGTCCAGCACCTTTGCTTCTTCTTGTGCCTGGATTCCAGAACACACAAACATCAGGCAGCTGACCGCCATGAGAGTTTTCATTTCACCTCCTCCTTAACCTCGCTTCGCACGATGACTGCCGGGCCGGCAATGAAATCTCCCAATCCCCTAACGAACACAGTAGCCAGCCCTGAAGCAGAGATGCGACTAGCCGACAGGCGAAAGAACTGCTTCTCCTGGGAGCATGCGCAAAAAAGCAGCCGCGCATATCCGCAAGAGCCGGGACCGGAAACTCGGTGACCGGGGAGAAACGTTCGCCACGCTTGTGACCGTCACGTCTGCCGCTGGTCTACGTTGGGAAGAAGTGGGCGCTCTAAGGATGAATGACCTCGATTTCAAGGTCAGCACCATTCGAGTGGATGAAGCCTTAGACCGGCTGCAAAAGATCGGGCCGTGCAAAAATGTAATGGCGTACCGCACGGTTCTTCTTTTAGACCCTGAATGCAAACAGGCCATGGGGGTGCTGAGAAAGTTCGTTGGAAAGCGCATTCAGAATTCCGAGGAACTGGTCTTCTGCACCTCTGAAGGAAATCCTTTGCAGGCGTCACAGGTGTTGCGCGAAGCGTTGCACCCGGCTCTACAGGCTCTTGGCTTACCCCAAGACGGGTTTCGACCGTTTCGCCGTGGCTGCAATCGCAGATGGGAGCTTGCCGGAATGAATCCAGCCATACAGCGCCAGATGATGGGTCACTCCGATGCGGAGATGACCTATCACTACACTGGAGAAATCTCGCAGGCTGAAGTCCCCAAGTCAATTTCCAAGTTATTGGAAACGATGGAAACTGACAAAGCCGCGTAAGTCTTGTATTATGTATTAGAGCGGGCGTAGTTCAATGGCAGAATAGAAGCTTCCCAAGCTACTTCTAAGCACATCTAAGTGTTGAAACGGCGGCACTTCCACTCCGCAACCCGTTCCTCAGTTGTGACCTAATTGTGACCCAGCGATTTTTGTCTACACGCTTGTCAAATTCTCTCCTTGATGCTCTAGTAGCCGAACCGTTCGATAGCGGCGGGAAATCAGGCCACCCTCTGAGACAGCGCGCGATGCACTGTTTTTTTCCGGATTGAACTTCATCGCCACGGCGCACCGAGGACCGGACACGTACAAAGAACATTTGCGCATGGCTTTCCGAGTGGGCTAGTGTTTTTCGGGGTTGCGCGACGCCACGTAGGCGGCCAGCGAGATGATGTCGTCCTGCGTCAAGTTAGCCACCACTCCCTTCATCAACTGATCCCAATCGCTGTTCCGGGTTCCGACCTGAAACTCGGCCAACTGGCGAACGATGTAGGTTGGTGAATGTCCCGCGATCCAGGGTACCGGGCCTATGCCCTTGAGCGCTGTACCGTGACAAACGATACATGCAGTCGTCTTTCCTCCGCCCGTCATGGCTAATACTCCGCCCTTAGTAATGCTGCCCGGCGGCACGTAAGCGACGAATCCAGTATGTGGATCGCGGCACGTCACCAGTTCCGGATCTTCCGGCACTTCAATAATTCGCGAACCGATGGGTTCCATTTTCCCGCCGGGCCGCACGTAGCGGCGGCGCCCAGGGTTTATATAGGTTTCCGGCACCGTATCGGTCTCGACAACTCGGATCCACCGCCGTGGTTTCTGGCTCGCAAAATAGGCGGACGCTTCCTTCACGTCCTCTTCCGTCATGCCCTTGGCGATTCCGCTCATGCGGGGGCCGCTTGCGAGAACGCGGAGCGGGTCCTTCCGCGACCCTTGCTGAAAATCATGGAGTTGCGCGATCATGTAATCGGCGGTCAGGCCGGTGAGATTGGCTGATTCTGGATGCCCGCTTCCTGACGCGAGGTGGCAAGAGGCGCAGGCGGGAGTTGCCCTCCCTTCCCCTTCGGCGACAACCCTGGGGAACGGCTGGTGCTCCTCGGGATACCAGTCCGGGGGAGTGAAAGTATCGTCGATCTGCCCCAGCGTGTACGACCTCGTGCTGCCCGGAACGTGTTCGACGACGCTTTTGTCGTCAGGCGGAAAATCCGGGGAAGGTTCGGGAAACGCCCACGAAAGGTCCATGCCGTTCACCCATCGGGAATCGGGGGACGGGGCTCCGAACGCAGGAACAAACATCAAAGCAAGCGCCATAACCAAAACTGCCGTTCTCATGGAACCTCTCCCCAAAGTTTTTTTGCCGGTCCTGTCAATGGCGGGTTCTGGGTCGAGATCCCAATTACGGAGTCCCTGGCTCGTTGCCCTGCGTAAGAACCGTCCTTATACAAAGCGTATGAATTGAAACACGAATTAGTTTCAACGTAAAGATTCAACCTAGCCGGGCCGCGCGTCCCGCGTAAAATCCGATTGTCATGACTGCCCCCTTCCGTCGACGCATTTCGTTTCATTCTTATCACCCTCCAATGAATTCATCTTCTCCTTCACGACGAAGTTGCTGTCGAACGAGCCTCGCCCATATCGAGCATTATGTTAGTTAGAAATGGCGAGCGTTGCTTGAATCTAGCCGGGACGATGGAGTGTATCGGCCAAGGGTTGAATGTAGCGCCCATCGCATTCACCGCGAGCCACAGGAACAGCAAACTCAAAGTTACGAGCTTGGCGGAAATCGATGCGTCTTCCCCAGCGCCAAGACTCTCGACTTCGTCGAACATGTCCGTAAGGTAGAACGCTGCCGCATTCAATCCAAGCAGCAAGAGTGCCAGCATCTTTAGCCAGAAAGCGATGCTGAAAAGCACCGACTGAACCGACTAGAATGTGATTTTCAGTCCGAGCTGCATTACCCGCTGGCTTCCAGAGCCGATAAGCGGATTGCCGGCCGCGAAGTCCGGCGTAGCAAACGACGCGCCAAGCTCAGCACCTCCACCGAGAGTATTTCCGGTATTGATTTGGCTTGAAGCGCCGTAGGGGTTGGCGGGTGTTGGATGATTGAGGATATTGAAGATCTCCCAGCGCGCCTGGATACCATAACGTTCCCGGATCTTGAAGTTCTTGAAGACAGAAAAGTCCCAGTCCCGGAAACCTGAATCGCGGAAGATGTTGCGGCCCATGTCACCGAATGTTCCCAATGCGGGTGGAGTTATGTACGATTGACCGTTCATGGACACGTAGCAGCCACCTGTAGCCAATGTAGGCCCCGAGGCGGCATCGCCCTGACAACCCGCAATTGCGGAGTTGAGAGCTGCACCTGCCAGAACCTGATTCGTGCCGTATGGGTTGGTGATAGTACAGGAAACGTTCGCCGAAGAGTTCCCGGTAAGGGCCCCATTGAAGCCTTGGCACAAGGGAAAGCTATTGAAGCCAGACCGGAAGTTGCCGGCAGGGCCGTTAATGTTCCAGCGATCCGCAAGTTCACCAGTCCCGCTAAAATCGTCGCCGGGGTCCCAAACGAGCCACGGCTGAGAGGATGCCAAGGTCACGATGGAGTTGATCTGCCACCCTTCCAGCCACTGGCCAAAGCCCTTTCTTCCTGGAATATTATAAGTGACCGTAGCCGTGAAGCGGTTCCGGAGGTCGAAGTCACTATCACCGTACTGCCCCGCCAAGTTGTTGCTGTCCTGCGGGTTTACGCCGAAGCGGTTCAAGGAACCGTTGTCAAGCGCGTGACCGTAGGTGTAAGCGGTAGTAAACGCCAAGCCGTGAGACATCCGCTTGGTAAAGGTCACTTGCAAGCTGTTGTAGTTGGAATAAGCCAGGTTTCCAACCTGGGTGATGACCCCGAGGTAAGGGAACCTGGCGAAGTACGGTCGAGATTCTTGTTCAGCACTCGGACCGGGATTCGAGGGATTGCTGCAGGCGTCAGCGGCCTGCGCTGCCGTCAGGGTATTCATGCAATATCCAGAACCCAGCTGGGCTTGATTGATGTCCAGAAAACTAAGCAGTCTGTAGCCCTTGTTGCCGACATAAGCGACGTCAAGCGAAATGTTGGGACCAAATGTGTGCGTGATCCCGAGGTTGTAATTCAACGTGAAGGGAGTTCTCAGATTCGGGACCGTACCCATAATATTGCACGGGGACGGGTCTCCGCCCACGCCGTCTCCACATGATGGCTTCGCACTTGACGGCAAAGCTGTTGTCTGACCGGCGGGGCAACCGACGTTTCCGCCTACGGGACCAGCGTTCCAGCAGAGTTCACTGGCTGCTAGCGTGGTTGATCCATTAATGTTCGTCCCGCCGCCGGTTGAAGGGCACGGGCCTTCCCCGGAAATTTCGGCACACGTGATATTAGCTGCCGTGGGTACGTTGCCCATGGAGACCGCGGCGTTCTGGATAGCATTTTGGCCGATGAACGTGGCCGCGGTCCAAGCCTCGTGGACTATACCGGTCCCGGCCCGGACCACGGTCGTTCCCCTACCGGTAACGTCCCAAGCAACGCCTAGGCGGGGCTCGAAGTCTCGATGGTCCCCACTCCAGACACCCTCGCCGGGGCGCTGCTGCGTCATCCCGGTCTCCGGATTGAAGTTACCAAAGGTATTGTTGGCCTCCACCATCGGCGTGGTGTACTCGTAGCGCAGTCCCAAATTAACAATGACCTTTGAGGTCACGCGCCAATCGTCTTGGAGGTATCCTGCAATATTCATCCAGTTAAAAGTGTATGCTGGGTTGCCCGTTTGGACTAGCGCGTTCGACGGGTTTCCGGCGAAGAAGTCTTCGAGTGGGCAGGATACTGCCGCACAGTCCGTAAGCCCTGGGGTTGTGCCGCCCAAGAACTTAAATGTGCCCGTGCCGGAGTTATAGTTTGCAGAATCGGACTCTATGTGCGTGTACTCGACGCCAAATTTGAAGGAGTGTTTCCCCTTAAGGATCGAAACTGAATCCTTGTAGTTGTAATATGGCATCGGGCCACCATATTGGGGGTTGCCCGAGCCCACGCTGTGAAAACCTTTGATATCGATAGTCGGTAACCCGCCTATCCGCGGATCTGTGACACCTGAGTCTATGGGATAATTGCCAGTACCATTTGAGGTGATGTTAACGTCCTGGCTCACAGTTTCAAAAGTCAGGCGGTCGTACCCGAACCGCATTTCGTTCACCACGTTAGAGTTAGGGGTATACACCCAGCTCGCGGTATCCGACCACGCGCGGTACGGTGAAGTTTGCAAGTCAACTTCATTCCCGATCGGCCCACCTGATCCAGTGCCGTTGTAGAGGGTATAGAAGAACATCCCATTGATCATATTCTTGGCGTTGACGCGATAGTCTATTTTCGCAACCCCGTTGTTACTGTCATTGTTATTGGGGAAATCGCTGAAAAAAGTGGTCGATGTGCCAACATTCGGGAACCAGTTACCTGTGCACACCGTGGCCGATGGGGTTGATCCCAGGGTGCATCCCGCTATTTTCATGCTGACCGGACTCAGCGCCGCAGCTCCCAGGCTCGGGCTTGCCGCTATAGCGTTGATCGCATCCACCATGCTGCTAGACGGGTTCCCGCTTGAAAGCGTCGAGGGAGAAGTTATATCACCACTGTAATTTATGAAGGATCGCACACCCTCATACCCGGCAAAGAAGAAGAGCCTATCTTTCTTTATGGGCCCACCCACGACACCGCCAAACTGTTTCAACTGTGCAGCCGTCTGCTCGCACGCTCCATTCGTAACCACGAGGCAGCCCGAGATGGGGTTAGCAACGTTGAAGAAGTTCCGAGCATCAAAGCCCTGATAGCGTCCGAACGCGTACGCAGCGCCGTGAAACTGGTTGGTTCCCGACTTAACTCCCACATTTACCACGGCACCAGCTTTCCAACCGTATTCCGCCTTGGGATTTTCCATGAGGTTGAATTCCTGAATGGCATCCAAGGGCAAGATCGTCACGCCGTCCGTGAACCCATTCGGCCGATTGATAATGGGAGACCCTTCATAAAATTCGAAATTGATAACGCCTTCGACCATCCAAACGGTCTGGTCGGGGCGAACGCCGTTGGTGCTCTGCGTCCATGGCCCGCCGCCCGGCTGCAGCATGACGCCGGGGCGCAAACCCATCAGGCTTTGGTAGTCGCGGCCATTCATGGGCAAATCGACGATGTCCGCGTTGTTCAGCGTGCCGCCAAGCGTCGCGTTTGTCGTTTCCACGAGCGGAACTTGCTCCGTCACTGTCACGGTCTGCTCTTGCGCGCCGGGCTGCAGCGTCAGATCCACGCGAACTTCCTTGCCCACGCCAACGTCCACGCTCAGGCGCTCGAGCTTTTGGAAGCCCTTGGCCTCGCCGCGAACCGTATAAGTGCTAGGCGTGAGGTTCGGCGCGTTGTACTCGCCCGCGTCGTCAGTGGTCAGGGTTCGCGTTATACCCCTCTCCGTGTCTATGACGGTTACCGTGGCGCCAGAAACAACGCCGCCGCTTTGATCGGTAACAGTTCCGAGAATTCGGCCGAAGCTGCCTTGTGAATACATAGGCAGGCAAAGAAAAAGCACCGCAAAGACGCCACCCAGCAATCGCGTGGCATCCTTGCCTCGGGCACCAAAACATTTCCCGCACGCTCGGCTTATGGAATTCATTCTTGGACCTCCTGTCCAGAAACCGTCCAAAGCATTCGCTCTGGATTTCTTTCTGCAACTTGGATGCGGGTTGCCCTACACCCCCTGACACCGCACACCATTGCAGGACGCTCATCGCATACCGTTTAAAAACGAGCTCTGCAGCTTTTGTATGGCCCGAACTCTTATCCCAAGTGATGTACTGAGTCAAGAACTTTATTTCACAAAACGGAACGATATTCCGATGATTGACTGACACGTTTTCCGACCGCGACTAATGCTGCACCAACTGGGGCTTCGTCGGTTCTCACTGAGTTTTTACATTGTTCAACTCAAGAGCCTGCTGCGCCTTCGAAATTGGAATTGGCGCAAAACAGCATGCAGAATGTGCGGGCTCCGCGGATACTTACTTACGCTGAAATCCTCGATTTCCACATTCCTGATGGCTATTCAAGGATGTTTGGACTAGAATAAAATGCGTGGCACGTGACGCCCTGGAATTGCATTCCGGCCATGCTCACAGCAGTCAGATATAGATTCAGTCCGGCAAAATCGATTTGGAGGTAGTCTGTGGCGAGTCAGGTGCAATTGGCTCAGAGAGAAAAACTGAGCAGACGTACGAAAAGAAAATTGACAGCGCCACGGAGCCGCGACTTTGTCACGGCGCTCTCTAATGGGCTGTCAGTGCTGGGAGCATTGAGCGATACACCGTATGGCATTTCGCTCGAGAAACTGGGCAAGCGCACAGGGCTGAAGAAGACGACGACGTGGCGCCTGGCACAAACACTAGTCGATCTCGGATATGTTCGACAGGATATGGAAACGCGGTGTTTTGCGCCGGCCCCTCGCGTTCTTACTTTGGGCTATGCATATTTTGACAGTCTCGATCTGAGGCAGCTGGCAGAACCGTTTCTACGAGATCTTTCGGCGCGTGTCGGGGAAGCCGTTGATATGGCGGTTCTCGATGGAGATAGAGCAATCTTCGTTGAGCGGATCAGGACCTCTCAAGTCGTATCCGTTAGTATTCACGTTGGGTCCACAATCCCTTTATTCAATACCGCCCTCGGAAAAGCACTGATCTGTGATATGCCGGAATCCTGGTTACAAGAATACATCAAGACACACCGGGACCATCCGACTGGCCAGGCATACTTTAAAAACGGAGGCAGTAAGCTGCGTAGACTTCTTAGCAAGACCCGAGAGTTAGGATACTCATTAAACGACCGCGAACTTTTCAAAGACCTGCTATCGATTGCGAGCCCACTTCGAGACCGAACCAAAGTCGTGGCTGCGATCAATATAGTAGTGCCCACCAGCCGAATGAACGCCCCCCAACTGCAACGTTCTTTCGTGCCGCCCCTTCTGGAGACGGCCGAGAAAATATCATTGGCCCTTGGGTGTCGCAGCTTCCGCTAGGGTTGTGTCTTTGCCATTGCCTTTCAAAGCCTGGAATTCACATGCGTGCACTGCAGCGCACAGGGAATACACACCTGACTTCAGTAGGATAAGTCGGAACATTATTCCGACCCTCTAGAGTGCCACTGGCCGCATTGTTGAGGGAGGGCGCTGCGTCCGGGCATTGGAAGAGTGCGCGACCTGAGAGCTCTACATTCGCTGCTGTGGTTGGAACAGTGTTCCGACTTCTGCGCTATTGCCTTGACGCTCCGCTTCGCACTTGATATGTTTCCGCCTCAATTAAATGTGCCTTCAGATGAAGTTTGTCCCGATCGCGCTCACTTATTTCGTGGCACGCTCCGCCGAATTCAAGAGAGAAGGATTTCGTGAAAATCGACATCTTCCGCCATATTCTTCCGCAACGTTACTATGACCGTACGCTTAATCTGCTGGAATGTGGGACCACGATCAAGAGACGCGCGGCTAACATCCCAGCCATGATCAACCTTGATGCTCGTTTTCGCATCATGGACCGCTTCGCCGAGTACTGCCAGGTGGTAAGCATGGCCGCTCCCCCGATCGAAGCCATGGGGGACGCAAAACTTTCGCCGGAGCTGGCTCAGGTGGCCAACGACGGCCTGGCTGAACTGGTTGTGAAGCATCCCGACCGTTTCCCCGGATTTGTGGCGGCGTTGCCGATGAATAATCCGGCAGCCGCAGTGGAAGAAATCGATCGTGCAGTCCTGCAATTGGGAGCTGTGGGGTTCCAAATCTTTTCGAATGTGAATGGACAGTCCCCTGGATGAACCAGATTTCCTGCCGATCTTTGAAAAGATCGCGGAACGCAACGTGGCTATTTGGCTTCACCCGAGCCGATCGGCGAATTTTCCTGACTATGCCACGGAAAAGAAATCAAAGTTCGAATTGTGGCGGGTATTTGGATGGCCGTATGAAACATCGGTGGCCATGGCTCGCATTCTGTTTGCGGCGTATTTTGACCGTTTCCCCGACCTCAAGATTATCTCGCACCACCTGGGCGCTATGATTCCTTACTTTTCCGGGCGAACTGGCGCTGGACTCGATCAGCTGGGGGCTCGGACCGAAGAGGATGATTTGGCCGTCGTTGGAAGGAGGCTCAAGAAGCACCCGCAGGATTATTTCAAAATGTTTTACGCCGATACGGCAACATTTGGTTCGCTCCCGGCATTGCGGTGCGGACTGGATTTCTTTGGGCCCGACCAGGTTCTGTTTGCGTCCGATTCACCATTCGATCCGGAGAAGGGGCCTGGATATATACGCGAAACGATTCGTTGCGTCGAGGGCATTGAGATGTCGGCCGCTGATCGCCACAAGATTTACGAGAGAAACGCGCGGAAGTTGATGCGTCTGAAGCTGGCGTAAATCGGGCACTCTCTATTCGCTAATCAATTCCTCGCGCGGCTCGGGGAGCCAAAAACTTCCAATGAACCCGGCTGCGTAGGCGAGAAAGCCGACGATTCCCGCCGCGTACCCGAGTTGGCGCGCGGCCGTGCCACCTGGCATGTACGCCACAAGCGCAGTCGTAATCAAGGCCGCAGATGTGCCCAGCATGCGCCCGCCTACGTTGGCGGCAAAGCTCTCACCCGTGCCGCGCAAGTGTGTTGGAAACAGTGTGGGCAGATAATTTCCCCAAAAACTGAATTGCGCTACAGACACGGTGCCCAGGACGAAAATGCCCCAGGCGGGCATGGCGCCGTCACGCATGGCCGGAAGCAACACCACGAGCGGAATCAAGAGCAAACCCGGACCCTGGAAAATGTGCAGCAAGCGTTTCCGGCTCAGAATGAAAATAGCCAGGATCGCCATCAAAATACGGCCGAACAGGCTGCCGACTTCTTGAACTCCCTGCAAATAGCTGACAATTTTTTGCTGGTCGGTATGGGCGAGAATCCTGACTTCGGGGGCGCCGGGAATGATGCGCGCAAAATGCTGCAGCATGCCGAAGGATGCCGCATAGGCGCAGGCCATCATGAAACAACTCAAGAGGGCCGCCTTGCGAAACTCCGGACGGAATAATTCCAAAATACTGGGGCGCTGGAGCGTGCGTTCTTCCCTCTTTCTTTGCCAGATGGGAGATTCGGGAAGAAACGGACGGACCACGAGAAGCGGAATGCCGGGAAGGATTCCAAACAAGATGGTGTAGCGCCAGGCTTCGTGCTCGCCATGAATGGCAGGCAGGAAATGGCCAAACGAAATGCTCAGGTAGCTCGCCACACTCATCAAGACTCCGCCGGTGGATGCAAAAATCTGCGTCGTGCCGAGGATGGTCTCTCGTTGGTCCCTGTCCGGGAATAGTTCCGCCAGCCAGGCAGTCGCGGCGACGAATTCGACCGAAACGCCAACGAACGTGATGCAACGATAAATCAACAGTTGCAGAGCGGAGGTCGAATAGCCCGTGCCCAGCGCGGAAAAACAAAACAGGAGAATGCTCCAGATTAAAATATGACGGCGGCCAAAACGATCAATGAGGTATCCACCCAGCAAACCGAATATGCCACCGGCGATGGCCGGAACGTAGAACATGACCCCGATCCAGTGATTGAACTCCGCGCTTCCGGGCTTCGCCGTGAGGAATTCCGCCAGGGCGGGTTGGACGGTGAGCGTGAGGACCAGAAGTTCGTACGTGTCAAAAGCGAATCCAATGCAAGCTATGGCACAGATGACCCAATCAATGGGTGTGAGATGACGAGTTTTGCTCTGTGCCATGGACAAGATTTCCAGCTTTCTAGAGAAATTGGGAAAATACGTCGTGACATACTCATCCCATATTTACAGCGCTTTGTCAGTCAAACGACAAAGTTGTTGAAATCGAAAGTTCGTTGCATCGAACGTAGTTCAAACGTATGATGCACCCAATTTGAGTTTTACGCTTTAGATTTCGAGTTCTTGTTCGGAACGGTATTCCGTTTTGGGGAGGAATGAACACATGACTCATCGCAAAGTCGCGGGCCTCTTAGCCTGTGGAGTATTGGGGGCATGGCTGGTAGCGGTTACGTGCAAGCCGATCACGGCTCGTCAGGACTCGTCGTCCGCTGCTGGGAAGGGGCGTCAGGCAATGGACACCGGGCCCGTGGAACTGCCGCGTATTACGGTGACAGGCCCTGTCGCACTGACCACCCCGTTGCGTGACCCGGCACACGGCTATCCTTACAACGCAACTCCGATCGATCTGGCGAAACATGGGTACGTAGAGGAAGAGTTTTTTATCGAGGGTAAAGATAACAGCTTCAATACTCCGCCGGGACGGACAGGCAGCGTGAAGGACCGCGACCTCCCATTTAAAACTCGCATCGTGGTTCGCCGGCCGAAATCGGCCTCGACATTCAATGGCACCGTCATGGTCGAATGGTACAACGTGTCACAAGCCCACGACAGCGAGTACGATTGGTTCCAGGCTGCTGAACATATAATCCACGCCGGCTACGCTTGGGTTGGAGTCTCCAATCAAAGGCTAGGTGTGAACTCGCTCAAAGAATGGAGCCCAAGCCGCTACGCCACCCTGGACGTTACGGATGGCGGCAAGATCAATGACGATTCGCTGTCGTACGACATCTTTACCGCAGCAGCCGTAGCCGTCCGCGGCAAGGGGAACGCTGATGTTATGGGCGGGCTCAAAGTGGAACGACTGATTGCGATCGGACATTCACAATCCGCAAGCCGCCTGTACACCTACTTCCACTCAGTCCATCCGTTGATCCCGAAGGTTTACGACGCTGTCGTCCTCGATGCCAGTGGCGGAAAGGTTAGCACAGACCTTAATGTCAAGGTCTTCAAGCTCCTCACTGAAACCGATGTGGCCGGCCAGGCGAATAATCGTCAGCCTGATACCGACAATTACCGCCAGTGGGAGGTGGCAGGCGCCTCGCATCTGGACGCTCAATTCTCACGGATGAGTGCAGCGCTCGGGCTGCGTGTGTCAGGGATGGATCCAGTTGAAGGGTCGCCTGCGATAATTGGTCCGACGATCAGTGGTGGGGCCGGCAATGGAGCTTCCGGCAACGGCGATGACGTGGTTGGCACTAATACCTGCAAAAACCCGCCCTTCAGCCGCATTCCGGAGCATTACGTTTTGGACGCCGTACTTGACCACACGGCTCAATGGATCAAAGACGGCACGCCACCGCCGACGGCGCCGCCTATAGAGCTCAAACACTTGCCGCCCGCAGAAAGCGCTCAGAAAGGACCAGATGGTGCCGGTGGTCCTTCTCAAGAACTGCGCTGGGAAGTGGTCCACGACCAGTTTGGGAATGCGCATGGAGGTATCGAACTCTCGCAGCAAGCGGTACCGACAGCGACAAATACAGGACAGAATGAGGGTGGAGCGGCAGGAGGCGAACGGAGCTGCTACTTAATGGGCTCGTACTTTGCCTGGGACCATACACGCTTGGCGACGCTGTACCCGACACACGCTGCTTACGTGGCGAAGGTCAAGGAAGTCACCTTGAAGAACCTCAAGGCTGGGTACATCGTGAAAGAAGATGCAGACGCGACCATCGCCGAGGCCGAGCATTCGCGAATCGGTACAACCAAGGGTGACTAGCGATAATCGAGCAGGTGGGAAAAAGGCCCAGTCGGATTCCAAACAGCCGAAAACTCGCCCTGCGTGATATACGACAAAGACGACAAAGAAATTAGATTCGTGCCGTCTCGCTGATCTTAGGATGCGACGGATATGGGTGGCCAAACCGAAAAGGGCAATATAATGCGCGCGAAAGCGGCCCAAATGGGGAAGCGCTTATTACAGAACGAATCGGTACGCCACGCTATACGGTCGAGGAGGAATCGCCATGGGTCGTAAACTCATAATGGTTGTGGTGGTTGTTTTCGGTGTCGCCACGATGGTCCTCGGCGCGACCTCGGCTGCGGCGGACACGTGCTCGAACTTGATGAGCAGCACCGCACTTCCTGCGTTGCCGAACACGACGATCACGTCGGCCGCGATCGTGACGGGAACGTTCACCCCTCCCAACGGGAAGGCAATCGAAGGCTTACCCTCGTTCTGCCGCGTGACGGCGACTCTCAAGCCCACGCAAACTTCCGACATCAAGATTGAGGTGTGGCTACCGAGCGAGGGCTGGAACGGCAAGCTTGCAGGCATCGGCAATGGGGGGCTGGCCGGCGTGATCAACTATGCCGGAGGGGCGGACGGCGCGAATAATTCCCTCGCGTCAGCAGTCAGGAAAGGATACGCCTCGGTAGGTACGAACACAGGCCATGAGGGCAACGACACATCCTGGTTGCCCGACGAGAGCAAGGAGCGAGACTACGGCTATCGCTCGATTCACGGGATGACGGTCGCGGCGAAAGCCATCGTGAAAGACTTCTACGGCTCTGCGGCCAAGTGGGCCTACTTCTGTGGCTGCTCGACGGGGGGCGGCCAGGCGGTGGGCGAGGCGCAGCGCTATCCGGGGGACTATGACGGCATCGTCGCCGAGGGCATACAAAACTACTCAACGCGCGTCCGCGTGGCGAACATCTGGATGTATCAGGTGGCGACCAACAATCCGGCCAGCACGGTTCCAATCGATAAGCTGAAATCGGTCACCGCGGCCGTGCTGAAGTACTGCGGTGGGAAGGACGCTCTCGCCGACGGCTTCCTCAGCAGCGACCCGCGGACCTGCCGCTTCGATCCCATGCAACTCCTGTGTAAGGCGGCACAGGAGACCGCCACATGCTTGACGGCGCCACAGGTGGAGACGGTACGGGCGATTTATAGAGGAGAAATCAACCGCCATACCAAGCAGCTGGTCTGGCCCGGCTCGCTACCTGGAAGCGAAGAGCCCGCCGGGCCAGGCACGGTTGGCTGGCAGACCACAGGGATGAACGGTCCGCGCCCATTTTTCACTTCCGTGCTGTTTTACCCGTTTGCGGTGCTGGAGAAGCCGGACATCGACTTCCACACGATGGACACCGAAAGCGCTCTGGCATTGGCTGAAAATAAATTCCCATTTATCAACCACAATGCTCCCGACATAGATGAGTTTATACGACGCGGCAGCAAAATGATCATCGATCACGGCTGGGCAGATCCGCAGCTCTCTCCGATTAACACGATCGATTACTACGGCAGTGTGGTGGAGGTCGAGCAGCGCAAGCATCACCTGGACCAAACCTCAGCGCTAGCGGAGACACAGAAGTCGACACGGTTATTTATGGTGCCGGGCATGGGACATTGCGGGGGCGGTCCGGGGCCAGACACGTTTGATGCGATTGGCACGCTGGATCACTGGGTGGATCACAACGAAGCGCCAGACAAGATTGTTGCCACCCACTTGAATGGTGGCGTGCCCGCATTCTCGCGCCCCCTTTGCCCTTTTCCCCAAGAGGCGAAGTACAGGGGCACGGGTGACCGAAAGGACGCGAGTAGTTGGGTGTGCATCAACAAGCCCTTCACCTACGACTCGTCTTTCTACAAGGTTGGCAGCAGGGGGCCCGCAAAGGTACAAAAAGACGCGGGAGCTGCGCGTGCCGAGTAAATAGCCAGAAATTTTCGGGCGTCGGCGCGAAGAACACGAGGGAGGCAGCTCAACACGGGGCCTCTGTTGCCAACACGGCGAGAACGCTGGGCAAGACGCCCGCAGTTTACGGTAAGCGAGGAATAAGCGCTTAATATCAGTTCCACGCGATTCGGGTGATGCAACAGCGGAATTATTGAGACTGCTCGTAGACCCGCAGCACTTCGCCGGGGACGTTGTTGGGATTCGGCCAATCCGGATTCTTGGCTTTAAGCTCTGCCATAATAGTCTTTCCTGCATCGTCTGCCGAAACGTCTTGCTTCTTGAACTCCAACGCGCGCGCTTGCAGGGCTAAAAAGTAGGCGCGTTCAGTTCCGATCTGAGAAGCGTCTACGATCGCCGCGCCGTGATCGGGGACGACGAACTTCGGATGCAGGGCCTCCACATAGTCCAGATTGGCGAGCCATCCTTTTATGCTTGCGTCCGCGTTCGGCATGATGGGAAAAATGTCTTTCTGGACGATGTCTCCGGGGATCAGGACGCTGTCTTCCTCAACGAAAGTCAGCTCATCTCCCTTCGTGTGGGCCGGCCCAACATAAAACAGGCGGACGGTCACGCCGCCGAGATCAAGTTTGGCTTCGCGGTCAAAGAGGACATCTGGCGCGCGAAACTTCACATTCTGGAGCAAGTCCAGGTTTTGGGCCGACATCTTCCTAAAAGCATCCATGTGCGCGCCTATGCTTTTGTTCATTTCTTCCTGCTGCACAGTGTTTCGGATGATGATCGTGTTCGCAGGAAATGCCTGTTCACCCGTGGTGTGTTCGGAATGGTAGTGCGTAGTCGTGAGGTAAAGGATCGGGCCTTTGGCGAGTTTTTGCTCGGCGCGCATGACGGTTTCGCCGTTGCGCTCACCAAGTCCTGTGTCCACCACCAGCGTGGCATGACTTACAATTACAAAGGCAACATTGGGAAGGCCTTCAATTACATACACGTGATCGGACACGCGCTTCAGATTTTCGTCCGACAAAAGTGGCTGCTTGAGTTGGGCCCTTGACGTAGCGGGGTTTAAAATTGCTGTGGCGAGAATAAGCAAGAAAGCGGACCGTGCGAGCGAAGAATGATTCAGCATCGACAATGTGTGTCTCCCTTTAGTATCCCAGATCCAGAGCCTCGCTCGCGCCCTTGCACTGCGTAGAACGCAGAAACATGGCCGACGCAGTCATAGACGGCGCTGCGAAAGTTCTTATGAACCTGCACAGTGCATCCAACTGGAGATTTCGGAATACAATCCCACTTCTGAGGAAACATACCCCCGCACCACTCTCGCGTCAATCTCCAATCGCCCTGGCCTTAGTTGGCCAACCCGCCCCTATCTCCCCTCTCAAATAACGTCTGCGGAACAGTGTTCCGATACAGAGATATCACACAGTCTACCCCGCACAATATGCTTGACTTTTGCTCTTCGGAAGGTGTATTTGCTCTAGGTCAAACAGTAAACCCCCAACTTCTGTCCATGAAAGGTGGAGATTAAATTTATGAGTAAACGATTCGCAGTGCTAGCTCTCGCGCTTTTGGCGGTTTCCGTAGGAGTGGCGGCGGGAACTGACGATCCATTGTACGGCACCTGGAAGCTGAACGTGGCAAAGTCGACATGGTCGCCGGGGTCGCCATATCAGAGCGAAGTCGCAAAGATCGAGCCCTTCGGTGAGGATGGCATAAAGTGGTATGCCGAAATCGTCAGCGGCGACGGAAAGAAGAACACTACTCAGTTTAGCGCCAGCTTTGATGGTTCGGAGTTTACTCAAGGTGGCGAGGGGACTGCCATTATGTTGCGGGTTAACCGCTACATCACCGAGCGCATAAACAAAAAGGACGGTAAGATCACCACCATTCAGAGGCGTACCGTGTCGAAAGATGGTAAGACCCTGACCATCACGACGGTAGGGATTGACCCAATGGGCCGCGCGATTAGCAACGATATGGTCTTCGAGAAGCAGTAGGGAAACAGGGCGCCGGCGGTTTGTCCGGCAACTCGAACACACTGGGTTGTAGATCTTGCCACCGAGGTCAAGCAAATGGTTGGGGCAGATAGTATGATAGCTCTGAATCGGAACGCCGTTCCGTAGACGTTATGTGAAGAGCAAAAGTCATTGACAGATTCGAAACCGAGGTGGGAGAATCGCCCAGGAGAGTTTCTCATGAAAACTAAATCGGTGACCATCGTCACGATGGTGGGTGTCCTTCTCATGATTTCGGGCCCCATGCTGGCACATCACGGTATGGCCGCGTTTGACATGGAGAACTTGACCACCGTGAAGGGAACAGTTACGAATTTCGAGTTCATCAATCCTCACGTATTGATTTATGTGGACGCAGTAGGGCCGAAAGGTGAGGCCCAACACTGGCTTGCAGAAAACCAGAGCAACAACCATCTGAGCAGAATGGGCTGGACTAGGACCACGCTTAAAGCAGGGGACCAGGTCACGATAGTCGCCCATCGCGCTAGAAATGGTGGTTTTACTTTGGAACTGCAATGCAAGGAATGCTCAGTACTCGATTCGCAAGGTAAGCTAGTTGTACCCGACGCACCCGAGTAGGACTTGATTCCGGGCGGCGACCCACAGTCCAAAGGTCCAGCACCGCGTTGAAGGCCGTGAGCCGTATGTTCGGAGGGCAATAGAATGCGCAACTACCTTACCGGCTTGATCCTTGCGCTAGCGGTCGTGCTGGTCTTCCCGTCTATCCAATCGGCGCAGACTGCCGGGCAGCCGGGACCGGCAAAGGGCCAGACGGCAGCGCCCCCAGTGGATTTGTCTGGAGTTTGGGAAGGTAACATGCCGGGCCGTAAGTGGGCTGGCTATTCCTTTACCCCGGACTTTCCTCCTCCCATGACACCTTGGGGAATGGAGAGGTATCTGGCCGCGAAGCCGTCATTCGGGCCCAGGGCAGTCGCGGACTCGACCGACTACGTCAATCCAACTACGGGTACAGATGTCGGATGTCTTCCACCTGGTGTGCCGCGGATATATCAACAACCTTATGCTTTCGAAATCGTTCAGACACCTGCCAGGGTGATTGAACTCTTCGAGTTTGAGCCCAATGTGCGCGAAATTTACACGGATGGGCGTCAGCATCTCAAGGATCTAGATCCGACATGGATGGGGGAATCGATTGGCTGGTACGAGGGAGATACACTGGTCGTGGATACAGTCGGGTTCAATGACAAGACGTGGATTGATCGCGGAGGTCTTCCTCATTCCGACCAACTGCACGTAATCGAGCGCATTCGGCGCCCTAGCCACGCTGCCTTAGAGATAAATATCACGATCGAGGACCCCAAGGCATATACGAAGACCTGGACGGGATACCGAAACTATAAGTTGGAGCCGACTTGGAGCCTCAAGGAATTCATATGTTTGGACAATGCCGACTACAACAAAGCATTTATCAACGAGGGCGGCGCATTAAGCTCGCCGGCTCCATCGAAAGCACCCAGTCCAAACAAATAAACTAACTGAAAGTTTGACACTCGGATCAAGTTCATATTTGCTCATGCTTCACAACCCACCCTATCGCTGACCTCCCGGTAGCGCCGCGTAAGTCGTGACATCACGCACTTTTCTAAGGCGGTCAATGATTTGCCGAGAAACAATCCTTTAGTGGCTCGCCACTTCGGCGGCTAGAAGCGACGCGTGACCCAAAACCCAAAAAAATGACACAGAGGAAACTAGAGGTAAGCTTGGGTGGAATTCCGGGAGAGGAGACGAGGACGATGCCCAAGAAAGGTCACACGGAGGAGCAGATCATTGCAGTCCTGCGGCAGGTGGAAGCCGGAGCGCGTGTGGAGGAGGTCTGTCGAAAGGCAGGGATCAGCGAGGCGACCTACTACCTTTGGAAGCGGCAATATTCCGGAGTCGGCGTCAGCGAGCTGCGTGAGTTGCGGCAGTTGCGTGAGGAAAACGGGCGGCTAAAGCGGCTGGTGGCGGACTTGAGCATGGATCGGCAGATCCTGCAGGAGATCGTCTCAAAAAAGCTGTAAGGCCTCGTGCGCGTCGGAAGTTGGCGCGCTGGGCGTGTCGTCGTACACCACCAACGCGTCGAACGAGCTGACGGCTACCTCGAATGCGACGTACACCTACGACAGCAACGGCAACACGCTGACAAAGACGGTTGGTTCCAACACCACCACGTATGCTTGGGATTACGAAAATCGCCTCACCAGCATCACGTTGCCCGCTAACGGAGGGACAGTTACCTTCAAGTACGATCCTGCTGGAAAACGGATATATAAATCCTCATCCGCAGGGACAAGTATTTACGCTTATGATGACGATAACCTCATTGAGGAAACTAATGCCAGCGGCGTTGTCGTAGCCCGATATTCGCAGGAGCTCAATGTTGATGAACCGATGGCGATGCTTCGGTCGGGAGCGACTAGTTATTACGATGCCGATGGCCTTGGCTCTGTAACGTCGCTGACAAATTCGTCTGGTACCGCGGCGGAGATTTACACATACGACTCCTTCGGCAATCTCACAGCATCAAGTGGCTCAATCACGAATCCCTTCCAATTTACGGGGCGCGAATCCGACCCCGAAACTGGACTGTATTACTATCGCGCAAGATACAACGATCCGAAAATCGGCAGATTTATTACCGAAGATCCGCTTCAGTTTGGTTCCGGCGATTCGAATTTCTACAACTATGTCGCCCAGAATCCGGTTAATTACACGGATCCTTCGGGACGAACTCGTTTTCATGGAAATTGGTGCGGGCCTGACTGGACAGGGGGACTCGTTGAAGAATATAGGCCCGACCACTCCAAACTTTACAAAGACCCGGTGGACGCAGAAGATGAGGTATGCAGACACCACGACATCTGTTACTTCAATGCCAGGATTTCAAATCCTTGTGACCCTCCAAGCCGTTCGCACGCTATGGCGAAGTGTGATCTAATTTTCGGTGCTGAGATGCCGAATACGTTTACGGGATATTGGCTCGTGGATGCAATATACTTGCACCACTTCTTCCCTGATGCAGGACCGAATCGTGGGCCTTGCCCGAGTTGTTCGGCGGGCAACAGTAGTGGTGGCCCTGGCGTTGGCACGATTGATCAGGCAATCAATATTGGCATGCATGCACTGCCCTAATGTTTGGGACAAAACCATATGAAAAAGCCAAAGAGCCACTTTCTAGTCTATCTGTTGCCACTCTTGCACCTCTGCACGTGCATCATTATCGTCCTCGCCCAAGTAGGGAGAGGCTGGGAGTACCTGGGCTTAATTGATTTTCCCGCCTCCGTTCTTATAGTCGCTATAGACTACAATTTTGATCATCCCTTGGTCCTGTTCGGAGTATTTGGAACTCTTTGGTGGTATTTGCTAAGTCGCGGGGCAGAAATCGTGGGCGCCAGACTTCTGAACATCTTGCAAAAGCGGAGAGAGCGCGTTTCGTGAAAAGGCAGGCGTAGGCTGGAAACGCCAGCTTTTGAGGCAGGTGTTTCGTGCGGCGAGGGCCCCGGCCTATGAATGTTCGGCTTCCGCAGCCCCTCACGCTTTTATGAAGACTGCGACAGTCAGTTGGCATTCCACTTACCCCACAGCAAATCGCCCGGTCGGGTGCGCCAGCCTTCGAACTTCCGGGCGGCCCATCTGTCACGCCGCGTGACAAGTGGGGCGGGTGGCAGCGCCTTTGGCTCGGGGCTGAACTTCCGCAGCCGGGCACACCCATCGAATCGCGTTTTGAGTTTTTAGGTGGCGCACGCCTTGAGTCGATGTTGAATTTCTGGGTGGCAGACCCTCTCGGTTGTAGAGGGTCTGGGTTTCGACTTTTCTGTGCGCCTTCAATTACGGGATCGACCCCGATCAATCCGCGTTTGGGATTCGCGTAGAATGAAAAGCTGCTCCAGGGCCAATCCTCACAATTGGTTCAGCGGAATCGAGAGTCCAGATTGAGCCCAAGAGAGGCCAACGTCGATGGCGCATCCAACGTATAAGCGACGCCGTTTCAGCGCTAGATTGGAATGCTATGGGCCTAGGTTTTCTACAGAGGTCAGGCCTCGTTTCTAGGGTTGGAAATGTTGCTCCTATACGAGGGACGTCTTGAGCACCAGGGTGTCCTCATTGATCCGCAGAAAAAACGGCAAACCCATCGCTTCTTGCTTCTTAGCTGGCTGGAGTTGAGAGCTGATTGATCAAATCACCCGCAGTCTTCGTGTCTTCTTCGGCTAGTTTCCAAAGGCCTTTCACAGTCTCACTACGGGAGGCGATGGTGAAATACCCGCCCTGCTTGGCGGCGTCAGGAAACATTCCTTGGAGCATCTTGTATTCCGGAACATTTAGCATGTCCTCGTCACCGTCGCCAAGAGGGGCCGGATTTGGTCCGAAAAATTGCTTCGCCAGCGCATAGGTTTTAGCCGCGCTGTTGAAATGACCATAAATCTCCGCAACCTTGTCACCCGCTGTTGGAAAGCCGCTTTCGGCCAGTTCCTCACTGCGCTTCAGGTCCCCGATTTTAACAAGGGTGTCATTAGTTCTTTGTGAAAACTCTTCTCTCAATACGCCAGCGTCGACTGTTATCTGCAAGTCTCCGAACGCAGCTTGGACTCTCTTCATCTCGGCGATGCTGGCCCCCTGTTTCTTGCTAGCTTCCTGTTTCTTTGACGGGCCACATCCAAGGAAAGTCAGAACTACGAATATGCCAATCACAGTCAGCTGCTTCGACATCACCGCCCCCTATCGCCACAACTGCGCTTTCCTGCCTAGCAAGGCTACCTGCTCGACCTCATGAATTTCGGTGGAGCGATATACTTTAATGTTCTGTTTGGCGTTTTTGTCGGTCTGATGCCCTTGAAGTGTCCACGTTGCCGGGTAAGGTATCGCAGGTAAAGAGGAAGTATCCGGATCAGCAGCACTTCCACGTCGTGTATTAAGCTCTTGTCCTTGATCACGTACCAACTGAAGCGGTCCCAGGAATTTCTCCTTCGCTTATCCTTGTCTGCATCCCTGAGTCGCTGTCGAATATTCCCCTTCCCGATGTAGACCGGCGTCGAACCATCATAAAGAATGTAAACACCTTGTCCGCCCGTTCTTTTTCCGGGCATACGTTTATCTTCGATGTTCTCTGAGTTGCGTGCCCACCGCTCACCGAACTGTTTGATCAATTCCATCGCCAGTTCATCACCGTAACAGCAATGATACTCATAGTCCGTGGACACATAAACGCCAGGATTCCAAGATGACGCCTAAACATAAATGCCTTTGGATATTCGCATCCGGTTTGGCAGGGCCTTACGTCGTCAGCGGCAGAAGCTCGGGGTGTCCCAGGAAGCCTTTGCGGATATGTGCCAGCTGGACCGGACTTACATCGGCGGGATCGAACGCGGGGAGCGGAACGTGGCGTTGGTCAATATCGACAAGATTGCGAAGACACTCAGATTGACGATAGCGGACTTGTTCCGGGGCGTGTGACAGGCTTTCTTAAGACACTGTCGCTGTGAAGCCCGCAGGTAGTTTCGCCTTCGTGGCCACTAGGGCTGCTTGTTCAATGTCTCGCAGCCTTCTTCTGGACAGTACCTTGTGGATTGCCCTGCGCTGACTCTTCGTCCTGTACCTGGGACCGATGATGTCGATGGAAAACTCCCAATACGTAATCGTCTGCTGATGTTTCACAGTGCTGCTCCTGATTAGGATTTGCTGCGCTTGCCCTTGATGATCTGCTGCACCCTGTGAAGTGACAGAAAATATTCCCCCGAGTCCCGGTACGCTGGAACGATGCGAGCCTGTGATCTGGCTTTGAGCACCGCGCTCGTTGCTCTTGTGGGACTCAGTCCATCTACCCGCAGAAAGAAGTAGGTCAACGACGCACTTCTAGACATGCCGTGATGGCACATGACCAGCAGTTTGGTATTTGATTTTCGCGTGGCCTTCTCGTAGAACTTTAGCGCACGACGATGGAACCATTTCGGGCGGGACTTCATGTCGTCCCGGAACGGCAGCCACAAGCTCTTGAATTGGCGGATTTTCTTCCCGTGCTTACCGTGTCGCAAGTTGATGACGTGCGTGATGCCCAGCGCCTGGAGTTGCTCCACATGGCCCCAGGTGGTTATTGCACTGCCAAACGCCAGCCGCTTTGTCACAAACCATGCCCTCGAACCTGCCTCCTTTGCCGGGGCCTA
>Ga0210398_10001056_pt1 | contig 29624 bp, 25 predicted proteins | sample IncBWC4OmetaG_FD_161047 | JGI IMG/M metagenome (GOLD analysis project Ga0210398, IMG submission 161047) | Forest soil microbial communities from Barre Woods Harvard Forest LTER site, Petersham, Massachusetts, United States - Inc-BW-C-4-O | ecosystem: Environmental > Terrestrial > Soil >... | reverse complement strand
CTCGGCCAGCAGCCAGCGCTTGCCGTAGCGTGTCTCGTCCACCGAAACCACCGCCGCACCCATAAAATCGGCACTGCGCCACAGATGAGGATGGCCGTGCCTTTCCCCGAACGACCAGATGTTGCGGAACCAGAGCGTTGGCAGCAAATCGAGCGGCGCTTCCTCGGGACCGCGGTTCCACGCGGTGATTTTGATCAGGACGTCTTCCGGAGAGGCCTTAGCATATTCGATGAACACGTCGAAATAGCGGTTCTCGTTGAACACGCCTGTATCCATCAATTCAAATTCGGGGTCTTTCTTGCTGCGTTTGTGATTCTCCTCAACGAGCTGCGTGTAGGGGAAAGCGGCCTGCGGATACTTGTACAGAAACTTCATGTAGGAGTGCGTCGGCGTGGAATCCAGGTAGAAGTAGTACTCCTTCACGTCCTCGCCGTGATTGCCTTCATTGCCGGTCAGCCCGAACAGGCGCTCTTTGAGGATGTGGTCGCGCCCGTTCCACAGCGCCAGCGCGAAGCACAAGCGCTGGTGCCGGTCGCAGATCCCGCCGATACCGTCTTCCCCCCAGCGATAGGCGCGCGAGCGCGCATGCTCGTGCGGAAAATACTCCCAGGCCGTTCCGCCGGGACTGTAGTCCTCGCGGACCGTGCCCCACTGCCGCTCGGCCAGGTATGGCCCCCAGCGCTTCCAGTGCTTGGTGCGCTGGTGCGATTCTTCCAGGCGTTGTTCTTCCGCGGTCATGGCAATCTGCTTCCTCGCTCCGTTAGTGTGAAGGGGGGATGCGGCCGGCTGGCCCAGAGAACCCTAAGTATAATCGGAACAAGCCCCCGGTGCGAACCCGGGAACAGATCGTCGTCTCCGCGCCTTCCCAACCAAAATGATGCTTGGACGATCTAACATGGTCATGTTAAAATGACCATAGACACGAAGGAGAGACTATGAAGCAGATGGGTGCAAGCGTGTTTAAGGCGTGCTGCCTGAGGGTAATAGCCGACATCCAAGCCACCGGCGAGCCGGTGGTCGTGACCAAGCGCGGGAAGCCCATCGTCAAAGTGACCCCCGCAGAGCCTGGAAAGAACGATATCTTCGGCTTCATGGCCGACAAGTTTGAAATCGTCGGCGACATCGAATCGCCTGTCGTTCCGCTGAGCCACTGGAAGACCGTGAAAAAATGATCCTCTTGGACACCCATGTTTTGCTGTGGTTGGCGAAGGACCGTGCAAAATTATCGAACCGCGCAGCCGATGCCATCCAAGAAGCCAGTGGGAGAGGCGGGCTGGCCATTTCTGCGATGACGCTCTGGGAGTTGGCGTGGCTCGCAGCTAGCGGTCGTCTTCGCATCACCGGCCCGGTAGATGATTTTGTCGAAGCGCTTTCGTCTCGGACGGCCATCCGCCCGATCACTCCCCGGATCGCCGTTCTTGCAAGCCAGCTTCCCGCAAGTTATTCGAAGGATCCGAGCGATAGGCTCATCGGGGCGACCGCGCTCGCAGAGGGAATACCGCTTGTCACGAAGGACCGCACCATTCAGCAGTGTGAGCAAATCGAAACGATCTGGTGAATCTCACTCACTCCACAAACGCTAGCGAATTTCGATGACTCGCGCCTGGCGGACGGCGGTAATCGCGCGCAGTTCGGCCAGGACTTCGGGCGTCAGGTTGTGGTCCACGTTGACGATGCCCATGGCTTCGTCCGAATTGTTCACGCGGCCGAGGGCGAAGTTGGCGATGTTGATGGAGTGCTTTCCGAGCAGCGTGCCCACGCGGCCGATCACGCCGGGGACGTCCTGGTTGCGGAAGAGCAGCAGGAACCCGGTGAGCGGCGCGTCGATGTCGATGTTGTTGACGCCCAGGATGCGCAGCGCGTTGTTCAGCCCGATCATGCCCAGCACGGAGACTGTCTCACCGTCGATGCGCAGGGCCACGCCCAGCGAATTGGTGTATTTGGCGCGGCGCGCGCTGCGCACTTCCACCACCTCGATGCCGCGCGCCTTGGCGAAATTCCCCGCGTTGATCAAATTGATCTGGTCGGCGAGAATCTGCCCCAGAACGCCCTTCAGCACCGCGTTTCTCACGAGGTGCGTGTTCATATCGGCCAGGCCGCCGTCGTAGCTGATGGACACTTCCCCGAAAGGCTTCTCCGTGAGTTGCGCAACGAAGGCGCCCAGCTTTTCCCCGAGTTGCAGGTACGGCCCTAGCTTCTTGAATTCTTCGGGAGAAATGGCCGGCATATTCACGGCGTTCTTCACGGCGCCGCTGGTCAGGTAGTCGCGCAACTGCTCGGCGATGCGCGTGCCCACCACTTTTTGCGCCTCCTCGGTCGAGCCAGCGATGTGCGGCGTGGCGATCACGTTGGGATGCTGCACCAGGCGCGGATCGGCGGGCGGCTCGGCTTCAAAGACGTCCAGGCCCGCGGCGGCCACCTGCCCGCTTTCGAGCGCCGCCAGCAGCGCCGCTTCGTCCACCAGTTCCCCGCGCGCGCAATTGGCGATGCGCACACCCTTTTTGGCGAGCGCCAGCGTTTTGGCGTTGATCAGGTGCTTGGTTTCCGGCGTAAGCGAAGAATGCAGGCTGATAAAATCGCTGGTTTTGAGCAATTCCTCGAGCGAGGCCAGATGGATGTTCTGCTCCGTGGCCAGCACGGTGGAAACGTAGGGATCGTAGGCGACCACTTTCATCTTGTGCGCCTGCGCCAGCCGCGCCACTTCCGTGCCGATGGTCCCGAGGCCGATCAGGCCCAGGGTCTTGTCGCGCAACTCGCTCCCGGTAAATTTCTTCTTATCCCACTTGCCGGATTTCATCGACGCGTCCGCCGCCGCCACCGGATGAGCCATGGCCAGCAGCATCGTCATGGTGTGCTCGGCCACGCTGATGGCGTTTCCGCCGGGCGTGTTCATCACCAGCACACCCTTGCGCGTGGCGGCGTCCAGATCAACGTTGTCCACGCCGACGCCGGCGCGCCCGATCACGCGCAGATTTTTGGCCTTGTCCAGCAGTTCCGCAGTCACTTTCGTGGCGCTGCGCACCAGCAGGGCGTCCGCGTCGCGAATCTCTTCCTCGACTTTCCCCTTGGTCTTGGGAAGATTCACGATGTTCCACAAAGGATCGGCCCTGAGAATCCCCAGGACGCCTTCGTCCACGCTGTCGGCAATGACAATTTTCATGGTGCCTTCAAGACTCGCGGTCTTTTGCGGCTTTCGCGTTGCTTCCTTGGCCGGTGGATCGGCGACGGCTTTCATCACGGAAAACTCCGAATCGTCACGAATTTTGCGCCGGCCGGTCAGGAATGTTTCAAATAGACGCTTTGCGCGGCGCGCACCCCGCTGCCCAACTCGACCTTGTGTCCGACCTTTTGCAGCACGATCTCCAGGCCGCCGAGCACCGACAGCAGATCGAGAAAATCGTAGTATCCCAGATGCGCGATGCGGAACATCTGGCCCTTCATCGAGCCCTGCCCATCGGTGAGGATGGCGCCGAATCGCGAGCGCATTTCCTTCACCACTTTGGTGGATTCGATTCCCGCGGGCGCGTTGATGGACGTCACGGCGTTGGCCGGCGAGCACGCGGCAAAATTCGTCAGCCCCAATGCCTTGGCGGATTCCCGCGTTGCCTCGGCGAGCAGCGCAGCATTGAAGATCAGGTTTTCGCGCCCCAGTTCCTTTATGTAGTTCAGCGCCCCGTGCAGGCAGACGACGAGCGAAGTCGCCGGCGTGTAGCTCGATTCCCCCTTCGACAAGCTCTTGCGCTCCTTGGCATAGTCGAAGTAATAGCGCGGCAGCTTCGACTTCTCCATCACCCGCGCGGCCTTGTCGCTGATGCTGGCAAACGCCAGCCCCGGAGGAATCATAGTGGCCTTCTGCGATCCCCCGATCACGATGTCGATGCCCCACTCGTCCGGGCGCAAGTCAGTGGTCCCGAGGCCGGTGATGGCGTCCACCACAAAGCAGCATTCCGGCAGCGCGGATACGGCCTTCCCCAGCGTCTCCACGTCATTACGCACGCCGGTCGAGCTTTCCGTGGCCTGGATAAACACCGCCCGGAAAGGCCCGCCGGATTCCAGACGCTTCTTCATTTCGGGGACGGGAACAGGATGTCCGTAGGGCGCCTCCACCACCACCGACTCGATCCCGTAGGCCTTGGCAATCTGCACCCAGCGCTCGCCGAACTTTCCCGCCGTGCCGATCAGCACGCGTTCGCCGGGAGACACCAGGTTGGACACCGCGCCTTCCATCGCTCCGGTGCCCGAGCTGGCGAACACAATGACGTCATTCTTGGTGTTGAAGTAGTAGCGCAGATTGTCGAGCGTCTCCCGCATCAGCGCCCGGAAGGCGTCCGTGCGGTGGTGCAGCGTCATGGTCAGCGCGCGCAGCTGCGCTTCCAGCAGCAGCGGCGTCGGCCCGGGAGTGAACAGTCTTTCCTTGATGATTCCTGGCATATCGGTGTCTCAGTCCATTCTTTTCGTTGAAGAGAAACTAGATTTGGGGCCTGCGCAGTCCGGACAATTCCAAATCAATGTCAAAGGCCGAAATCAAGGTTAAGGGATGGCCGGAGAATGGTCAACCGACTAGGGCACAGCGGTGTGTGCAAACAGTCGAGCCGGAAGCCGGCCCGGCGGCGGCCGGCGGCTGCTCCTTCGAGTTTGCTGTTTTCGTTCGCCCAGGCAAGCCGTACAATGAGACGCTAAAGACGCTACGTCGCACTGCAGTCCTGCCAGAAGGAAGAGCAGCGGATGGGCGAAAAAGTAAGAGTCGTGGACGTGACCGCGCGCGACGGCCTGCAAAATGAGCCCAAGCCCGTTTCCACGCGCGACAAGCTGGCACTGATCGAAAAACTGGTGCAAGCGGGGGTTCGCGACATCCAGGCAACCAGTTTCGTCCATCCCAAGTGGGTCCCGCAGCTGGCGGATGCCGAAGAAGTAGCCGCCGGGCTCGGCAAATTTACGGGTGTGACGTTTTCCGCCCTGGTGCCCAACCTGAAAGGCTACGAGCGCGCATTGGCCGCAGGCATCCGCCACATGGAATTCGTGTTGTCGGCCAGTGAAACCTTCAACCGCAAAAATCTGAATCGCTCCCTGGCCGAATCCCTCGAGCTCCTGGAACAAACGACGCGCCTTGCGGAACGCGACGGAGTCACACTGCGCGTGGGCTTCTCGACGTGCTTCCATTGCCCGTTCGAAGGAAGAATCTCCAGCCAGGCTGTGCTCGACGCCGTCCGCGCGGCCCGGCAAATCGCCCCCTGGCGCATCGCCGTCTGCGACACGGACGGGATGGCCGTCCCCGATCAAGTCAAAGAAACCATTGAACTTCTGCGTGGCGAACTGAAAATGGACCCCGGCGATCTGATCCTCCATTTTCATGATACCTATGGCCGCGGGCTGGCCAACACTCTTGCGGGCCTGGAATCCGGTGTGCGCGAATTTGACGCCTCCACGGCTGGCCTGGGCGGCTGCCCCTACTGCCCCGGAGCGAGCGGCAATCTCGCCACCGAGGATCTAGTCGATTTTCTCGCAGGCATGGGCTACGAAACCGGAATCGATTTGGAAAAACTGCTGGACGCGGCCGAATTCGCCTGCCGCTTTTCGTCCCGCCCGTATCAAGGGCATCTGTTGCGCGCCCGCCGCGCCGGCGCCTGCGGCGTCACTCCGGTATCCGCCTAGAATGGCGCTACCCCTCCACGGCGTGCGCGTGCTTGACGTGACCAACGTCCTCGCGGGGCCCTTCTGCAGCTACCAACTGGTTCTCCTGGGCGCCGAAGTCATCAAGATCGAGCACCCGGAAAACGGCGACCTGGCCCGGCGGCTTGGCGCGGGCGTTCAAGGAAACGCCGATCTGATGGGCGCTTCCTTCGTCTCCGTCAATGCCGGCAAGCAGTCCGTCACCATCAATCTGAAAGATCCCGAAGGCAAAGAAATCTTCAAGAAACTCACGGCGATTTCGCACGTGGTGTTGGAGAATTTCCGTCCCGGCGTCATGGCCCGCCTGGGCCTCGATTATGCGGCCCTGTCCGAAGTGAATCCCCGCCTGGTGTACTGCTCGATTTCCGGCTTTGGGCAGGACGGCCCGCTGGCCATGCGCCCCGCGTACGATCAGGTGATCCAGGGCATCTCCGGCGTGATGCACGTGACCGGCGACGCGCAGACTGCGCCGCTGCGCGTGGGCTACCCGATTTGCGACACCCTCGGCGGCATCACCGGTGCCATGGCCATCTGTGCCGCTCTCGTGGACTCGCTCACCACCGGGCAGGGCCGCCGGATCGACGTTTCCATGCTGGAATCCACGCTAGCCTCCATGGGCTGGGTGGTTTCGAACTATCTCAACGCCGGCGTCGAGCCCATCCCCATGGGCAATGAAAATTTCACCGCCGCCCCCTCCGGCACGTTTCGCACCGGCGACGGCCTGCTCAACATTGCTGCCAACGAAGACGCCCAGTACGAAAAATTGTGCGACCTGATCGGGCGCACGGACCTGAAGACCGACCCGCGCTTCGAAGACCGGGAGACGCGCAGGGGAAACCGCCTTGCCATCAATAAGGAAATCGCACCGGAGCTAATGAAACGCAGCGCCGCGGAGTGGGAAAAAACGCTCGTCGAGGCCGGAGTGCCCGCCGGGCGCGTACTGAGTGTTCCGGAAATCCTCGGCCACCCGCACTTATCGGGGCGCCAGTTCATCTCCGAGTTTGAAGGCGCCGCTGGTAAACAAATCGTGACGCGGGGCGGTTTTGTCTTCTCGGACAGCCAGGCGGCGCCGGCCGGGCCCGCCCCTTCGCTCGCCGAGCACACTGGGAAATGGCTCGAAAAGCTCGGTTATGACCCCGAAACGATCCGAAATCTGCGCGAAAAACGGGTGATTTAAGAAAACGTTTAGTCAATTCTTACCATTCTGGTACCGTTCCGCGAATATACCAGCCCGTCCCGGACCAGATTTTTCCAGCCCAGAATGCATGCAGAAGCTTGTTTCAATTGCAAGGAATTTGCCCATTTTTCGCAGAAAACGCTTGACTTCTGGGCCTGCGGGTACTTAAATGCCGGAAAGTCGGAGTATCTCAATCCAGAATCTTTTGGTGGTTTGCAAATCCAGAGGTTTGCGACGACCTTCATGGGCCGTCAAGGAGGGGTAGGATGGGTGTGGGGTGTTTCAGGAAGTTCCTGACCGGTTTGGCGATTCTTGTAATGCTGGCTTTTGGTTATCTGATGACGGGCGCTGTGGCCCACGCACAAGTCACCGGCGCGACGGTATCCGGGACCGTTACGGACCCGTCGGGTGGCGTCGTCGCCGGTGCAACAGTTACGGCTACAAATACCGCGACCGCGGTTGCCCGCGAAACGAACACGGACTCCGCCGGGTTGTACACGATCCCCAATCTGATCCCCGGCACCTACGACATCAAAATAACCGCAACCGGCTTTTCCACCAGCGTGCAGTCGGGTTTGACACTGGCCGTTGGGCAACAGTTACAACTGAATTTCTCGCTGAAAGTCGGGCAAACAAACACTCAAGTGCAGGTAACCGAGGCGCCGCCGCAGATTGACCTGACCTCCTCGGCCGTCTCCGGACAGGTCGAGTCGGAAACCGTGCGCGAGTTGCCCCTGAACGGACGCGATTGGACCTCCCTGGCCACCCTGCAGCCCGGCGTGAAGCCGATTGAGACGCAGATGGCGTTTGCGACGTCTGCTCGCGGCAACCGTGGCTTCGGCGGGGAAATGACCGTTTCCGGTCAGCGGTCCACCTTCAACAACTACCGAATCGACGGTATCAGCGTAAACGACTACGCCATGGCGGCGCCGGGCAACGTGATCGGCCTGGTGCTGGGCGTGGACGCCATCCAGGAATTCGAAGTCTTGACTAGCGGCTTCCCGGCGGAATACGGGCGCGCCACCGGCGGCGTCGTGAACGCCATCAGCCGCTCCGGCACCAACGGGTTCCACGGCAGCGCGTACGAATTCCTCCGCAACAACGTGCTGGACGCCAGCCCTTACTTTGACAGGGTGACCGGCGCTCCGAATCCACCGTTCAAACGCAATGTGTTTGGCGTTGATGCCGGCGCCCCGATCATCAAAGATCGGCTCTTCATCTTCGCCGACTACGAGGGACTGCGTCAGAGTAAGGGAATTTCCAGCAATAACAACACGTTCTCCGACAATGCGCGCCTGGGCATACTTGGCGGTTGCGCAGGTGGTACGGGAACTTATCCGAACTGCGCCCTGTCTGGTCCCTGCCCCGCCGGGTCGTCCGCGCTGTCACCCAATGCAAGCATTTGCGTCAATAACTACGCGGCGGCACTGCTCCCGCTTTGGCCAACATCTACCTTGGTTCAGTCGAATCCGGACAGAGCCACGTTGATTGAGACCGGCGTTCAGTCAGCACCCGAAAACTTTGGTACGGCGCGCGTCGACTACACGCTGGGCGAAAAAGATAGGGTGTTCGGCACCTTCCTGAAGGACGAGGCGCTTTACGACCAGCCGGACTCCTTTAATGACACCCTCTCACAATCCACCACCTCGCGCACGACGATCGCGCTGGAAGAAACCCACACGTTCAGCCCCAGCGTTGTCAACGCGGCGCGTGTTGGCTTCAACCGGGACTATGTTCATAACACCTTCACCCCTACCGCGATCAACCCCCTTGCTGCCAGCGCAGCCGTGGGTGGTATCGTCGGACAGGCCGCGCCCCGCTTATCGGTGCACGGCGGAATCACGGACTTCTTCGGCGGCACCGAGGCCGGTTCCCGCTACATACACGCTTGGAATTCGTACCAATACGGCGACGATGCGTTCTGGGTCCATGGCGCCCATACCATTAAGTTCGGCGGCAGCATCGAGCGCATGGACTACAACGAACACACCTTCCAGGAGCCCGGCGGGCGATACATTTTCAACGGAGGGTACACGACCTTCCTCGAAGGCGAACCGACCCACTATGAGGCGAGCCTGCTGAATGTCGTCGATAACCCTCGCGAATTCCGCCAGACCACGTTCGGGTTGTATGCGCAGGATGACTGGAAGTTCAAGCCCAATCTGACGTTCAACATCGGCCTTCGGTATGAACCAACCACGGTGCTGAAGGATGCACAGGGCCGAATTACCGACCTTGCAACGATATATGCCAATGCTCCAACGTGTGGTGTCGCGTTCACGGCTCCAATTCCAGCGGAGCCCGGCTCCAGTTGCAGCGGCGTCGGCCCCTACTATAAGAATCCCACCCTCCGGAACTTCGAGCCTCGGCTGGGTTTCGCGTGGGATCCGTTTAAGGATGGGAAGAGCTCGGTGCGCGGGAGCGCCGGTCTGTATGACGTGGACCCCTTTGCCGGCTACTTCCTGCTGCAGCAAAATCAAGCGGCGCCGTTCCTGATCTTTAAGAGCATCACCGGCGCCGGCAACTTCCCAACCTGCGGACCTGCAAACCCAGCATGCACAACGACAACGGCCTATACAGATCCGTTCGAGGCTGGCGAGGGTGGCTTCCAACTCACGGACTCAACCAACAGCAAGCTGGCCATGTCCACCATCGAGGGCGCACCGCATCGCAGCTACGTCGAGGAATGGACCCTGTCCGTCCAGCGCCAGCTCACATCGGATATGTCCCTGACGGTGGGATATGTCGGTACGCATGGCGTTCACTTGATGATGCGCGGCGACGACGGCAACATGTCGGGTGCACCAGGGAGCGCCGCTCCTGCGGTTGCTACCCAATATGGATACCTGTTCCCGTGCGGGCTGCCGGTACCTGCTGCGTCCACCGGGCTGACCAATTGCACTCCGGGTGATACACTGGCCGGTGCCAGCGCGCAGGCCAACCCGAATCTCGGCGTCGTCCGCTACATCTTCTGGAACACCTCGTCGAACTACAACGGCTTGAACGTAAATCTGAACAAGGTTTTCGCTCACGGCTTCCAGTTCCAGGTGGCCTACACGTTCTCCAAGTCGCAGGACGACGATTCGCAAACCATCGCCGGCGACACCTTCGCCAACGGCATCAACTCGCCGGTCTGGTGGTTGCCCAAGGTGTACTACGGCCCATCCGACTTCAACGTGAAGCACAACCTGACGATAAACGCTCTGTACACGATCCCAACACCCAAATCCTGGAACGGCGCCATGCATGAAGCGCTGGCCGATTGGGAACTGGGCGGCATCTTCTCCTACAACAGCGGAACTCCAACCACAGTGACGAACAGCGGCGACTCCCTGGGCTTGAACAACTCGGGGGCCGACCCGTTTGGTCCCTTGGTCAGACTTCCAGGATGCGCCCCGACCACGTTCACGGTCGGAGGGCCTGTAGTCGGGTTTTTGAACCAAAACTGCTTCACGGAACCGTTCCTGCCCACCTCCGCGGTCGGGTCTTTGCCATTCCCGTGCGCGGGCTTTCTGAACGCGGGGACTACAGGTTATATCCCGGCAGCGCCGTCCGGCCAGACCTACTGTTCCAATCTCTTGCCGAACAACATCGGCCGGAACACCATCGTCGGGCCTAACCTCGTCAATTTCGATTTCTCGATTCACAAGGTGTTCCCCATTACGAAGATCTCCGAACACTTCAACATTCAGTTCCGCGCGGAGATCTTCAACGTATTCAACCACTCCCAATTCGTGCCGCCGCAGCCCAATAGCGGCGACTCCAACGCCGGACTGATCGATCCGACCGGCTTGTACAACGGCGTCGGCAACATCATTACACCGGAGAATTTGCAGACTCCCGCGCGAGAAATTCAATTCGCGCTCAAGGCGAACTGGTAGTTTCCGGTTCTCGAATCCAACCCAGATGCCCGTTCCGGCCACGCCGGGACGGGCATCTGTTTCTTTCAGAAATTCTTCAGGCTCCTGGCGTATAGTTCCCCAAGCTTCGAGCAAGACAAGTTGCCGCCACCCCGAAACTTTGTAGGAGGGATTCATGAAGGTCTCAAGTTACGCAAAGCTGGCGCTGGCGTTTTCCGTCGCCCTGTGCGCGGCCGTCGTGCTGGCCGGTTCGCCGGCGGGCGGCTATCACCTGATCAAGAAGGTTTCTTTCGGGGCCGCGCCGGGCCTGGGCGCCACCGGCGAGTACTTTGACTACGTGATCCCGGACCCCGCCGCGCGCCGCGTTTACTTTACGCACCGCACCGAAGTCATCGTGGTCGATGCCGATTCCGGCGACAAGGTCGGCACCGTCACGGCCGACGACTGGAAGCGCATTCATGGCGTGGCGCTGGCTCCCGAAACCGGCCACGGCTTCATCACCGATGGAGACGCCGGCAACATCATCATGTTCGACCTTAAGTCGCTCAAAGTCCTCAAGACCATCAAGGCCGAGGACGATGCCGACTGGATCCTGTACGATCCGGCTTCGAAGAAGGTTTTTGCGTTTAACGGCAGCTCTCACACCTCGACGGTCGTGGATCCGGTAAAGGGCGAAGTGATCAAGAGTATTCCCCTCGGCGGGGCGCCCGAGCAGGCCATCGCCGACGGCAAGGGCATGATCTACGACACTCTGCAGTCCACCAATGAGATTGTGGCCATCGACACCAACGACTTCACCGTCAAATCGCGCTGGCCCGTGGCTCCCTCCGGAGCGCCTACTTCGATCACCATGGACCGCAAAAACCGGCGGCTCTTTGTCGGCGGACGCAATCCCAAGATGCTGATCATGATGGATGCGGATTCCGGAAAAGTGATCGGCGACGGGTTCCCCATTGGCGACCGCGTGGACGCCAACGTCTTCGACGCCGGAACCAATATGGTGGCGGCGGCGACGCGCGAAGGCACTCTGCACATCTTCCACGAGGATTCGCCCGACAAATTGAGCGTCGTCGAAACGGTGAAGACCGAGTTCGGCGCCAAGACGATGGGGCTGGATCCAAAGACTCACAAGCTTTTCCTGACCACGTCGGATTTCGGTCCGGCACCGCCGCCTACGGACAAGCAGCCCAATCCGCAGCCCGTGGCCACCCCCGGCACATTCCGTCTGCTGATCTACGGGAAGTGACGCGGCGGCGCCAATTGAAGAATGAAGAATTCCAGCGGTAGCGTTCAGGCTGACCCGGATTCAGAAGCGCAATGGAGGCTCTATGAAGCGAATGAAGTTTGCCTTGAGCATCGCCCTCTTGGTTCTGGGGACAGCGGTCCTGGCATCGGCGCAAGGGCAAGTCACTGCCGTGCGCGCTGGAAAGATGTTTGACCCGAAGTCGGGAAACAACGTGACCAACCAGGTCATCCTCATTTCCGGCGACAAAATTACCGACGTTGGCCCCGCGGATAAGGTCACCATTCCGTCGGGCGCGAAAGTCATCGACCTCAGCCGCGGCACCGTTCTGCCCGGGTTGATTGATGGCCACGTGCACCTCACCGACGGGCAGGGCAACCTGCAGCATCAGATGATGGTCGCGCTCTTCAGCGCCACCTCCAGCTTGAACGCCGGCTACACCACGCTCGTGGCTATGGGCTCGCACGGCGGCGGCTACGCCGATGTGGAGCTGAAGAAGGCCATTCAGGCCGGCCTGGTGAAAGGCCCGCGCATTATCACCGCGGGCCCGATCATCAACATCACCATGCCCGGCAATTCGCCGTTCCCGCTCCTATACACTCCCGCTGAAGCGGACATTGAAGTCAACGGCGCCGACCAGATGCGCGGCGCGGTGCGCGAACTCGCCAAGTACGGGGTCGAGCACGTGAAGATTCACACCACCGGTCCGTTCTATTTCGACAAGGAAGGCAAGATGTTCAACCAGCCGCTGCCAACGCGCGAAGAGCTCGGCGCTCTGATTGACGAAGCCCACCGCCGCGGCATGTGGGTGGCCTCGCACACCTACGGCGGCGAAGGACTCAAGGAGGCCCTGGACCTCGGCGTGGACAATATCCAGCACGCCACCGCTGCCGATGACGCGGACATTCGCGAGATGGTGCAGAAGCACCTGCCCATCACCACCACCATTCTCGATCACCGCCAGGATGAGCCCGACGATCTGAAGCAGTGGGCGCCGTACAGCCGCTGGAAGCTCGTGCAGGTCACCTGGAAGAAGATGCTGGCCGCCGGCGTGATTCTTGGCTGGGGCAGCGGCTCTGCGCCGCCGCCGGGCCGTGTGTACAACACCGAGTGCAACTGCTCGCACGGCGTGCAGGGCGAGATGTTTCCGGTGTTCGTGAGCTGGGGAGCGAGCCCGCTCTACACGCTGCGCATGGCTACCACGGTGAACGCCGACATCATTCACATGTCGGATCGGCTCGGCACTATCGAGAAGGGCAAGTTTGCCGACATCATCGCCGTTGCCGGCGATCCGCTGCAGGACATTTCCGAAATGCAGCGGGTCAAGTTCGTCATGAAGGGCGGCGCGGTGATCAAGAACGACATGGGCACGCCGTCGGGCACCATGACGTCATCCAACTAGTCTCCGAAAGCATTTAGGAAGCAAAAGGCCTGCAGGATCGATGACCCTGCAGGCCTTTGTATTTCCGGAGTAGCGCTGGCGTCTCGCTTGCCCCGAGGCAAGAGGGGCCGGCGAGACGCCAGCGCTACGAATGCGTCATGCATCTCACAACCCCAGTTCGCTGAGCCCAGGGTGGTCGTCCGGCCTTCGCCCCAGCGGCCATTGGTAGAGCCGGTCCGCAACGCGAATCGGCAGATCGTTGATGCTGGCATGCCGCCGCTGCATCAGGCCTTCGGCGTCAAACTCCCAGTTCTCATTCCCATAAGAGCGGTACCACTGCCCGGAATCGTCGTGCCACTCGTAGGCAAAGCGCACCGCGATTCGCGTTTCGCCGAAGGCCCACATCTCCTTGATCAAGCGGTAGTCCAGCTCGCGACTCCACTTGCGCGTCAAAAACTGAATGATCTCTTCCCTGCCGTGGATGAATTCCGCCCGGTTGCGCCACCGGCTGTCCACCGTGTACGCAAGCGCGACGCGCTGCGGATCGCGCGTGTTCCAGGCGTCTTCCGCCCGGCGCACTTTTTCGATGGCCGTCTCGCGCGTGAACGGCGGCACCAGGCTGACTTGCGGCTGCGTGGCCATTTTGCTCCTCCCTGACCGTCGCCCGTTCTTGCCGGATCGTAAGCACCCCGAGAATACATCCTCCCGGGCAGGTGCCGCGGAAATCTGGCTGACGCGCCCAATGTAAACAGCGTTTAACTTGACTTTCACCAAAATTTACCATAGCAAGGATCGAGAAAAGGTCCACACCCATGCAAAATTCGGCGCTTCTAAACGGAATCAAAGCAGAAACTCCGTCTGGGCAAGAATCTGCGGCCGTGCGCGTCGTCATCGATGGAGCGGAGGAGCTCGCGCGCGAAGGCGAGCGCCTGATCGATCTCCTCAACCGCAACGCCATCATCCTGGCTCAGGTCTGCTACCACCCGCAGCTCGGTCCCATCCAAACCTGCGATGCGTGCATGGTGGAAATCGGCGGCAAGCTGGTGCGCGCCTGCGCCACTACCGTCGCCGACGGAATGCGAGTCTCGACCATCTCCTCGCAGGCGCAGTTCGCGCGCAAGCAAGCCTTTGACCGCATCCTCAGCAACCACATGCTGTACTGCACCGTCTGCGACAACAATAACGGGAATTGCACGATCCACAACACCACCGCGCTTTTCAGCATCGAACACCGCGAGATTCCCTTCCGCCCCAAGCCCTACGACGTGGACAACAGCAATCCCTTCTACCGCTACGACCCGGACCAGTGCATCCTGTGCGGCCGCTGCGTCGAGGCCTGCCAGAACGTTCAAGTGAACGAGACCCTCTCCATCAATTGGGAAGATGCCCATCCGCGCGTGCAGTGGGACGGCGGCGCGCCCATCGGCCAGTCCAGCTGCGTCTCCTGCGGCCACTGCGTCACGGTGTGCCCCTGCAATGCTCTGATGGAAAAGTCCATGCTTGGGCACGCCGGGTTCCTCACCGGGATTTCTGAGCCGGTGCTGGATGGCATGATGTATCTGGTCAAAAGCCTGGAGCCGGAAACCGGCGTCGCTCCCATTCTGCGGGTTTCGAACTTCGAGGCCGAGATGCGCAAGGGGCGCATCCGCCGGACCAAGACGGTTTGCACGTATTGCGGCGTCGGTTGCAGCTTCGATTTATGGACCAAGGACCGGCACATCCTGAAAGTCGAGCCCTCGGAAGGCCCCGCCAACGGCATCTCCACTTGCATCAAGGGGAAATTCGGATGGGACTTCGTGAATCATCCGGACCGCTTGACCCGGCCACTCATCCGCGAGAACGGAAAATTCCGCGCCGCAACCTGGGACGAGGCGCTCGACCTGGTAGGCCGCCGACTGACCGAAATCAAGGCCAAGAACGGCCCGGACGCTCTCGCTTTCATTTCTTCCTCGAAGTGCACCAACGAGGAAAGCTTCCTCATGCAGAAGCTGGCGCGCGCCGTGGCCGGCACCAACAACATCGACAACTGCTCCCGCTATTGCCAGGCGCCAGCGACCGTCGGCCTGTTCCGCACAGTGGGTTACGGCGGCGATTCGGGCTCGATCAGGGACATTGAGCGCGCCAGCCTCGTGCTCATCATCGGCAGCAACACCGCGGAGAGCCACCCCGTGCTGGCCACACGCGTCAAGCGCTCGCACAAGCTCCGCGGGCAAAAGCTGATCGTCTCCGACTTGCGCGAACACGAAATGGCCCGCCGCGCGGACGTCTTCCTCCACCCAAAGCCGGGAACGGACATGGTCTGGCTTTCCGCCGTCGCGCTCTACTTGCTCGAGAGCGGCCTGGCCAAAACGGATTTCCTGCGCCAGTGGGTCAACAGCGTCGACGAGTACAAGAAGGCCATGGCCCCCTTCACGCTGGAATACGCGTCCAAAACCTGCGGCTTACCCGTCGAAACGATCAAAAAAGTCGCGCACATGATCGCCGAAGCCGAGAGCGTCTGCGCGCTCTGGGCCATGGGCGTGACGCAGCAAAGCCAGGGCTCGGACACTTCCACCGCAATTTCGAATCTCTTGCTGGTGACCGGAAATTACATGCGCCCCGGCACAGGCGCCTATCCCTTGCGCGGGCACAACAACGTACAGGGCGCCAGCGACAACGGCTCAATGCCCAACAATTTCCCTGGCTACCAGCCGGTGAGCGACCCGGCCATCCGCGCCCGCTTTGAATCTTTCTGGAACGTGAAGCTGCCTGCCGCCAAGGGCTTCGACAATCACGAGATGATCGATGCCATCCACCAGGGCAAGCTGAAGTCGATGTACCTGATCGGCGAGGACATCGCCCTGGTCGATTCGAACGCCAACTACGTTGCGGAAGCGCTTTCGAAACTCGACTTCTTCGTGGTGCAGGATATTTTCTTCAGCGCAACGTGCCGTTTTGCCGACGTAGTCCTTCCCGCCTGCCCCAGCCTGGAAAAAGAAGGCACCTTCACCAGCACCGAGCGGCGCATCCAGCGGCTCTACCAGGTCCTTGAACCGCTGCCCGGGACCCGCCCGGATTGGAAAATCATTCAAGACGTCGCCAATCGCCTCGGCGCCGACTGGAACTACACGCATCCCTCCCAGATCATGAGCGAAATCGCCAAGCTGACGCCGATGGTCGCGGGAGTCACCTACGAACGCCTCGAAGGCTACAAGTCCCTGCAGTGGCCGGTTGCGGCGGACGGCACCGATCAGCCGCTGCATTACACCAAGCAATTCGCGCTCCCCGACGGCAAGGCCAAGCTGTTCCCGTTGTCCTGGACAGGCCCGCAGGAAGGGCCGAACGCGGAATTCGATTTGCACCTGAACAATGGCCGCATGCTCGAGCACTTCCACGACGGCAACTTGACCCACCGCGTGAAGGGAATCATGCAACAAGCGCCGGACACGTTCGTCGAAGTGTCCCCGGAACTGGCCCGTGAAAAAGGCGTGGAAAGCGGCACGTGGGTTTTGCTGACGTCGCGCTACGGCCAGGTCCGCGTGCGCGTGCTGGTGACCGACCGCGTGCAGGGCAAGCAGCTCTACATGCCGATGAACTCGACCGAAATTCCCGTCAACCGGCTTACCAGCAGCCACACCGACCCGGTCACGCATACGCCCGCTTACAAGGAAACGAGCGTTCGAATGGACATCCTGCCCGAAATCGGCGAAAGCCCGCTGCCGCGAGGCAACTCCCGCTTCGGCCATCCCACGCCGCAGCGTGGCGTCGAAGTCGAACGCAAATGGAAGCGCCCCGACTATCGCGCCCCGGGCAGCCAGCTTGTCCAGATTCAGCAGAAATAGCAGACAAAGGAGCAGGGGCCATGGCCAAACCGATCCCGTTGGAGCTGCCGCCGCGCGACAAGCGCCAGGAAATGACTTCGCGCCTCGAAAGCGCTCCGGTCGAGCACGCCGAAGCCATCCTGGCCGGCTACGAAGTCCTGCAAGGGCTTTACGACTCCGGGGTATTGGAATTGCTGCGCGGACTGCTTTGCCTGGGCGACAAGGCGCTCGGCGCCGCCGTCGATGCCGCGCGCGCGCCGGAGTCCGTCCGCATCATCCGCAACCTCGTGTTACTCCGCAAAATGCTGAGCGAAATTGATCCCGAACAATTCGAGGCCTTCGTGGAAGCTCTACCCGCGGCTTTGCAAAAGGCCAAGGAACAGGGCGAGCAAACCCCCGGGCTGCTGTCCACGCTGAACCAGTTCCGCAACAAGGATTTGTTGCGCGGAATCAGCGTCATCAACGCTCTCCTGGAAACCTGGGGACGCAGCGTGGTCTCTTCGGCCAACGGTCCGTCGAAATCGTAAGAGCGCGAAAGGAGAAGCAATGCAAACCGCCAATCGATGGGTGATCGCTGTAGCGGCCGTGATCATGCAAATCTGCCTGGGCGCGGTGTACGGCTGGAGTGTGTTCGTGAAACCGCTCGTCGCCGCCGAGAATTGGAAGCTCACCGATGTCTCTCTGAACTTCACGGTGGCGCTCGTGTTCCTCGGTTTCGGCACGGTGATTGGAGGCCTCTGGCTGGACCGCGTCGGCCCGCGCAAAGTGGCTACCGTTGCGGGAATTCTGTATGGCATCGGCTACTTAGTCGCAGGTTATGCTGTAGCGCAGCACTCTCTCTACGAAATGTACTTGGGCTATGGCCTCATCACCGGCATCGGCATGGGCATGGGTTACATTTGCCCCGTGGCCACGCTGGTGAAGTGGTTCCCGGACATGCGCGGCCTGATGACCGGCGTAGCCGTTTGCGGCTACGGCTTCGGCGCGCTGATCATGAGCCCGTTCGCAGCGTGGGCTATCACTCATCATGGCCTTCCGGCGACGTTTTCAACGCTCGGCGTCGTGTACTTGATCGTCGTCGTGGTAACGGCGCAGTTTTACGCTAATCCTCCGCAGGGCTGGCGCCCCGCCGGTTGGGAGCCGCGCACCGCGGTGGCCAAGGCCGCCAGCGCCGTGGACTTCACCGTCAGCGAAGCCATGGGCACCTGGCAGTTCTATCTTCTTTTCCTGCTCCTGTTCCTCAACGTTTCGGCGGGCATCATGATCATCAGCCAGGCTTCGCCCATGGCGCAGCAGCTTGCCGGAATGACCGTACTGCAGGCCGCCGGAATGGTGGGCGTGATTTCCATCTGCAACGGGCTCGGGCGCGTATTCTGGGCATTCGTCTCCGACTTCCTTGGCCGCGCTCGTGTGTACTTCCTGCTCTATCTCATTCAGATGGGAATCTTCTTCGCGCTGCCGCACATCAAGGATGTGGCATTGTTTACCGCCGCGTTCGCGATCATCGGGCTGTGCTACGGCGGCGGCTTTGGCACCATGCCTTCCTTCGCGGCCGATTTCTTCGGCGCAAAATATATGGGCGGAATCTACGGCTGGATCCTGCTGGCCTGGGGACTCGCGGCGATCCCTTCTCCCATCATGATCGCGCGCGTCCGGCAAAACACGGGCAGCTACGGCCCGGCCATCACGGTCATCGCCGTCGTGATGCTGGTCTCACTAATCCTGCCGCTCATCGCACGCCGTCCATCGAAGGAGCAATCTGGAGTGCCCGTAGTGGCCGGGGCGCACTGAGCCGGGCCTAGCGGTGGGATGACGCGTAAGCCTCGTAGGTCGCGGCTCTTGCGGTGAGCGTAGCCGAACCGCCAGTCGCGACAGTCGAACGCCTTCGTAGCGCCGGCGTCCCGCTGACGGCATTTTTCTCGCTCGAAAAGACCGCCGGCGAGACGCCGGCGCTACAATGGTGCTGCAAATCGCGCGAGGATTCGAACTCCCCCCGCCCCATGGCTCAAAAGCGCCGCAACATCGAACTCACCCAGGTCACCGAATGGGCCGACGGCAAAACCAACCGCGTGGAGGACTACCTCTCCGCCGAAGAGTCGCTGGAGATTCGCGCTGGCCGGCGCTCGCTCGGAGTCACCCTGCGCACGCCCGGAAATGATGAAGAGCTCGTCGCCGGTTTTCTCTTTACCGAGGGCATCGTTTCCAGCCGCGAGCAGCTCGTCTCGGTGCGGCCGCCCGGCGATTCGGATCCTGAGCGCAATCTCGTGCGCGTGACGCTGTCCCCCAAGGCGCGCCAGAACGGAGCCAGCACTGCCCGCCGATTTTCCGCCGGCTCCGCCTGCGGCGTGTGCGGGAAGGCCTCCATCGACCAGCTCCGCCGCCGCGGCCTGCGCCGCCCCGAATCCGCGACGCTTTTCGATCCCGAAGTGCTCGTGCAGCTCCCCGAGAAGCTGCGCGCCGCGCAGCGCGTTTTCAGCCGCACCGGAGGCTTGCACGCCGCTGCGCTCTTCGACGCTGCCGGCGAGTTGCTGGTCCTGCGAGAAGACATCGGCCGGCACAACGCCGTGGACAAAGTCATCGGCTGGGCCTTTCTCGAAGGCCGCGTGCCGCTGCGAGGCCATGCCCTGCTCGTCAGCGGCCGCGGCGGTTTCGAGATCGTGCAAAAAACCATCGCTGCGGGCATTCCGCTCCTGGCCTCGGTTTCTGCTCCTTCCAGTCTGGCGGTGCAGCTGGCCCGCGAATTCAGCCTCACCCTTGTCGGATTTCTGCGTGGGCGCCGATTCGTGATCTATTCGGACCAAGGGCGGATCCCCGCAGACGCTCCCTTCGCCAGTAAACAGATATAAGTTAATACACATCGAGTCCTGGAACGGCGCGGCGCCACCACCGGCGCGGCTTTCATCCTCCGTTCATCCAGCGTTGGTTCCCGTGTAACAAGGCGCACATAGTCTCCTCGCCCGGGAGCCCCCCCTAATCCACGACTTTCATAAAGGAGATCCACTTGAAACATCGATTGCTGGCCTGCGCCCTGCTCTTAGGGCTGGCGGGCGCCACCATCCCGGCTTCTCTGCGCGCTGACGACGACCACGGCGACGGTCACAAAATCAAGCACGTGCTGCTCATCAGCGTCGACGGCCTCCATGCTTTGGACCTTTCCAACTATGTAAACTCGCATCCCAATTCCACACTGGCCTGGCTAAGCCAGCATGGTCTGACCTACACGAACGCTTCCACGTCCACGCCGTCCGATTCGTTTCCGGGCCTCTCGGCCCTGGTCACGGGCGGCTCGCCGACCACCGCTGGCTTTTGGTATGACGTCACCTATAACCGCAAGACCTCGCCGCAGGCCGCGTCCAATCCGGCCATCGGAACCACCGGCGGAACCTGCCCGCAGACCATCGGCGGGATCGTCGAGTATGACGAAGGCGTGGACATCGACCTGACCCAGCTGAACGGCGGCGGGGGCATCAACCCCGATTTCCTTCCACGCGATCCCTTCAACAACTGCAGCCCCATCTACCCGCACCAGTACTTGCGCGTGAATACCGTCTTCGAAGTCGTGAAGGCGCACGGCGGCCGCACCGCGTGGACCGACAAGCATCCCTCCTACGAATGGACCAACGGGCCGAGCGGCCAGGGCGTGGACGACTTCTACGGGCCGGAAATCAACTCCGATCCGGTGGCCCTGCCCTTCGTCCTGCCGGCCACGAACTGCAGTCCGGTTCCGTTCGCGGACAATACGCCGGACGACGGCTGGACCAACAGCTTCGCCGACATCATGTGCTATGACACGACCCACGTCGTCGCCGTCCTGAATCAAATCGATGGCTACACCCATGACCGCTCCAGCAAAGTCGGCGTGCCCGCGATCTTCGGGACGAATTTCCAGGCCATCAGCGTCGGCGAAAAGCTGCTCGTCGATCCCGTGAACGGCGCGATGGGCGGCTACACCGATGTTCTGGGCACTCCCAACACCGGCCTCGCCAGCGAGTTGGATTTCATCGACTATTCCCTGGGACTCTTCGTCTCGGAATTGAAGAAGCAGCACATTCTCGATTCCACGCTGATCATCGTGGGCGCCAAGCACGGCCAGTCGCCCATCGACAAGTCCAAGAAAGTGGCCATCGGCGGCGGCCAACCCCAGGCCACCATCGGAGCGCCGGAAGCGTTCGACATTTCCGATGACGGATCGCTGATCTGGCTCACCGATCCTTCGCTCGTGGACGGCGTGGTCGCCAACATCAGCACGCCCGCCAACCAGACGGCTCTCGGCATCCAGGAAATCTTCGCCGGCCGGTCGCTGCGCAACAAGTTCAACAACCCGGCGGACGATCCGCGGACTCCGGACATCATCCTCAAGGTCAACACCGGCGTCATCTTTACGGGCGGCACCAAGATCGCCGAGCACGGCGGCTTCAACGAAGACGACGTGCACGTTGCCCTGCTCCTCTCCAACCCCGACTTCGACGCGCGGGTAATCAAGGTTCCGGTGTCGAACCAGCAGGTGCCCGCGACCATCCTGCAGATCCTGGGAATCGATCCCGACGAGCTGCAAGCGGTCCGCAAGGACAAGGTCCAGGTGTTGCCGGACCTGTTCAACCAGGACGACGACCACTAGGAAAAGTCAGTCCAGAGGCAAGCAAGGAAGAACGAGAAAAGGGGCGTTCCGACGGCCGGAACGCCCCTTGGTTTTTGACCCCGTTCAAGTTCAGCGCACGCCTGGCTCAGAGGCCCAGCGCATCCATTTTCGGCTTTTCGTAGACGTCGTCTTCACCGGGATATCGCAGCCGGTCTCTGAATTTCCCGCTCTCGGCGGCCAGCGCCCACACCAAGCTTTCTCCAGCAGGCATGGTTTGCGGTTCGTGCTGAAATACCGGATCTTCGAACGCTTTCTCCGCGCTGATCCATTCCCAACCGGCTTTTTCGAATGCATCCATCACGTCGCCAAGGAAGAGCGCCTGAATCGGTCTGTAGTGCACCAGGATCGTGTGGGGAATCTCGCGACCGAGGGAATCAAGCGCTAGTTGCCGGTAAAACACGGCGCGGTCCAGGAGATGCGAAATCAAGTAGTCCCTATACGGCTCCTTCGCCGCGCTGGGATCATTCTTGACCCTCGATTCCATCCGGTCGTCCATATACCAGTCGGAAGCATCGATGGTGACTTGCCCGTTCCTGTAGCCGTGCTCTTTGAGCAGCGCTCGAAAGGCGTCCCTCTTTTCCGCCGTGTCGCCCTCCTTCAAGCCTGGAAAGCGGAACAGCGCGGTCCGGTGAGAATAAGGCGAGATGATCGGCTCGTTGCGAAGAAAATCGGCGGCAAAGAGGTCGTAGGTCGTCCGGAGCGCGTTGAAATTCCAGTGGGAATACGAATGGCTGCAAATCAGATGTCCCTGTTTATCCCACTCGCTCAGTAGTTTCTGGCCTTCCGGCTGATCCACGCGCATCCCGCAGACGAACAGGGCGATCTTGACTCTACGCCGATCGAAACACTCCAAGAGCCGCCGATTCGCCTCCTGCCAGGCCATCCAGGGCGCGATCGCGACGCTCGGGTCGTCCATGGTGATGGCGATTTGCGGTTTTCCGCCTTTGTTGACTCTGACCGGCGCTTGCACGAGCAGATTGCCCATCGAGCCTCCGAGCCGGAAAACGCTCTCGGCCCGCGCCCCCGCCGCTCCCAGAGCGGCGCATTCGAGCAGATGCAGAAACCTCCTTCGGTTCATGAGGGAAATTGAAGCACACATTCGAGCGCTGCGAAGGAAAAAATGGTCGCGGCGTGCACGTCATAAAACCTTTATGACAACCAAGATGATAACGATGAGCAAGAGCAATCCTGCTCCTCCACTCGGATAGTATCCCCAATGCGCACTGTACGGCCAGGCGGGCAACGCGCCCAAAAGGAACAGCACCAACAGGATGATCACAATTGTTCGCAGCATGGTTTTTCCTTTCCTCGCAGAGTTGAGCTGGACGTTCTCGGTTGCGTACCGCGTAACGCACCAAAGAGTCGCGAATCGTCGGTGTTTCCCGATGCTGGTTTCAAATATTTCTCCTTGAAATGGCTGCAAAGCAGAAAGAGATTCGTTTCGTTCATGAAGCGATTACAGGCTATTTCGGCCCCAGATGGCCGGTCCAAAATAGAATCAGAAGAATGAGTATAATCAGGCTTATACCGCTAATCGGATAGAAGCCCCACTTCTTGCTATGAGGCCAAATCGGCAGAGTACCCACAATTGCGACCAGGATGAAGATCGGAAGAATGAACATTACCAACATGCGTCTCTCACTTTAATTGTAGCTCCTATGCAACTCTTTTCGCGAAGCGGATCGGTTCTGCAGCCGACTCTCAAAGATTCACCGTTGAGCGATCGATCTTTGACGGAAGCCACCCTGCGCTAGCAACCGACAGGCAGGGCGCACTGTGTACGCCCTCAACAGCCGACCACCCTTGTAAACACAGCTCGCTAGAACCAGCGCACAAATGATTGAGACCAAAAGGATGAGGTAACCGGCAACAAATATGAGCAAGGCTGAAAAAGTCTGGATTACGGTGACTGGGATATTCATAGGCCCCCCCTTGCTGCGCAATTGAGACATGCAAGCGGGGCGGGGACAATACAGCTAAGCACCTAGACTGGATCGCGTCTCGATGTATCCGTCCACCAGCGGCCGATCTTTGACGATGACTACAGGGAGCTCCGAGGGTTCTATCGGGTGGATAAAACTGATGACGTGTCTGAATCAATGGATGGTATGTCCATCGCGCCAAAGATAGATTAGGCGGGCGTTGGCATTGATTTTCACGCCATTCGATTGCGAGGAACACATGAGCCCTTTCGCCCAATGGATCGGAAAGCCAGTGATCGTGCAAGTAAAGGTCGATAGCTCCAGAGCTGTCCTTCAAGGAACAATCACTGATGATGCTGTGAAATCGATCTGTTTTCAGCTGCACGAGGGCCGCCGAATTCTCGTTATACCGAAGGCCTGCGTGCTCGCAGTTGAGGAGGCGCCTCGTCTAGAGGCTCGGCGATCTCGTCAGATGCCCTGGGTAATGCCGCTAGCATCCTAGGAAGGCGGCCTGCTCTTCATCGCTACCGATTCAGACACTCCGGCGCGACGAAGATCGCGCACGCCAGTCCGTCGCGGGTCGTGAAAGATTTGACCGTCATACCTCCAGCGACAGGCCGTGTTGCGGCAGGTCGGGCAATTACCAGCCCATTTGGCGCATCCGTTCGAGGATGAGTCCGCTGTAGCGATTCATGCGATCGGGCCGCCGCTTCAGAGGCGACGGCAGAATTGCGGCGAGCCGGGCTGCTTCTTCCCGGTCGATATTCCGCGCCGAGGTTCGGTAGTAGTAACGGCACGCCGATTCCGCACCATAAACCCCAGGGCCCCACTCGACCACGTTGAGATAGAGTTCCAGAATGCGCTGCTTGCCAAGGACCAATTCGGCCACCGGGACCAGCGTGAACTCGGCGCCCTTGCGAAGGATCGAGCGGTCGGTTCCGAAGAACAGGTTTTTTACGAGCTGCTGCGTAAGGGTGGACCCTCCGCGAATGCGGCCGCCTTCGACGTCGCCTTCCGCGGCGATTTCCATCGCGTGCCAATCGAATCCATGATGCTGGTAGAAGCGCGCGTCTTCCGCGGCGACGACGGCGTGCTGGAAATCGCGAGAGATCTGGCTCAGCGGAACGAATTCGTATTGTTCGTGATACGGCGTGCGGTGAATCCAGGCCTGCAAGCGGCGCTCCATGTGCACCGCGGTGGTCCGCGGATTGATCCACCGCGCAGCCACAAGCATCACCACAGCAAGCGACCAAAGAAGCGCCACTCCGATGAGAAGCCATCGAAAGAGGGATCGTAGAGGGCTCTTCCGAAGACGCCTCTCGGGCTGTGGGTCTGGATTTTCAATCATATTTCAGAATATTCGTTTCTCGGGACTCAGCGAACGCCAAAAACGGCGGAGCATTCGAATCCCTGATCCCCAACGGGGCAAACGGCCCGAAAAGAAGACCATATCCAGAGGTCTCGCGGCCCGAGCTGCTCGAATTCTACCGAGAATTTGGCTGAGAGGCCTGGAATCCCACTAGCCCGCCATATTTGACCTCGCCTGCCTCGACCCAGCCGATATTTTTTGATACATTTTCGCCGAGTGGAGCGTGCCGTTCGGGCTAGGCACGCTGTCCGCGACGACACACTTCGAGCCCGATCCAACGCCGGCCCTCAAGGGCAGGCTGTGCGGGCGAAGCTGTTCAAAACTCGCTTGTAAGCGCAGCCTTACTTTCAGGTTCGTCTGCATTGTCAATTACGAGAGGCTTCAGATGGCACCGCCATTCCCTTCGGCCACCGAAAGAGATGACAGATCGCGCCGCGGCTTTCTCAAGGCAAGCTCGATGAACATGCTTCAAAAGTTTGTGGTGATGTTTTACATTTTCTGCATGAAGGAGGTTGTATGTCTCAGGAAGCTAGCGCCGTAAAGCGTGCTGAGCAAAACCAAGTCCGGCCGCACCAGCTCGGGCAGGAGGTTTTCAAAGCCATCTTGTCCGAAGATGTCGATTGGAAACCGTTCCCGGCGTTCCCACCTTCGGTCCGCCTGGCTGTCGTCGTGGGCCAGCCCTCTGAGCCCGGCCCTTACACCATCAGGGTCAAAGCGCCCCACGGCGCGAAGCTGATGCCTCACAAGCACCCGGAGGACCGAGTCTATACTGTGATTTCCGGCGTCTTTTATATTGGACTGGGTGACGAATTCGACGCGAGTAAGTTGGAGGCCTATCCGCCCGGCGCCGTGATCATTCTCCCTGGCAACACGGCCCATTTCCACTGGGCGAAATCCGGTGAATACGTCACGCAAGTAACCGCGATGGGGCCGCTTGGACTGGAATACCTCAGCGCGAAAGACGATCCGCGAAATAACAAGTCGTAGGAGGAGTCCGAACGGCATTTTGTAGACCCTCAAAAATGTGTTTTCTGATCTTGAGTTTCTTAATCTCGTTGGAGGAGCGAGACCCGCCCCCAAGAAAAAAGGATGGCCAGCCCGGGAAACCAGAGAGTCTAAGAGCCCAGCGAAAGGAGAAACGACAATGGCAACGACAAGACACGCAGCAGTGCCGAGCCTGATCAAGGCGGTTCGAATCGCGCAATACGGCGGCTCCGAACAACTGAGATACGAAGAGGTACCGCTACCGGAGTTCGGCCCGGGCCAGGTGCTTGCCAAAGTGCGCTACGCGGGTTTGAACCCGATCGACTGGAAAATCCGCGAAGGCTACCTGAAGAACGTCCGCCCGGCGAGCTTTCCGCTGGGGCTGGGGCAGGATTTCGCGGGAGAGATCGTGGCAGGTGGCGACTCGGGCCGTTTCCAAACGGGCGAGCGGGTGTTCGGGTTCGGCGAAGGGACGCATGCGGAGTTCACGGCGGCGGCGATTACGGACATCGCGGCGATTCCGGAGAAGATCGACTTCATGGTGGCGGCGGCGCTGCCGACGTCGGGGCTGACGGCCTTACAGGCAATTCGCGACTACGTGCAGCCCACGCCGGGAACCCGGATTCTGATCCACGGCGCGGCGGGTAGCGTAGGCTCGTTTGCAACCCAGATCGCCAAGCGCTGGGGCGCGCAAGTGATCGGCACGGCTTCGGGCGAAGACATCGTGTACCTTCGCTCGCTAGGTCACGTGCAGGTGGTGGACTACAAGCACGAGCGGTTTGAAACCGTGGGGCTGGTTGATGCGGTGCTGGATCTGGTCGGGGGCGAGACGGCGACGCGCTCGTACGCGGTGGTGAAGAAGGGGGGCGTGATCGTTTCGACGGTAGGCGCGGCGAAGGCGGATCTGGCGGCGCAGGCGGGGATTCGCGCCGTGAACATGAGGAGTAAGGGAAGCGCGGCGGACCTGGCGGAGCTAGCGGGCCTCGTGGAACGCGGCGACGTGAAGCCACGGATCGGCGAGGTGTTTCCGCTGGAGCAGGCGCGCGCGGCACAGGACGCGAGCCAGCAAGGCCGCGCCAAAGGCAAAATCCTGCTAAAGGTCGCATAAGCAGGCGGACACGTTTCGAACGTCTGTAGTGGCGTTTGACATATTCTGCGCACCATATCGAAAGGAGCCATCAATGAGCGCCGTACAAGTCGAACAGAAGAGCTACGAGATGCCCCCGCGCGAGGGGATCAGCATCGCGCATTTTCTCACCGTCGCCGACGTCGAGCGATCGGCGCGATATTACGAAAAGGTCTTCGGCGCTCGCATTCTGACCATGGGTGACGGCAACGCGCCTCCGTATCTTCAGCTTGCGAACATCTGGATGATTCTGAATGTGGGGGGCGGGCCGACTCCGGACAAGCCCACGGTAACTCTCAGCGTCCCTGACCCGAATCACATCAACAGTTTTATGAATTTCCGCGTTGCAGATATCCAAGCGTGCTATGAATTGTGGAAAAGCCGAGGAGCCGAGTTCCTCACGCCGCCGATTCCCAAGTACGGCGAGATTCGCTGCTACATCCGCGACCCTGACGGTTACATTATCGAGATCGGACAGAGCACCGATCTCAAGTACGGTTAGCGCTCGGTCTGGATGGGATTTGTATTTGAATAAATGTTCGCGGATGTTCTCTCGAGGCCTTCCCGGCTGCAGGCTCGGGCGAGTACTTTGGTCTTGATCGAACCGTTCGTCCGGCAGATTCGTCGTCGCGCTTCTGCTAATTTTGTTTTGAACAGTCACTCGCTCTGACATCGAAAGGAGTACCAAATGGACGGCGCAAATGGAAAGAAGGAGACGACGAGCGTGAGCGCGCCCGTGGCGTTGAACACGCTTAGTGTGAACGTTTTTACGGCCCCGGGAAAGACGATGGTCGGCGAGCGGCCAAAGCCCTTCGGCGAAGCGCTCGGCTTTGACCCGATCACGTCGACTTTAATCTTCGGCGAGTACGACGCGGTGCTGGTGGACGCAATGGGGACAGTGGCTGAGGCCGAAGCTCTCGCGGATTGGATTGCTCTGCACAACCGCAACTTGGAGACCATCTATATAACGCACGCTCATTTCGACCACTTCTACGGTCTGAGCATTCTGCTCGACCGTTTCCCGGGCGCTCGGGCGATAGCAACGCCCAAGACGGTGAACGCCATGCAGATGTCTTTCTCTCCCACAGTGGAGCGGTTAGCCCGCCGGCTGTTTCCCGGACAAGTGCCCACTAAGTTGGTTCCACCTGAGCCCTATGAGCACGACACGTTCACTCTCGAGGGCCACGAATTGCGGATCATCGAGCAGGGCCGCACCGATTGTCCCGATTCGACGTCTCTATACGTTCCATCGATCAACCTGATCGTCGCCGGCGACGTTGTGTACAACCAATGCCGCATGTACGTCGGCGACACCACCCCTGAGAGCCGAAAGAATTGGACCGCGGCGCTGGACCGGCTAGCGGCGCTGAACCCGGCGATTGTTGTCGCCGGTCACAAGAAGACTGGCGCGCCCGACTCTCCCTCGACGATCCAAGATACCAAGCGTTACCTGCAGGACTTCGATCGGGTCCAGAAAACCGCGACATCCGACCAGCAGCTGTTCGATCAGATGACGGAGCTGTACCCGCATTGGGTAGCCAATCAGTCGTGGTTGATGTTCGGATTCCCGCAGCCATAATGGTCGGCGAGCGGCCAAAGCCCTTCGGCGAAGCGCTCGGCTTTGGCCCGATCACGTCGACTTTGATCTTCGGCGAGTACGACGCGGGGCTGGTGGACGCGATGATGAGGTGGCTGAGGCCGAGGCTCTTCGCAAATTGGGTTGCTCTGCACAAGCTAAGATCTCGGGAAACAGATTCGATTTCAGAGAGGAGAACAAAATGACAACAAAAGGAAAAGTCTTGGTGCTGGTCTCGAGCGGTCACGGCTTGCCATTGAAAGATGGCAAGGTTTATGCCGGCGCCGGCTACTATCTCAACGAACTGACGGTTCCGGTTCGCGCCCTGATGAAGGAAGGCTACGAAATCACTTTCGCCAACCCCAAAGGCAACACGCCGCAAATGGATGTCCATTCAGCTGTCCCCGATTTCTTCGGCGGGGACGAGGCCAGGCTTCAGGACTATCTAAAATTCTGCGACAGCCTGACTGGGCTCAAAAATCCAACTCGCATCTCGGATGTCATCGCATCGGGCCTGGATCAATATGACGCTGTTTTCGTCCCCGGCGGCCATGGCCCGATGATGGATCTTCTCGATGATCCCGACGCTGGCACCGTACTGAGACACTTTCATAAAACATCCAAGCCTACGGCGGTGCTCTGTCATGGCGGGATTTCGCTTCTCGCGGCGCTTCCTAATTCGACGGAAGTGGTGGCCGCGCTGTCGGCAGGCGACGCCGCTGGAGCGCGGGCTAAGGCTCAAGGCTGGATCTATTCAGGGTATAAGATGACTGTCTTTTCGACAGCGGAAGAGCAGCAGCGGGAACCGCTTGAGATTGGTGGCAAGGTGCTGTTCTACCCGGACTTCGCCTTGCGTACAGCGGGCGGCGACGTAAGC
>Ga0210398_10001055_pt1 | contig 29649 bp, 25 predicted proteins | sample IncBWC4OmetaG_FD_161047 | JGI IMG/M metagenome (GOLD analysis project Ga0210398, IMG submission 161047) | Forest soil microbial communities from Barre Woods Harvard Forest LTER site, Petersham, Massachusetts, United States - Inc-BW-C-4-O | ecosystem: Environmental > Terrestrial > Soil >... | reverse complement strand
ATCGGACTCGAAGGCCATTCTCGTTTCGGCAAAGCGACGCTGGTCGCAATGGCGTACGATCCGCGCTTTGCGGTTGCTTACGTTAGTTCTTCCGGAGCTGGCGGAGCTGCCCTCTACCGGCGCAACTTCGGCGAACAGATTGGCAACGTTGCGGCCAGCCGCGAATATCACTGGATGGCGGGAAATTTCTTGAAGTATGCCGGGCCGCTGACTCCGAACGATTTGCCCGTGGACTCCCATGAACTTATAGCGCTCTCCGCACCACGTCCTGTATTCATCGGAGGTGGCGCGACGCAGGGGGATGGCTGGCAGGACGCACGAGGAATGTTCATGGCAACCGTCGCTGCGGGGCCAGTCTACCGGCTTCTCGGGAAAAAAGATTTGGGCACTGAGGAATTCCCTCCTATGGAAACTCCGCTGATCGACGGCGAGCTTGCCTTCCGGCAGCACAGCGACGGCCACGCTCCCGGACCCAATTGGCCCACCTTTCTGACATTTGCCGGGCGCTACATCAAAGGCCCAGGAGTCTCGGCGAGCACAAAGCCAAATTCCACGCGACCGCGCGCCGAAGTGCCCTAAACAAGCCGCGTCCCCATCCGGTATCGTCTTGCCGGACCCTTCGGGCCGGTCGCGGCGAGGAGTGCGCAAGACCGATGAGCTGACTGGCCAAATCTACAACTATGCCCATGAGCACACTCTCCCGATATGTCCGTTGTTTCCCGGTGGAAAACCTTCCAAGATGAAATCAGTTGCACGACCTCGAGATTGAGTCCTTTTTGTCCGGAGGCCCTCAGCCATGACATTTTCTCATCGGCGGATCCGAACCTAATGCGCCGCGGCATCCTTCTGGGAGTACTCGTTATCTTCGCTGCGTGGGGCGGCTGGACTTTGTTTCACCAATACCAGGAGCGCGCCGCAAATGCCGTTGAACTGGAACGCGACACCTTTTGGAATCCCACTTTCCAGCAGGCCCAAGCGGCCATGTACGCAAACAGGTGCGACGAGGCTGAGCCCGTACTCCAGTCCATGCTCCCGAAGGCCGAAGAATGGTGGCCAAACGGTTCTCGACTTGAAGCCGTTTTGATCATGCTTGGCAGATGCTATCGCGCCGATCACAGGTACGAACTGGCGGAGCCTCTCCTCATGCGAGCTCTGAACTTTAACGACACTTCCGACCCGATCCGCGTCGCGCGTATCAAGATCAATCTGGCCATCATTTACCGCGACCAGGGACGCTACGATCAAGCCGAGAGATACTTCACAGAAGCGCTAGCCGTGGACGAAAAGAATACCAAGGCGGCGCAAGCAGATGACGCTCTCGCCATGCTCAATTTGGGATTCCTGCGCGAAATGCACGGCAGCTACGAGGAAGCCCGATCGTTTTATACCCGCGCCGTCGCCGTCTACGAGGCGGACTTAGGCTCGAAACCCTTCAGCGATCTCGCTAGTGCCTATTTCGACCTCGCGCAGTCCTACGAACGGCAGAATCGCTACGCGGACGCCGCCACTCAATATCAGAATTCAGCCGTTATGTATGAAGAGCTCGGCGAACAAAATCGCCTGGACACCGTGCACGCGCTGGACGGCCTTGCGAGCATGGAATACAGCCTTGGCCAGACCGCGCTGTCCCGCGAGACCTCCCAACGCTCCCAGGACATCCTAAAGGAACTGGCTTCCGGCAACTCCCCCGCGGATTGTCGCACTCTCTTTACGCTTGCCTCCGATGCCCATAGCCACGGAAAACTCAAAGAGGCGGAGTCGTTTTATAAACGATCCATTGAGGTCTGCGAACAATTTCTTGGCCCTAACAGCCCGGACCTGGCGCGGCCACTCGGAGCCCTCGGGGTACTCTATCGCGATAACGATATCTTCGATAGGAAACTTGCCGGACCTCTTTTCCAGCGCGCCCTGAACATAAGTGAGAAAGCCCTCGGACCAGACAGCCCTTTCACTGCCGAAGCCCTTAGCGACCTCGCTCTCTTCTATTTTTTCGAAAAGGAACCCGTTGCCGGGGAACGATCCGCCCTGCGCGCCCTCGCCATCCAGGAAAAACAACTGGGACCCGATACTCTAACTGTCTCTACCACCCTCAACCGGCTCGGCCTCTGCCAGCGGGACTTGCGCAAGTTTCCAGAGTCCGAACGTAGTTTGAAGCGCGCTCTCGCCATTCGCGAACAGCTTCTCCCCCCGAACAGCCCGGGGATCGTAATCAGCCTCGAAAACCTTGCTTCCGTTTACGAAGTTCAAGAGCAGCCAGAAAAAGCGAATCTCCTTATTGCGCGGGCGCGCGCCATCCAGTCGCAGTCCGGCCCGCCTCAGCCTTAGCAGTGGATCGAAAATATACCTGGAGTTCAGTTTCCCGATGCGGAGGCAGGAGCGCCCGGCGCGTAGTAGCCGTTGCGCGTGCGGGCCACAAGCTTGCCGCGGCCGCGCGGCGGAACCACCTGCACGCTAACCGCGCGAAACGTCCCATCTTTTTTGGTGTTGGAGGGATAGTAGGCCAGAGTGTACTGATTGCGGATATCGTGAGCGACTTGCTCGCAGATGGTGTGCACGTCGTCGACGCTCTCCGGAAAAAAGGCGAGCCCTCCCGAGGCTTCCGCGATATGTCTTAATGCCTTCATGGCGGTATTTTTCTCTTTCCTTTTTTCATCGCCGAGCAGTCCGATGGTGTAAATCACCGTGTCCGTCTTCTGGATTTCCCTGATCGTTTTTTCAAGTGAATTGTGGCTGGCGTTATCCTCGCCGTCGGTCACCACAAGCAGCACGCGTTTGTCCTTGGCGGCTTTCTTAAGATGATCGAGCGAACCGATAATGGCGTCATAGAGCGCCGTACTGCCGCGCGAATCGATCCTCTCAAGAGCTTCTTTCAGCTCCGGAACGTTGCTGGTGAAGTCCTTATCGAGGTCGAGATAAAAATCGTCGTTGAAGTTGACGACGAAGGCTTCGTCCTGCGGGTTGCTGGACTCGACGAAGGTGAGGGCAGCTTCGTTCACACGAGGCCGCTTGTCGCGCATGCTGCCGCTATTGTCGATCACCAGGCCCATGCTTACAGGAACATCCTCGCGCTTGAAAGTCGCAAGCTTTTGTTCAACCTTATCTTCGTAAATGTGGAAATTTTCGGAGTTCAGGCCGTCTGCGAACTTCCCGCGATCGTCAAGCACGCTGGTGTGCAGCACAACGAGACCGACGTCGACCTTGATGGTTGAGCCCTGTTTTCCGGCATTCGGATCTTGCCCGGGAGGCAGCGGCTGTGCGCTGGGAATCGGAATTTGCGCAAAGGACGGTGAGACGAACAGAGCCATCGCACAGAGGTAGAGGAGAAGGCGAGCGAAGGAAGAGCAGCGCAAGGACGCGAACTCAGTGGCTGGGCGCGTAATAACCCGTCTTTGAGAAAACATTGAGCGGCGGCAGTCCCTTCGGAGCTCGAAGCCTGATTTTGATTTTTCGCCAGCGTGCATCGTGGGCCTTGTTGCTCGGCCGATATCCCAGGACATATTGATTTCGCAGCTCCATGCCAATTTTTGAGGCGATATCCGGAAGGTCTTCCAGCTTCTCGACGGAAAATACCCGGCCTCCCGTCATCTCCGTGATTTCCGACAGCAACGACGGACCGTTTAATTCTTCCGGCGTGCGGTTGCGATAGCCAAGCGCATCAAAGATGCCGACTGCATAGAGCTGGGTGTCTGCTTCCTTCACCAAACGCTTGATATCCGTTTCGTTGTAACGACTATGATTATCTCCTCCATCCGATAGGATGAGCAAGGCACGTTTGCCGTTGTGTGCACCCCTCATCTGGCTCAGCCCGAGGTAGATCGCATCCAGCAACGCCGTGCGGCCCTTCGCGGAGGTCAGCATGAGGCTGCTCTGGAGGTCTTCCACGCTGTTCGTGAAGGCGCTGGTCAGCTCCGCGCGTTCGTTGAAGCTCACCAGAAAAAATTCATCCTGCGGATTGGCGGTCTTGAAGAATTGCACGGCGGCCTCGCGCGCTTTGCCGACCTTGTTAGCCATGCTGCCGCTGAAGTCGAAAATTACGCCAATCGAGATAGGCACATCTTCGGCGGAAAAGGTCACCACTTCCTGCTCGACGTTGTCTTCAAACACGCGAAAGTTTTCCATCTCGAGGCCGGTGACGAGTCGATTGTAAGGATCGGTGACGGTGACGTTGACCAGCGCGAGGTCCACGTCCATTTTCAGTGTTCGTCCGGGCTTGAGCACTTGCCCGGGCGTATCTTTTTTTACGTCGTCCTGGGGCTTCTTTTCGTTTTGCTTGGGATCTTCGGCAGGAGCTTGCGTCTGGGGCGCAGCAAGAATCGCCGTCCGGGACACGGCAAGGCAGGCGAGTAACAGCACCACAACGGAAAAAATAAAAACGCGAAATCCATGTCCATCGCGTTTCACGGCACCCCCATCGTTCCGGTCACCCGAAACGGCCGCGCGGCTCGGTCTATTTGCGATTCTACCACTCGCTCAAGCGAAGACAAGGCAAATCCAGTAGCTGAACCAAGTAGGCCACTGGCATCGTTCGAGCCAGTTCAGTCCCGGCGGTCGCGCTATCTTAGGACCGTAGCGTTGCTATGGTACTGTGCAACTAGACAGGTCTGCCTATCGGTAAGAGACTGTAGAGGGTGCCCAAATATTCCCAAATGTGGGAGACTCAATCGCATGAGCCAGGCCAATCCACACATTGTCATCGTCATTCCCGCGCGTTACGGAGCTACGCGTCTGCCGGGCAAGCCCCTCGTTTCCTTGGCCGGCCAGCCCATGATCCAGCGCGTCTATGAACGCGCCAAGCTCGCCACTCGCGCCCACCGCGTCATTGTCGCCACCGACGATGAACGCATCCTCAAGGCCGTCGAGAGCTTCGGCGGGACCGCCCGCATGACCCGCCCCGACCACCGCACCGGCACCGAGCGCGTGGCGGAAGTCGCCGCCCACGAAAAAGGTGACGTCTTCGTAAACGTCCAAGGAGATGAGCCCCTGCTCGATCCCGCGGCCGTCGATACCGCGATCGATGCCCTTCTCGAAGAGCCCGCCGCCGCCATCGCCACCGTAGCCACCCCGATCAAGACGCCCGCCGACATCATGGACCCCAACGTCGTAAAAACCGTCCTCGATTTCGACAACAATGGCCTCTATTTCTCGCGCGCGCCGATTCCCTGGGTCCGCGACACCGCCGGCAAAATTCAGGTGCGCCACCTGAAACACCTGGGCCTCTACGTTTTCCACCGCGACGCCCTCCTCGAATATCCCACCCTGCCGCAAGGCGAACTCGAGCGCATCGAACAGCTCGAGCAGCTCCGCTGGCTCGAAAATGGCTGGAAGATTCGCGTAGCTGAGGTCGAGCACGACGCCGTGAGCGTGGACGTGCCGGAAGACGTCGCCCGCGTCGAAAAACTCCTGCAAAAATAAAACCGCCCGGCCAGCTTCGGCCGGGCGGCGTCCTAGGTTATTGGATAGTGCTTTATGGCGTTTGCGCAGTTAACACGCCGGCGGCGATTCGAGCATTACTCTGCCCGGTCATGAGCAGGATCGTGGTCGGGTTGGCGATGTAAGCGAAGTAGTTGATGGTGGTCGAAGGCGTGCCGTTGATGGTGGCGACGAATGTGCTGTGCGTGCCTGTGCTGCCAGTTCCGTCACCGCCTACCGTAATGACGCCGCCGAGCGCAACATCCAGGAACACTGTCTGGCTCGCGCTACCGGGCTCGTTGAAGTCAACATGCCCGTTGGGACTCGCGGTGGCGGGCGCGAACTGGCCTACGAAATCCTCCTCACTCGAGCTGACACCGCTCGAACTAAACGCGTAGTTAGTCGCCAGGCTACTGGAAGAAAATGGAGCGCCCGTTTGCGCGAGGAGCGTGCCGTCCGCGACTTCGTCAGGTATCGTGGATCCTTGGAATTGGACAAGACTGACGTCCTGAATCACGCCCTGCGTCGCCGAACTCAGATAGAAAACGAAGGTGAACGTATTCGAGGCGTTCTCTGTAAAGCTGAATGTCCCGCGGCCAGAGCCGTCACCATCGAGTGTGACAGTTCCGTTGCCAATAACGCCTGTCGCCGGTATGGAGGTCACTACGCCGTCATTATTGTCGTCCAAGAGGATGGCGGAAAGAGCTCCGCCGGTCGCGGTCAGTCGTACTCCGCGTGTGTGCGGCGCCCCATTGGTGGTGCTAGAGCCGCCCACGACGAAAACAAAGCTGCTGTTGCTGAAGGAGCTGGTTAGCGTTGGAGTGCCTGCCTGTTGGGCGACAGCTTCGCCGATGTTCGTCCCCGGGGCCACGCCCTCCGCGTCCGGGTCTATATCCATCAGTTGTACGTGCTGGCTGTCGATCACATAGTAGACGTAGTCCAAATTGTTGGCGAACGTCGCAAAGCCTCTTCCCGTCCCAGGATTTGTGTTGTCCGTCGCATAGGTTCCACCGGACAAGATAGCCTTGGTAGTAAGAGTTCCCCCGTCGTTGATATCCACAAAGCTACCAGGGGAAAAGCTTCCGGCGCCCGCGGCGCTGGCGACAAAGTCGCCAACAAGGGAAGTGGGGTTGCCCGATCCGGGATCTAACCCCGAAAAATCGAAAATGTATGTGCCCGCGGCAATCGTTGTAGCTGTTTGCAGTTGAAAGCTTCCGCTCGCCGTCTCGCTGTCAGTAGCAGTAGTCCCACCGGCCATATCCACCATGTAGCCGCTGCTCGAGGAGGTCAGCGCAATGCTGTACTGCACCGTGCCGCCGGAGTTTATAAGGCTTAGTGTTCCCCGCCCATCGGAATTGATTACATAGCTTCCGCCGTTTATGGCAAACGTATTGTTCGACCCGAACTGGTGTTGGTCTTCAAGCCCGCCGGTCGTCTGAATGTTGCCCCCGCCATCGGCGATGAATACTCCGACGCGAGAAAAGCTGCTGGTCCCGAAGTTTGGATCGGCGGTTGTGCCCGTCATCGAGAAAACGTAAGTGCCCTTCAAGCTGCCGTTCGTGAACCCTACCGGCGGCGGGGGAGTGATCTTAGTAGAACCACCGCCGCTGCAACCCGCGACCCAAACCACAGCCAACACCGCGACTGCCATCAAGAGCCGCTTCATCGCGCACCTCTCGGAGCATGCACGGCAGGCATTTGCAGCAACTGCCCTTTCGTGTTGCGCAGGGTCACGGACTGCGATCCATTTTCAATAATGCGCGCAGCAAACGTGCTGACTTGGCCAAAGTAGATCACTTCGCCCGTGACATGTACGGAGTCTCCCGCCGCGAGCGTCATGTGGTTTTGCTCGAGTAGCTTGGCGCTGCCCAGATGCACGTCGACAGGGCCATAAACGGTCTGAATGCTCACATGCGCCCCGACCGGCGGCGCGCTCGATTCCGCCGTGTACGAAATCACCTTCCCGGCTAGCGTGGTTTCACGGCTCATATCATAAGTAGTTAGATTGGCTTGCGCAGCTGGAGTTTGCTGCTGTGCGCCTGCAAAGGATACCGAGAGTAGAGCGCCTGCAAATAAAGCACTGCCCAAGCACATTCGCATATTCAATATCATGACCCCTTCCCACGTTCGAGAGACTCAGGAAGAATCCCTCAGGATTGCGTCGCCGCCTTCATTTCGCGGCTCTACGCAGATGTATCACTGCTTGGATGATTACAACACTCTAAACGGTTTCCACGGCTAAACATTTTGTTCAAATCGATAACACGTTCGTTCGCCGCCTGAATACGCAGAAACTGCCCCCGCCAGATGCAAACCCGCTTCCGCCAGAAAAGTTTCGCGGCGCGCATAATTCTTCCACTTCGTTCCGCACTCCTTTTCTATTAGTTCCCGAATTTGAATTTCGAAGTTCCCAAAATAAATTCTTCGATTTGACAGCCGTGCGCATTCCGATGATAATTATCCGTACGTCACTCCTGTGGAGGGCTGATAAGCTCGCGCACTGGGAAATCTCAAACGCGGGCTGCATGGATGGCGCCAAAATATATTTTTGTTACCGGCGGTGTGGTTTCCTCACTTGGAAAGGGAGTTGCAGCTTCCTCCATCGGTTGTCTCCTCGAAAGTCGCGGTTTCAAAGTCACCCTACAGAAATGCGATCCGTACCTGAACGTCGATCCCGGTACGATGAGCCCATTTCAGCACGGTGAAGTCTTTGTCACCGAAGACGGCGCGGAGACGGACCTCGACCTTGGCCATTACGAGCGTTTCACGCACGCCAAGCTTTCCCGCGACAACAACTGGACCACCGGCCGCATCTACGAAACGATTTTGACGAAGGAACGCCGCGGCGATTACCTCGGCAAAACCGTCCAGGTCATTCCGCACGTCACCGACGAGATCAAAGCCACCATCAAAAAAGTTTCCGAGGAAGTGGACGTAGTCATCGTCGAGATTGGCGGCACGGTCGGCGACATCGAATCGCTTCCCTTCCTCGAAGCCATTCGCCAGATGCGCCTCGAACTAGGCGCGGAAAACACGCTCTTCGTTCACGTAACGCTGGTTCCCTTCATCGCCGCCGCTGGCGAACTGAAAACCAAGCCCACGCAGCACAGCGTCAAGGAAATGCTTGGCATCGGTATCCAGCCCGACATTTTGCTCTGCCGCAGCGACCGCCACATTCCCGCCGACCTCAAGAAAAAAATCGCACTCTTCTGCAATGTGGCCGAAGCCTGCGTCGTTTCCATGGAAGACGTGGACACGATTTATGCCGTCCCGGTTGAACTGAGCCGCGAAGGCCTCGACGCACAGATTCTTCGTCAACTAAAGCTCGAAGACCGGCCTTCGGACATGCGCCCCTGGCTCGACCTCGTCTACCGCATGCACAATCCCGCCGGCGAGATTCGCATCGCCGTCGTCGGCAAATACGTTCAACTCGAAGACGCCTACAAAAGCCTCCGCGAAGCCCTCCTCCATGGCGGCCTCGCTCACGATCAAAAAACCGTTCTCGAATGGATCGAAGCCGAAGAAATCGATTCCCCGGAAACCGCCGCCGCGCGACTACGTGGCTTCGATGGCATCCTCGTCCCCGGCGGCTTCGGCAAACGCGGCATCCAGGGCATGATCAACACTATTCAATTCGCCCGCGAAAGCAAGATGCCCTATTTCGGCATCTGTCTCGGGATGCAGTGCGCGACGGTCGAATATGCCCGCGACGTAGCCGGATTGAAGCAAGCCGATACCACGGAGTGCGATCCGCAAGCCCCGCACCGCGTCATCTACAAGTTGCGCGAGCTCCTCGGCGTCGACGAAATGGGCGGCACGATGCGCCTCGGCGCGTGGTCCTGCAAGCTCGAACCCGGCTCCTTCGCCGCCAAAGCCTACGGCAAAACCGAAATCAGCGAGCGCCACCGCCATCGCTACGAATTCAATCGTGACTACGAGAAAACTCTAACCAACGCCGGCCTCCGCATCACCGGCCGCACCCCCGACGAAAACTACGTCGAGATTATCGAAGCGCCCGAACACCCGTGGTTCCTCGGCTGCCAGTTCCACCCCGAATTCAAATCCAAACCGCTAGAGCCGCATCCCTTGTTCGCCGCCTTCATCGGCGCCGCCCTGGAACACAAAAAGCAGCGCTCGCGCGTGGTCGCGGAAGCACCGCGAGTCCAAGCCGCCGCCATAGCCCCCCAGGCCAACGCGTAGCCAGAGCCTAGCCAGAGACTTTGTGGCGGCGCAACCTGCTGAGCCGCGTTTGTAGCACCGCGCCCTCTGCGAGCCTGTCGCTTCCGTATTCCGTCATTCCGGCGTGCGATCCCAGCGATCGGAGTAGTGAGTTTTTATTGCGAGCAGCGCTGAGAGAGCGGGCGACGTGCATCGCCGTGGCGGCCCCTGCTGGCACGTAGCAAGGAATGGCGGTCCGACCAGTACGACGGTAGACGACGGAGAAACGAGCCGCCAGGCGCTATTGCTGGCGACCTCTGCGCAGAATCTAAAACGTTGCCAGCCCCAGAACGCGGGGCTGACAGTCGCCGAGAGCTCTTCCAAAAAAAGCTGCTTGACACGCACCTACGCGAGAGGTGTAGCTTAACACTGTCTTTCCTAGCAGCGGGTTCCCCGGACGTAAACAAACTATGTATTAAACTTTCAAATTGTCGTTAACGTACACGATAAGGCGTTTAGGGCCGTCGTGTTCCTAAAGGAGAATCACAATGTTCCGGTCCTTTCGGAATTTGTCACCAGTTGCATTCGCAAATCGAATCGTTCGCATCGGTTTTCTGATTGCTCTTTTCGCGCTGCTGTCTGTCAGAAGTGCGGGCGCGCAAACGGTTGTGACTTACAGCTTTGAAGATGCAACGGCCGATGGCTGGACATCCTTCAACGGCGCCAGCACACCGGTGGCAACAAACGCCGCGTCGTATTCCGGATCGTACAGTTTGCTTACGTCGACGAACTCAAGCGGCGCCGGTGGGCCGTCGGTTTCGCTGAATGGCGTGCTGCAGGCGGGAGCAACGTACACGATCACGGGATACGTCATGCTCACCAGTAGCGAAACGGCAACGAACGCGAACTTCACGATAAGGCGTAGTGATCCGAGCTGTTCCGGGGGGACGTGCTACGACACCGTGGGGACTTACCAAGTGCCGGTGTCGAGCTCCGGATGGGTGCAAATCGGTGGAAGCTACACGGTCAGCACAACGGAAACGGGACTGCTGCTCTACGCGCAGTTGGTGGGAGCGACCACAACACAATCGTTCTACTTGGACGAGGTGGTGATTACGGAGACGGCACCGCCGCCGGGCGGAACGCCAATAGCCTCGTATACGTTCGCGGATGGCGGCCTGGATGGCTGGACGCCGTTTGGTTCCGCTTCGCTGGCGAACAGTGTTCCGCCGATCGTCGACCCGAATGGCGATGCGCGCAGCCTTCTGGTTGCGAACCGCACAGGGGGTTACATGGGGCCAAGCCTGAACCTGCTGAGCGTGAACAACGTCGTTGCAGGCGCGACGTATCAGATTACCGCTTACGTGTTGCTGGCGGCGCCCGATAGCAGTAATCCAACGGCGACCCTTTCGACCAAGACGACGAACTGCGCGAACACCTCGGGTTCGTACAGCAATCTGGCGACGTCCGGGCCGCTTTCGAGCACCGCTTGGACAAAGGTTCAGGGCACGCTCAGCTTCAGCAATTTGCCTGGTCCGCCTTCAGGCCTGATTCTTTACATACAGTCCAGCAGCGCGACGGACTCTTTCTACATCGATGACGTGACCATCGGCCAGCTCTCGCCAGCACCGCCAAGTCCGAGCCAGCAGGACAACAGCGGGATCACCACGACCTTCGAGGATGGCAGTTTGGACGGATGGAGTTCTCGGACTGGCAGTTCTACGCTGACCAATACGACCGCGGAGGCGCATAGCGGCACGCACAGCCTGCTGGTCACGGGGCGAACCGCGAACTACGACGGGCCGCAAATCAATGTCAGCGACAAGATGTACAACGGGTCGGTTTATAACACCAGCGTGTGGGTGATGCTCGTGCCGACCGACGGCTCGAACCACATCCTGAACATGAGCTTGCAGACTACGCTCGATGGCAACCCCAGCTATCCGAGCGTGACGGCTTACCCCGGCGTGACCATTCCTGCAGATGGGAACTGGCACCAGATCAGCGTGATGCGGTACAACATGTCCAATAACTACGATCCGGGCGCTGCGTATTTGTATTTGCAGACCGTTCCGGCATCCGGCAACGATCTGGTGTCGTTCTATGTTGACGACTTCCAGCTTACCTACGTTCCGCCGCCGACTATTCAGCCTAACCTTGCTTCGATTTTCCAGACGCTCGCGCCATTCTTCCGCGTGGGTGCCGAGGTGGACTTGACGGATCTTTCGGGACCGCACGCCCAGCTTTTGACAAAGCACTTCGACAGCATCACTTCAGGAAACGATATGAAGTGGAGTTCGGTGGAAGCCGCCCAAGGCACGTACACGTACGAAAACGCCGACAGCGAAGTGGGCCTGGCGGTATGCAACGAAATGCGCGTGCGAGGGCACAACCTGGTGTGGTCAACTGGCGAGCAGACCCCGGCTTATGCCACGGGAGACGGCACGAATTCCGCCGCCAACCAGGCTGCAGTGACCGCGAACATCCAGGAGCACATACAAAACGAGGTGCAGCACTTCGGCACAGCGGTGTATGCCTGGGACGTGGTGAACGAACCGATCGATCCCACGCAGCCCGATTGTCTCTATCACGGGCCGTTCTACCAGGTTCTCGGCAAGGGGTACATCGATGTGGCGCTCCTGGCGGCCCGAGAGTACGCGCCTGCGGGAACGAAGCTGTTCATCAACGAATACAGCACGACCGATGCGGACCGGCTGGCCTGTCTTGTTCGGGTCGTTCGCGATCTTCGCCAGCGCGGCATTCCACTCGATGGAGTCGGCCACGAGATGCATAACGATATCAACTATCCGTCTGCAGACGCTGTGGTTCAGGCGATCGACACGATTCACGAGAATTTCCGGGACATCGATCAACAAATTACCGAGATGGACGTCAGCGTTTACAACGCCGGCGACAACACATCGAACTTCGCGCCAACCGTCCCGCCATCGCTGATTGCGGAGCAGGGCTGGCTTTACAAGCAATACTTTGATGCGCTACGGCGGTTGCGGGGGAAGATAAGCGCCGTCACCTTCTGGGGCTTTGCGGACGACGACACCTGGCTCGATAGTTTCCCGATCGACCGGTTGGATGCGCCGCTGCCTTTCGATACAGAGTTGCAAGCCAAGCCCGCTTACTGGGGAATTGTCGACCCGACACAGTTACCGGGATACGGGCTGTCGTTTTCCGTTTCCGATGACAGAGGCAAGCAGCACGATACGCGCGTGTTCACTGTGACCGCAACGAACGGCGACGTAGGCGTCGCTTACGCCACGCAGATCAACGGCTTTACGCTGCAGCAGTTCGGGGGTGAGCGTTGCAGGCCGGTGGTCACGCCGCCGAGCGGTTACCCCATTTTGCTGGGCGATCTCGCGGCGGGAGGCACTGCCAGCGCGACGTTTACGGTCAGCTTTGACGGTTGCGGCGACTTCGCGGATTTTGTGCTGAGCGTGCCGTGGACTTCCGCAACCTATGACACCGGGACATTCGTGTCCGTTATCCACCATCGCAGGGACCACGGAAATTTTTAGCGAAGCGGTTTGCTTTCGGAGTGTGAGCGAACACCGAAGCGTAATCCACTGATTGACGGATCGCGCGACCGCATGTCGCGCAGCTACGCTCCAGGGATTTCTTCCCAAGCGCAAAGAAACTCGGTAGTGGGCCGAAACTGATGACCCGCTACCGGCAATCGAGCAATTCTCCAAATCGAAGCCGCGTGTATGCTATCTTCGTTAACTTCGATGATCTCCGCTCACGACATTTCTCTCGGCTCGATGCGTCTCGGAATCGGCAACCCGCTCTTTCTAATCGCCGGCCCATGCGTCATTGAAAACGAAACTCACGCGCGAAAAATGGCGGAAAAAGTTGCCAAAATTGCCTCCGACTGCGGCGTCCCCTACATTTTCAAAGCCTCCTACGACAAGGCCAACCGGTCCTCCGTCAAAGCCTTCCGCGGACCGGGCCTTGCCGAAGGCCTGCGCATCCTCGGCAAAATCAAATCCGATTTGAAGCTCCCGATCCTGACCGACATTCACGAACCGTCCCATGCTCAGCCCGCCGCCGAAGTTTGCGACGTGCTGCAAATTCCAGCGTTCCTTGCGCGCCAAACCGACCTCCTCCTTTCCGCCGCCAAAACCGGCCGCATCATCAACGTAAAAAAGCCCCAATTCGTCTCCCCCTGGGACATGGCCAACGTCGTCGAAAAAATCTCCAGCACCGGCAACAAAGACATCATCCTCACCGAACGCGGTGCGACGTTCGGCTACCAAAACCTAGTCGTCGACATGCGCTCTTTCCCCATCCTGCAAAAGTTAGGCTACCCAGTCGTCTTCGACGTGACTCATTCCGTCCAGCTCCCCGGCGGCCAAGGCCACGCCAGCGGCGGACAACCTGAATTCATCGAGCCCTTGGCCCGCGCCGGCGTAGCCGCAGGCGTCGACGGCATCTTCCTCGAAACCCACGACAACCCCGCCGAAGCCCTCTCCGACGGCCCCAATTCTCTCCCCCTCTCGCAACTCCCCGCCCTGCTCAAACGTTTAAAGGAACTCTCCACAGTCGTCCGGCGCTGGAGCGTCCAATGAACGCTGCCCCCCCGCGACACAATAGGCCCGCCACAGTGAACTTAACCCCTTTAGAACCAAGACTTACGAGATTCGCCACAACCATTCGAAATAAAGAACTTACAACAACCGCAAATCCTTTAAATGCAATGTTTATAAAATGCCGAGGGGGTGCCTGTTGAGTCTGGACACCGCCCGCCGGGTCCTCAAAATCGAAGCCCAGGCCATCCTGGACGCCTACGCACGCCTCGACTCCTCATTTGAAAAAGCCGTCGACATCCTCTTCGCCTGCAAAGGTCGCGTCGTCGTTACCGGCATGGGCAAGTCCGGCCTCGTCGGCAGAAAAATCTCTGCCACACTCTCGAGCACTGGTTGCCCCTCTTTTTTCCTGCATCCTGCGGATGCATTGCACGGCGATCTAGGCATGCTGACTCGCGGCGACTCCGTCCTAGCTGTCTCCTACGGTGGCGAAACCGACGAAATCATTCACCTCCTCGAAGCCCTGAAGCGCCTGGAAGCCCCGCTAGTCACGCTCACTGGGAAAATTGGTTCGACACTCGCCAAAGCCAGCGACGTAACCATCGACGTCAGCGTCCGTGAAGAAGCCTGCTCCCTGAATCTCGCGCCCACCGCCAGCACCACCGTGGCCATGGCGGTCGGCGATGCCCTGGCCGTCTCCCTACTGGAACGCCGCGGCTTCCAATCCCAGGATTTCGCCAACCTCCATCCCGCCGGCCGCCTGGGCACAAAACTTCTCCGCGTCGAACACATGATGCATTCAGGCGATGTGCTCCCGCACGTTGCGACAACCACGCCCATGCCCGAAGTCATCCACGAGATGAGTAGCAAAGGCCTCGGTATGACAACGGTTCTGGAGCCCGACGGCCGCCTGGCAGGCATTGTCACCGACGGCGACTTGCGCCGCTTGATGGAAAAGCACCGCGGCGCAACGCTGGAAATGACGGCTGGGGCGGCCATGACCCGCAGTCCCCAAACGATCGGCCCGCGCGTCCTCGCCAGCGAAGCCCTCAATCAAATGGAAAAACGTAAAATCACCAGCGTAGTCGTCGTCGACGAATCAAAAAAAGTTTTGGGCGTAGTCCATCTCCACGACCTTTGGACGCTTGAGCTCATGTAGAGTGAATTTTGCACCCGCGATTTCTTGTATTCGCGGATTTTCGGGTCCGCAAGTTTTAGTTTTTTTATCGGGAGCGCAGCTTGGCAAAAGGCATGATCAAAATCTCCGCGAGCCTCAAAAAACGTGCAAAGCAGATCCAAGTTCTCCTCATGGACGTCGACGGCACAATGACCGACGGTTCGGTCATACTCCTTTCGCAACCCGACGGCACTGCCCTTGAAATCAAAAACTTCGACGCGCACGACGGTCAAGGCCTGACCCTGGCTCACACCGCCGGCCTCCGTACCGGCGTCATCACCGGCCGCGAAAGCCCTGCCCTCGTTCGCCGCGCCAACGAAATGAAAATGGAATTCATCTACCAAAAGCAGCCGACAAAAATTCCCGCTCTTGAAGAAATCCTGAAGAAAACCGGCGTCCCGGAATCCGCAGTCGCATACGTCGGCGACGACCTCCCGGACTTGCCAGTCATGCGCCGCGTTGGCCTTGCCGTCGCTGTCGGCGACGCCGTCGTCGAAGTAAAATTGGCAGCGCACTACGTCACAAAGGCTGTCGCCGGAAGAGGCGCCATCCGCGAAGCTGTCGAGCTCATTCTGAAATCCAAAGGCATCTGGGACGAAATGATTGAGAAGGCACGAGCCTAGCGCCGCATCGCGCTTGTATCGCAACGGCGCTCGTTGTATGGTCCAGCCTCCAACTGGAGGCATCGATGGCCCAGCCCGCGCGTTCTCGCGTTCAGGTCCTCACTTATCTCGCGATCGTATTTGCGTTCAGCTCGTTCTTCTATTTTCTCGTTCTTCACTCCGGCAGCCTGAGATACGGCCGCGGCTTGTACGTCCTCGGTCTGATGTGGTGCCCCGCCCTTGCGGGCATGCTCACCCTGCGCTTGAATGGCCGCAGTATCTCTGAACTTGGCTGGAAATGGGGCGAAACAAAATACCAGGTCCGCAGTTGGTATATTCCTCTGCTATACGCCTCGGTTGCGTACGCGATCGTTTGGATTTTTCACCTCGGCGCGTTTGGCAATCCCGACTATTACAATTCACTGACGAAGTCGATGCACCAGGGCGGACCGCCTTGGGTTTCCATCGTGCTGGGAATCGTGCTGATAGGCACGTACGGTCTGATCGGCAGCGTTTCCAGCGCCCTCGGCGAAGAGATCGGCTGGCGCGGCTTTTTGGTTCCCGAACTGTCGAAGACAACGTCATTCACGGCAACAGCACTCATCAGCGGAATCGTCTGGTCGCTCTGGCACTATCCCTTGCTCATTTTTTCCGATTACAACGCTGGCACTCCCACTTGGTACGGCCTCACGTGCTTCACGGTGATGGTCGTTGCCATGAGCTTCATCTTTGCGTGGATGCGGCTGAAATCCGGCAGCCTTTGGACGGGCGCGATCCTCCACGCCAGCCACAACCTCTATATTCAGGGAATTTTCACTCCCATAACACGCGACACCGGCAAGACCAAGTGGTTCATCGACGAATTCGGCTGCGTCCTGCCGCTGGTCGCCATCGCTTTCGCGATCTATTTCTGGACCAAGCGCAGCGAACTGCCGACCGCGTAGAGAGAGGGCAGGGCCCTTCGAGGCTCATGGCGGACGTGCCGTGCCCCTACGGCCGTCTTAACGCATGAAACGCGACAAGGTGGGACAGGCATTCCTGCTGCCTCCCTCTCGGCAAACTTAGGTCGAATTCACGATCTACGCAGAACCTGATAAGCAACCCCTGACTACTTACCTTTTTGGAGAGCAGCCGCTTTCCGGAGATAATGGATTGAAGCAATCCATAGAGCCCTTAACGAAGGATGTGCGCTGATGCTCCATGCTTGGCATGACGTTTCACCAGGAGACGAACTGCCCCGCGATTTTCAAGCGGTGATCGAGATTCCGCTTGGCTCCAATGTGAAGTACGAGTTGGACAAGCCCAGCGGCCTGCTGAAGGTGGATCGCATCATCCATTCGGCCGTCTTTTATCCGGCGAACTACGGTTTCATTCCTCAAACCTACGCTGAGGACAACGATCCTCTCGATGTGCTGGTTCTCTGTCAGGAGCCGGTACAGCCGCTCGCGCTCATTAAGGCCCGAGCCATTGGACTGATGTCGATGATCGATTCCGGCGCCAGCGATGACAAGATCATCGCCGTGGCCACCGGGGACCCCGAATTCAGCAGCTATCTAGAGGCGCGCGACCTCCCTCCCCACCGTTTGCTGGTTCTTCGCCGTTTTTTTCAGGATTACAAGCTGCTCGAGGGCAAAAAAGTGGAGGTAGAGGAGATCCGCCCCGCTTATGCCGCGCTCACCGTAATCGAGCGCTCCTTGGCCCGCTACAAGGCCGAACGCGAACACCTGCTAGCAAAGGATGCTCGTAAATAGCCGCACCGCGCTTTCACTAATGCAAAAATACTATTCATCGGCAGCAGCTGGGATGTTACGTTTCAACACCATCGGTAATCTCCATCGGGACAGATAGTTGAAAAGGTAGAAGTTCTTAATCTGGAGCAATGCCGTACATGTGTTTGCACCCAGGCGGGGACGACTAACAATGACTCTCTTCTGGAAATGGGCTATCGCCGTCTTCCTGGTCGTTCTGCTGGCCGCGTTTCTCGCTCTCTGCAAGATGGCCGGCAGTCCTAAGGACGCCTACGGAATGGTGCGCTATGCCCTGCCGCACATGCATCGCGGAAACCTCAAGGTCGGCGATGACGCTCCGGACGCCCGGCTGCTGGCTCTGGATGGTACCGATCACTTTCACATCCGCGAACGGACCGGAAGCCGGCCTCTCGTCGTTATCTTCGGCAGCTACACTTGACCGCCCTTCCGCCGCCACGTCGGTGACGTGGTCGAGATTTACAACGATTACAAAGACCACGCCGATTTCCTTACGGTCTATGTCCGCGAAGCGCATCCAACGGACGAATGGCAAATGAAATCCAACGTGAAGGACGACGTGTGTTACGCCCAGCCGAAAAATCTAGCCCAGCGTGTGGCTATCGCCAACGATTTCATCAAACGCTTCAACTACCCCATCGCGTTCGGCATCGACGACATCAATAATGCCGCCGAGGCTGCCTATTCCGCCTGGCCGGAACGCCTCTACGTTATAGATGAATCCGGTCGCATCGCGTATCGAGGCGGCATGGGCCCGTTCCACTATGACCCAGCGGAAGTACGCGCCTGGCTAGCGGCACGTTATGGCGCCGTCGCCCATCCGGCCACAGAGCCAACTCACGCGAATCCGACAGCGACGCCTCCGTCAACTCCAGCGGCTTCAGCGACGAAATAAGCCAGCCTTGATCTGAATGTATTCCACGGCAACACTTGTGGGTATTTAGAATAGAAATTTTCGCGATGACACCTATTGCCCATCGTGCTACAAAGAAGGCAGCTCAAGCGAAATGCGGAGAACTGACCTAACGGAGATCTCCATTCCTGAATAGAATTGAGTTAGAGCAACCCTCTGCAACTGGCCTCGCGCGCGCTATCTCGAAACTGGGTTTCTGCTCGCGTACCCATGCCTCGCAACTCATTCGCGACGGCAAGGTTCGCCTCAACGGCGTTCTCCGCCGCGATCCCGAGACTCCCGTCCATCTCACGAAGGACCGCATCGAAGTCGACGGGCATCAACTCAAAGCCGCCGCCAAAGTCTACCTGGTGATGAACAAACCGCGCGGCATCGTCACCACAGCGTCTGACGAAAAAGGGCGCGACACGGTGTACTCGCTGCTTACGGCGGATATTCCTTGGATCGCTCCGGTTGGGCGGCTCGACAAGGCGAGCGAGGGCTTGCTGCTGCTCACCAACGATTCAGAGTGGGGTGCTCGCGTCACGGCGCCGGAGACGCATTTGGACAAGACCTATCACGCACAGATCGGAAGAATCGCCGATCGAGAGTTGCTCGAAGCTCTCAAGAATGGGGTTCGCACGAAGGACGGAGACACGCTTCGTTTAAAAGCCGCTGCCCTGCTCCGTCAAGGGCAACGGAATTCGTGGGTGGAGATTATTCTCGAGGAAGGAAAGAACCGGCATATTCGACGCATGCTCGAGACACTGGGTATTGAAGTTCTGCGACTGATTCGAGTAGCAATCGGCCCGCTCGGGCTGGGCGAGCTAGCCAAAGGCGCCGTCCGTGAACTGGCCGCCGAGGAAAAGCTGACGCTGGATCGCGCCATGTCACAAAAACGCTAGACCTATTTCGCCGCGGTTCCTGGGCCGGATCTCTGAGGCTCGTCGCTGCGCTCGCCGTCAGAAAGCCACAGGCCGTTGCCGAGGGTGGCTCCGATGGCGTCCGCGCGCGCTTACTTCTTTTTCGGCCGGGCTTCCGGCTTCGGCTCGACGGCGGGTTTCATGTCTTCCGCAGCCTTTTGCAAGCCGGTGACCACGACTGGATCCAATTGATAAAGCGCCGGTTCACCGTCGCGCTTCGCAACATAGTGGTCGCCATCTTTCGCGATTAAAACTTTTTCGACAGTCTTACCGCCATTAGACGTGGCCGTCAGTTCGACCGCAACCGCGCCGAAACCAGAGTCGACAAATTTGCTTGCAGCCAGGTCGCGTACCTTTTCAACAAACGCCTCGGCTCCAATGGCGTCCACTTTCTTGCCGTCGCCCGAAAACCAATCTGAGCCGCCTTTGGTCAAGAAATGGGTTTTGGGTCCGTCTTGGAGTTCGATCTTTTCAGGCTCGGCGAAACCCAAATCGAAGAGCTTCTTGTTGCGAAAATCGTCGACCGTTTTGTCGAGCGCTGTTCCCAAATCGCTTCCGACTTTGAACACCCCCTCTACCGCGCTCGATTTCGCGAAGTAATCGTCCTTATTTTTCCGGACTTGCAGCTCTTCCGTGCCGGAAGCGTCGGTCACTTTGGCTGTCGCAACGGCTGTCCCGGAATTAAACGATGCTGTTGCCTTCTTCTGATCGTCATCGGAAACGTTCAAGTCCATTTTCGCGTCGCCGAGCTTGCGGATCAGGTCCCCTACTTTGGAATCGTCGGCGCGGAACGGCCCCGGCTTCACGATTTGCCACTCATCTTTGTTACGGCCAAATTCGATATCCTGTTTCTTGGCGCTCAATTCCACGCGGCTGACTTTGTCTTGCTCGAAGATCAGCAAGCGTTTGTCGCGCAGATCCTTGCCGCTCTTGTCGAGGCTTGTCTTGGCGTAGTTCGCCAGCGTGAACACGCGCGGATCACCCGCGAGCGCAACGTAGACTGCGTTTCCCGACGGAGCGCTGTCCCCGATTAGCAACTTCTGTGTCTTGTTGTCTTTCTCGGTGACGGCGACTTGGGTCGCCGGTTGCGCCAAACCATAGTCCGCCAGGTTGCCGGCTTTTTCTTCGATCAACCGCTCGGAGCTCAGCGAGGACAACGTGGAAAGCAAGTTCGACACTTCATTTTGATCGGCGCGCAGGGGCTTCGCGCCGACGAGCTGCCATTTGCCGGCGTCATCCTTCTGAAGCTCTACGACGTCTCCGCCCTTTTTCTTGATGTCGACTTTTGTGATGTCGTCTTGTGCCAGCGTAAGAATTTTTGGAGGCGTATCCGCGGAGACTTTCACCGCGTTCTCCACGGGCTTTCGGTGATTAGACCAATACAGAACTCCGGAAAGCGCCGCCAAAATAATCGCGGCAACCAGCAGACTGTTCATTTTCATTGGAGTTGCCCCAGCATTGTGTGAACTACTCTTCGCCGATCTGGCGGCTGCTTACCTTCTGCGCCACCAGACCGATATTCCCGTGCCAATCACGATGAGCGGGATCAAAAGCAGGCTGGTGATTCCAACCCATCGCACCTGAGCTTTCGTCATCGTGAGCTTGCGGTCTTCGGGCTCCTTCGGGCGGATAGAAATAAGGTCTTCGTCCGACGACAGCCAGTTAAGCGTGTTTAACGCCAGATCGCGATTGCCGTTGAAAGCTAGAAAGTTGTTGGCGACCCATTGCGAACTGCCCACGACTACAAACCGGCCCTGCGAATTATCCTTGCCCGTCTTGTACGTCCCAGCGGCGGCGATGGTCAGAGGTCCTTTTTTGTTTTTCGGGTCGCTGGGATCGATTCTGTCCGAATCCAATTTCGTCGTGGCGAGGCTGCTCTCCGAACTATCAAACAACTTGTCGACCGAAGTTTTGTCGCCGCTCTTTGTGTCCAGGGAACGCGACATGGGGAAACCCGTGGCCGTGCCCTTCATTTCGTTGACGATAGCGTGGGATTCGTAGTGGGTGACCAGGGGCACTTGCGGGCCCAGGCCAACCATCTGGCCGACGGGGTTAAAATCGAGTATCAGGTCTTTGTTCGGCGTAACGCCCCAGCTTGCCAGCACATTCCCGAGGGCATCGTTGTCGCCAACCTCTTCGCGGCCCACTTTCAGCGGAGGATCGAGGAGAAACAGCGCGCGTCCGCCGTCTTCGACGTACTTTTTCAGGGCATCCACCTCCGGCTGAAGATAATCGCCGCGCGGCCCTCCCACGACGACCACGGTGCAGTCACTCGGGACTTCGGCCTTTTGCAGGAGATCGATCGACTTTCCCTGGTAATCGTCTTTGGCGATCAATTCCTTCAGCCGCGAAAAGCCAGTGCGGCCCGAATCTTCGATCTGATGTTCGCCGCTCCCGGTGACAAAGCATACCGTCCGCGTCGTGTTCTTTAAATCGCGGATGATCGCGCCAGTGAGATCTTCTTCGCTGATGCTTTTTGCTTCATTCTTGTTCGCGCCGATTTGCACGATGGCGGTGTTTAAATTCTTGAATCCCGCCTGCGTTGCCACGAGAGGTTTTTTGTCCGGGTCCACGTAGACTACGTGGAGTTTCGGAGAAAGATTCGCGTACATGTCGAGCTTATCTTTGGCTTGGCTGAACTGCGAGTCCTGGGCAAAGTAGGTGATCGTAGCGTCTTGCTTCAGCCCTTTGACCACCTTGATGGTTTGCTCCGAGAGGCTGTATTTCTTGTTGGCTGTCGCGTCGTAGGATTTGTCGTAGCGGTCGGCGAGCACATTCGCCACGGTTACAACTGCCAGAGCCACGACGATGTAAAGCGTCACGTAGGCCACGTACTTGGTTTGTCGTGCCTTCAACAACTCGGTATTCAATTACGACCTCCAGCGCAGCGATTCCATCGAGCGCGCCGTAAGAAAAAGTCCAACAAAAATCACGGTGACGTAATAAATCGCGTCCTTAAAGTCCAGCGTTCCCCGCGTGAACGACTCCATGTGCGTGGACACAGATATGTAGGCCAGAACTCGCGCCCACGTGTCGCTGTTATATTCGCCGACCCATCCGCATACGAACATCAGCAGGCAGGCGCAAAATGTCGCAGCTCCCGCGATGATTTGATTTTTCGTGAGCGTCGAGATGAACGTCCCGATGGCCAGCAACGCCGCAGCTTGCAAGAGTAGCCCAAGATAGCTAACGAGGATGGGTTTCCAGTCCGGATGGCTGTAGAAGAATAGAAAAGCGACATTGATCACGCTCAGAAGCAGAAGGCAGCAGTACAGCGTGGTGGCGGCGAGCCATTTTCCGAGAATGACTTCACCGTCGTGGATGGGCGAGGTGGTAAGGAGCTCGATGGTGCCTGTACGCTTCTCCTCGGCGAACAAACGCATAGTGATCAACGGAATAATAAAGAGCCCGGTTACGGGAATGTTCCCAAACAGCCGGCGGGTAATCTCTTCCGGCATATTCATCGGAAACATTTCGCCGCGCATTTGCGCTTCCATGCTGAACTGAAGGTAGGCCTGCAACAGGCTCCAGAAGAAAAATCCAAAAATCAGGGCGCACATCAGCAGCAATATGTAGGCGATCGGCGAAACAAAATAACTGCGCATCTCCTTGCGCCAGATGAGCCAAACATTTCTCATTGGCCTGCTCCCGTGACCACGATTTCTTCTTTCGGACCAGCGTCTTGGGTCCCGGTCAGCTGCAGGAATATCTCTTCGAGGCTAACTGAGGCAGACCGCATTTCGTTCAAGTCCCAGCCCGCCTCGACGATGGCGCGCGCAAGATCTCCGCGAACAAAGTGGTCCTTTTGTGTCTCGATCTCGAAGGTGGAGTGCGTCGGCTGCTTTTGCTTCACCACGATGCGGTTAACTCCGGAAACTTTTCCGATCTGAGCCTGTACTGCGGACGCATCCAGCGCTCCCTTGCGCCCGGCAACCTCTACGAGAACCGATTCGGCGCCACGAGAGCGGCTTTGGAGATTGTCAACCGTGTCCGTGGCCACCAGCTTGCCTTTGCTGATGATGATGACCTGCTGGCAGATCTGCTCGACTTCCGGGAGGATGTGCGTGCTCAACACAATCGTATGGTCGCCAGCGAGGCCTTTGATCAAGTCGCGCGTTTCGTTGATTTGTTTGGGATCCAGACCTGCGGTCGGCTCGTCCAAAATCAGCACTTCCGGATTGTGAATGATGGCCTGAGCAAGGCCGACGCGCTGGCGGTAACCTTTCGAGAGTTTGCCGAGCTGCTTGTTGCGCACGTCGGCAACCGCGCAGCGCTCGCTGACGTAATCGATCCGCTGCTTTAGTTCAGCGCCGCGCAGTCCCTTGAGGCTTCCGACGAAAGATAGGTATTCGCCGGTCATCATCTCGGGATAAAGCGGCGGGGTTTCGGGCAAATAGCCGATGCGCTTTTTTACCTCCATGGGCTCTTCGAGCACGTCAAAACCGGCGACGATGGCGCTGCCCGCGGTGGGCGGCAGGAAACACGTCAGCATGCGCATGGTTGTGGTTTTGCCGGCACCGTTGGGCCCGAGGAAGCCGACAATTTGGCCCTTCTGGATATCGAAGGAGATGTGGTCGACGGCGGTGTTGCGCGCGTACCTCTTCGTAAGCTCTTTAACTGTGATCATGTATTTTTGTTTCTTGCCGCGAGATGCACAACGTTTTGAACCGCCCCAAGAAGTCTCGAATATTCACCCGTGAAGCCTCATGTTATGAACTCGGACGGGCTTGTGTCAACCCTTCCTTCAAAAAACAAGAAAAAGCCCATGATTGACCTTGCGACATTCTTACTCAAACTGTTTTCGGAACTCGGCAAACTGCGCCTTCAGATCGGCAACCTCTTTTTGTAAGCCAGAAATTTCAGCTTGCAGCTGGGCGATCCGCTCGTTTTCTCCAGGGGTTCTGGATGGCGCGGCTTCTTTCACCAGCGGCGCTTCGCGGATTTCCACGTCTCCAGACAATAGATGCACGTAACGGGCTTCTTTGTTGCCCGCTTGCCGGGGCAGCACTTTCACGAGCGGCGGCTCGCGGTCCATCAAGTGCTTTAACGTTGACTGCACCATGCTCAAATCTTCAAACGGGTGCATGCGTTCGGCGCGGCTCCGCAATTCTCCTGGTGTTTGCGGCCCGCGCAACAGCAACTCGCAGACAACCGCGGTCTCTGGCCGCGTAAAATTGAAGGTATCCGCCAGGCGATGCTCGTATTTCGCGACGCGGCTATCGCCGCTGGCCGACCTGGCTAGCATCTGGTCGCCTAGCGCGCGCAAAGCATGGCGGACGGCGTCTTCATCCACATTCATCAGTGGATCACGATTGGATTTCTGGTTGCACGCATGGAGCAAGGCATTTAAGGAAAGCGGATAGTATTCCGGCGTGGTGATTTCCTTCTCCACCAGGCAGCCCAGCACTCGCGCTTCGATCTCACTCAGGGCAACGTTCACGGAATAAAATCATACCGAAAGGCAGACGAGTTCCCAAATCCGGCGGGGCACGCCCAGCCGCGGCAATTTTGATGTACCATCCTCCCTTCCCTGGGGCCAGGAAGTTTCGAACCTCGCGGCAAAACGACGGGAGATGAGGAGAAAGCGCGATGAAGAGCCGGTGCGTGAGGTTTTTTGTGTTGGCCATGCTGATTGCACTTGGCGCGAGTTTTTCCGCAATGGTCTCCGCGCAAGATGAGGGCGACGCGTGGGGTAAGAAAAAATCTTCGTGGCTTCTGCTCACGCCCGCCGAGCGTGCGCAGGTTCAGGATTTTTCCGAGGCCTACAAGGACTATCTGAACATAGCAAGGTCGGCGATGGGCTCGACGCGAGAAGTGATCCGACGGGCGCGCGCCGCCGGGTTTACCGAATTCAGCAAACCCGATCAAGTGAGGCCGGGCGCGCGGTTGATCATTCCGAATCGCGATCGGGGCTTGATTCTTGCCGTGATTGGATCCGATCCGATTGTGGATGGGACGCGGGTCGTCGGCACGCATCAAGATAGCCCGCATATCGAATTGAAACCGCGTCCGATCTATCCGGCGGGGGGCTTCGCCCTTTTTAAAACAAAGTATTATGGAGGCATTAAGAAATATCAGTGGTCGAACCTCCCACTCGCGTTGATCGGCCGCATCGACACCAGCGACGGGCGCACCGTTGAGCTATCCCTCGGCTTGAATCCCGGCGAGCCCGTTTTTGTGATTCCTGATGATGCGCCGCACTCGGATGCAGACTTGCGGACGCGCACGTACACAAACGTGTTGCAAGGGGAAGAGCTCGATCCCGTCATGGCCAGCATCCCCGGCGAAAAAGAATCCGTTGCGGTCGAAGTAACGCAACTTTTGACCTCCACCTACAAGATCAAGGAGGAAGATTTGGTCAGCGCGGAGCTTTCTCTGGTCCCCGCGACGCATCCCGCGGACGTCGGTTTTGACCGCGGATTGATCGGCTCGTATGGGCAGGACGATCGCGTTTCCACCTACTGCGCGGCGCGCGCCATCGTCGATATGAAGGGCACGCCGAAATTCACAGCGTTGGCGTATCTTTCCAACTTTGAGGAAGTCGGCTCCGTGAATAACACCGGCGCCGGCTCGCAGTTTTTGAACTCGACGTTCGCGCGGCTTATTGGTGCGCAGCGCGGGTCAGGGTATAACGATTTGGATTTGCGCCGCGCTTTGCACAACTCTCAGGTGATCTCCGCCGACGCCACCGACAGTCTGAACCCCATCTTCCCATCCAGTTCGGAGCCCACGAACGCGGCGCGGCTCGGCTACGGCGTAGCTATCAAGCTGTACGGAGAAGGGTTCGATCCTCCTTCCGAATTCACGGCCAAGATCCGAGCGCTGCTGGACCGCAACGGCATACCCTGGCAGACGCACATGTATAAGGTGGATGTCGGCGGCGGCGGCACCATCGGCGGATTCATGTCTCGAGAAGACATGGAGGTGATTGATTTTGGCGTACCGCTGCTTTCGATGCATTCTCCTTATGAGATGTCCTCGAAAGTGGATGTGTGGAATTTTTATCGAACCATGAGCGTGTTCTACATACAGCCGTAGCGAAGCAATCTCAGGGAACACTTAGGTGAACTTCTTCTCAACAGGCTCCTCGCGATGAACGCCAATCTCGCCAAAGCCACTGCGGTTGGCGCCCTGGGCGGCTTGTTGTTTGGCTTTGATACCGCCGTCATCTCTGGCACCACTCATTCCCTGACCCTTGCCTATGGGTTGTCGCCTAAGGCTCTGGGAGTCACGGTGGCCATGGCGCTTGTCGGCACCGTCATCGGTGCAATGACCGCTGGTATCCCCGGCCAAAGGTGGGGAGGCCGCGAAACTTTGCGGGTACTGGCTGTCTTTTATGTGATTTCGGCGTTGGGTTGCGCCTTCGCGTGGAACTGGGAAGTGCTTCTCGTGGCTCGCTTTATCGGAGGCCTCGGCATCGGCGGCTCTTCGGTGCTCGGTCCGGTATACATCGCGGAGCTGGCGCCCGCGAAAACTCGCGGCCGGCTCGTCGGCACGTTCCAAATAAATATCGTGATTGGCATCCTGCTCGCTTATCTCTCGAACTACCTCATCGGCCGCATCGGACTTGGCGCCACGGAATGGCGCTGGCAGCTGGGCATTGCCGCGGTTCCGGCGTTTCTATTCCTTGTGCTGCTTTTTGGCATTCCGCCGAGCTCGCGATGGCTGGTGACGCAAAAACGTGTCGAAGAAGCGCGTTCCGTGCTGCAAATGATGGGCGCGGAAAATGCTGACGGTGAGCTGAAAGAAATCGTCGATTCGATCCATCTCGAGCGGTTGCAAACCTCCGAGCCGCTTTTTTCCCGGAAGTACCGTGTCCCCTTGTTTCTTGCCATCACCATTGGCATGTTCAATCAGCTCTCGGGCATCAATGCCATTCTTTATTACCTGAATGACATTTTTGCCGCCGCCGGCTACAGCAAGATGTCGGGCGATTTGCAGGCGGTGGCTGTCGGCGGGATGAATCTGGCGGCGACGCTGCTGGGCATGTCGGTGATCGACAAGCTGGGGCGCAAGACACTTTTATTGATCGGCTCCGTCGGAACGGCGGCATGCCTTTTCGGTGTTTCGTGGGTGTTTTTTGCGAACAGCCATCAGAGTTACCTTCTCGTGTTCCTCGTCGTTTACATTGCCTTCTTCGCAATTTCACAAGGTGCGGTGATTTGGGTGTACATCAGCGAAGTATTTCCCAATCGCGTGCGCGCAAAAGGGCAAAGCGTCGGCAGCTCTTCGCATTGGATCATGAACGCCGTCATTGCTTATACATTCCCCCAGCTTGCGAAGTTTTCCGGAGCGTATCCATTTGTGTTTTTTGGAGCGATGATGGTAGTGCAATTCTTCGTTGTCCTGTTCTTCTATCCGGAGACGAAAGGTTACACGCTGGAGAAAATGCAGCAGCGTTTGGGGATCGAGTGATTCGCCTTGCAAAAGCTTAGGACCTGACCTTGGACGCAACTCCGACAATTGCGCTAGGTGTGGACATCGGCGGAACGAAAGTGGCCGCCGGCCTCGTGGATGCCCAGGGCAACATACTTTTTCAGACGCGTGTGGCGATGGCCGCGCGTGGCAGCGCTGCCGAGGGGGTCAGTGCCGTGCAATCTGCCATCGAACTCGCTTTTTCGGCGCGTCCGGAGGCGCGGTCCGGTTTGACGGGAATTGGCATTTGCGCGCCGGGGCCACTCGATCCTGTCACCGGAGTGATCCTCAATCCACCGAACGTGCCTTGCTGGCGGAATTTTCCGCTTGCGGCCGAAGTGCAGCGCGTCACGGGAATCTCCGCGCGCCTGGACAACGATGGAAATGCCGCGGCCCTGGCCGAAGCCCTCTGGGGTGCGGGCGTTGGTTATCGAAACGTTTTTTACGCCACACTTGGCACCGGCATCGGAGCAGGGATCATTTTCGATGGCCGGATTTACCACGGCCGCACCGGGAGCGCCGCCGAAGGCGGTCATATGACGATCGATTACAACGGACCGCGATGCGGCTGCGGGAAGCACGGATGCATCGAGGCGTTGTGCTCCGGTCCGGCGATTGCGAGGAGGGCCCGGGAGCGACTTGTGGCTGTGCATCGGGCCGGATCAACTCCACTTGAGTCTTGTCATAGCCAATCGAAAATGCTTGCTCTAGCCGGCGGAAATCTTGATGCCGTGAATGCCGAAATTGTTGCGGAAGCGTTTCGTCAAGGTGACCAGCTTGCGGCCGACATCCTGCAGGAAACGGCGGATTTCCTGGCGATTTGGGCCGGAAACGTCATCGACCTGCTGGAGCCGGACGTTTTCATCTTTGGTGGAGGCCTCGCGCCGCTCATGAGCGAGTTTTTAGGGCGCATGCGGATGCAGTTGCCGAAGTGGTGTGAAAACCAGCGATGTATGGAAATGCCGATGGTCCTAGCCAAATATGGAGCGGATGCTGGGATCGCCGGGGCCGCCGCCCTCTGCCGCGCCTAGCCGATCCATCCATTCCCCCTTTTTCCACAGCCAGTAAGCCTGGCGCGCACAGGAATGCACGCAAGCTCAATCCTCTCATCGGTTTACTTCACGGTTTTCTGGATACCCTGGGTGCGGTTCGGCCTCCCTCGACCTGTGTTTCCGCTATCCCCGAGCTCGTCCCTTCCTGGCATTTTCGTTTCTATTTTCATGACGCGCGCATCCAAAGAGCGTGCGGACCAAATCCGAAGAGAAACCGATGGGGGGTAAGACCATGAGCGACAAAACGGAAGCGAAAGACAGTAAAGGACATTTTGTCAAGGATTTGCCGGCGGCCAAAAGCGGATCGTTCCGGATTGGCGGCGACCTGCCAGTCTGGCGGCTGGGATTTGGAGCGATGCGGATAACCGGCAAAGGAGTCTGGGGCCCCCCAAGGGACCACGACGAGGCGATTCGCGTGCTTCGGCGGGCGGTCGAACTCGGAATCAATTTTATCGACACGGCCGATTCCTATGGGCCGCACGTGAGCGAAGAGCTGATTGCCGAAGCGCTCGATCCTTATCCTGCGGGATTGGTGATTGCCACCAAAGCTGGATTTGACCGTTCGGGGCCGGATAAGTGGACGATGAATGGGCGGCCGGAACATTTGCGAAAAGCTTGCGAAGGAAGTTTAGAGAGATTGAAGCTGGAACGGATTGATTTGTATCAACTGCACCGAATAGATCCAGCGTATCCGGCGGAAGATCAGCTCGGAACGTT
>Ga0210398_10001054_pt1 | contig 29650 bp, 22 predicted proteins | sample IncBWC4OmetaG_FD_161047 | JGI IMG/M metagenome (GOLD analysis project Ga0210398, IMG submission 161047) | Forest soil microbial communities from Barre Woods Harvard Forest LTER site, Petersham, Massachusetts, United States - Inc-BW-C-4-O | ecosystem: Environmental > Terrestrial > Soil >... | reverse complement strand
ACGCGAGAAGGTGTAGGAACCCAGGAATACCAAACCCTGGCTCATACGCTTTTCCGCGCGGAACTGGAACGCGTGGTAGGTGCTGGAGGCGGCGGATTCGAGCAGGGTGATTGCTCCATAGGCTGGGTATGGAAGCCCCGAAGGGGTCAGGACGGAAGAGCCTGGCGCGCCCTGGTCGAGGTCGCGCTGGTCTTGGAGATGAGTTCCCTTGGAGCCTACATATCCCCAGTCAAGGACGAGGTTCTTGGCGATTTCGTGCTGCAGGTCGAGGTTCCATTGCTGGACGTAGCCGTCGCGATAGTTGGGAGCAATTTCGCTGGGCAATGCCGGCTGAGTGGCTCCGGTCTGGCTGAGAATGTTTTGAATCGTGAGGTCGCCCGCGGCGTTGTTCGGGAACAGCAGTACGTTGAAAAACGGGGGATTGAAGCGCGGGAGAATGTTGCCGTTGAGGATTCCCGTATCGTAGAACATGCCGTAGCCCGCCCGTACGACGAACTTGTCCGAGGCCAGGGGTCGCCAGGCAAAGCCGATTCGCGGAGCAAAGTTCGTGTAGGTGGGATTGTAGGTGGCCCGGGGAACGCCATCCGTGCCGGCAATGATGAACTGGCAATCAGGCTGGGGCGTGCAGGTAAGCGCATTGGCCGTCAAATCGGGGACGCTCAGACGATTGTGCGTATCCACAACGGGGCTGTTGAACTCCCATCGCAACCCGAGATTCAAGGTGAGACGCGAAGTAAGGCGAAGATCATCCTGCGCGAAAAAGTCCGTTTCCGTGGTGCGCTCTTCGGTCTGCGTGTTGCCGGAAACGCCGATAGCGAAGTTGGGCGTTCCGCTCAGGAGGTCCACGAGCGACTGGATGTCGGCCGGTGCAGCCTGGCTGGCTGCCGAGACACCGCCATTGAAGGTCCACTGGCCGCGCGCGATCTCATCGAGGTAGAAGTTCAGCTGGAAGCGGCGAATATCGGCGCCGAACTTGAACTGGTGACGTCCGCCGTTAAAATCCGGATGCCAGGCCAGGGTGTCCGCATAGTGAAAGGTATTGTCGCGGCGGTCCTGCGGAGTGTTCTCCGGTTCGCCAATATTACTGAAACCGGCGATAGCAACGTTGGGAACCCCCAGGTCGAGCGAGTTGGGAAGGACCGTGGGAAACCCGAGCTGCTGGCTGACGTTGGTGCCGAAGTGCTGTTGAAAAATCCCGCCGCGGGAACGGTTGAAGCCGATGCGCAAGTCGTTCAGGAGTTTGGCGCTGAAGGTGTGGGTGTACTCGATACGCACGATCTGCCCGCGATTTAGAGTGAAGCTTCCATTGCCGGGAATGTTGGTGAACGAAGCCAGCGGGTCAAAGGGATTGAAACGATGCTCGTTGAAAATAGCGTATTCGCCAGACAACGTATTCGTGGTGTTGAAGTTGTGATCGACCTTGCCGAGTACCTGATTCACTTGGTTGGCGATCGCCGGCGAGGCCACAAACTCGTTGGGCTGGCCACCTACGTTGCTGAGGGGCAGCAAGTTGAAGATGGCCAGACCCGCCGAATTGGGATTCGGAACGTCAGCCAGCGCCTCCTGGCGTTCGGCTGTGGTGGGCACGGTGGCGTTCCGAGTTTCCGCCTGGCGCAGAGTCAAGCCCTCGTAGGAACCGAAGAAAAACGTCTTGTCTTTGCGAATCGGGCCGCCTATTGTGCCGCCGTACTGGTTGCGATCAAGCCGGGGAATCGGACCGCAAGTTCCCACGGCAGAGCTAGCCGTGCAATAAGGCTGATCAAAGAAATTTTTCGCATCCAAGTGGCGATTGCGAACAAATTCAAAGCCCGTCCCGTGAAACTCGTTGGTGCCGCTCTTGGTGACGACGTTGATCTGGGCGCCCCCGCTGCGGCCGTATTCCGCGGAGGAGTCGCTCGATTGGACTTTGAACTCCTGAATGGCATCCACGGAAGGCAAAACCGTGTACTGATTGATGGCCAGGTCGTTGTTGTCTACGCCATCGAGAAGGAAGTTGTTGGCCTGCTCGCGAGCGCCATTGACGCTGATGGCGCCGCCTTGCGTGGAATTCTGTGAGCCGTCGGAGGGAAGCTGGGCGCCCGGAACCAGAAGCGTGAAGGCCAGGAAGTTGCGTTCGTTGAGAGGAAGTTGGCTCACTTTTTGTTGGTCGATGACTTGGCCAACCGTCGACGAGTCGGTCTGAAGAAGCGGAGCCGATTCGGTGACCGCAATCTGCTGGTTTACCTCGCCGATCTCGAGCGTAGCGTCGACACGCACGGTCTGATCCACTTCAAGCTTGATGCCGCTGAATACCGCGCGCTTAAAGCCAGGGCGTTCCACGGAGACTTCGTATTCGCCCGGCGGGAGCAAAGGAACACTGTATTCCCCGGAGAGGCTGGTAGTGAGTTCCCGCGTCGCGTTGGTGCCGACGTTTTTGACCGTCACCTTGGCTTGCGAAATCACTCCTCCCTTGGCGTCGGTCACCGTGCCGATCAGCGTGCCCGTTGTTCCGACGCCATGCGTGCTCAGCGTGAGTAGGAACAGGAGACTTACGACAGGAAAAATGCGACCCAGCAGCAGCTTCATTGATTCCTCCAAAAGGAATAACGGAATATTTGGCCTTTGAGACTGGACATTGACCTGCACGTCGGAGAGCACGAGACACGCCACATTGTTTTGGAACGCGTTTTAGCCCGAGTCAACGCGAGCGTTTAGAAACAAGGAGTTATCGCACATGGAGAGATAAATCGGTTCTAAAGGCGCGCAGAAACTACAGGTATGCGTAGGACCTCATACGAAAAATTGGAAGCTTGGCAGAAACCCAGTCCGCAGCCCAAGTGGACCAAGCCAGATGCACGAGTTAAACTTAGGAGTGCTCGGCTCTTTCAAAGCTAGTCCTGATTCACGGAATCGCGAAATCACGTTAGAATCATAGAAGATGCTTACACAGATCAAAGGAACTGACGCAGCGGCTAGCGGGCGCCCTCGGCGTAAGACTTACGGCGTGCGCGTTGGCCACGTGCTCGTGGGCGGCGGCGCACCGATCGTCGTGCAGTCCATGACCAACACGGACACGGCCGACGTCGAGACCACCTTCCAGCAGACCATGCAGCTTGCCGAAGCGGGCTCGGAAATCGTGCGCTGGACGGTTAACGTGCACGAGGCTGCCGCGGCCGTGCCGGAAATCAAGAAGCGTTTGCTGGATGCCGGCTCGAACGCTCCGATCATCGGCGACTTTCACTACAACGGACACGTTCTTCTCGCGAAGTATCCTGCGTGCGCCAAGGCCCTGGACAAGTACCGCATCAATCCAGGGAATGTGGGAGCGGGGCAGCGCCGCGACGAACAATTTTCTACCATTTGCAAAATCGCGCGCGACAACGGCAAGCCTGTGCGCATCGGCGTAAACGGCGGCTCGCTGAATCAAGAGCTCGTCATGCACAAGATGCAGGAGAATACCGACAAGAACCTGGGCAAGGAGTCCGAAGAGATTATCAACGATTGCATGGTGCTCTCGGCGCTGCAGTCGACCGAATTGGCGCTGGAGTGCGGGCTCGGGCACGATCAAATTATTATTTCCTGCAAGACTTCGCGGCCGCGCGATCTGATTACCGTGTATCGCGATTTGTCCAGCAAGACAGAGCAGCCGCTGCATCTTGGCTTGACCGAAGCGGGCATGGGCATGAAAGGCCAGATCTGGTCCGCGGCCTCGCTCGGCGTTTTGCTTTATGAAGGGATTGGCGACACCATCCGCATCTCGCTGACCCCGAAACCTGGCGGCGACCGGCGCGACGAAGTGTACGCCGCGTGCGAGCTGCTGCAAGCGCTGGGGCTGCGATCGTTTTCGCCCAGCGTGACAGCGTGCCCTGGCTGCGGGCGCACCACCAGCACAACTTTCCAGGAGTTGGCAGAACGCATTCAGGACTACATCCGAGAGAGCATGCCGATCTGGAAAACGCAGTACGAGGGCGTGGAGACGATGACGCTGGCGGTGATGGGCTGCATCGTAAACGGCCCGGGCGAATCGAAGGCTGCGAATATTGGCATCAGCTTGCCAGGGACCGGCGAAGCGCCACGTTGTCCTATCTATATTGATGGGAAGAAAGACGTGACCCTCGAAGGAAATTACGGCGAACTGGCGGTGGCGTTCGAAGCGCTCGTCGATACTTACATCGCGAAAAAATATCCCCGCAAGACCCGAGAAGTAGTTCCAGCCAGAGGCTGATCCGAGAGGGTTAAAACGAAAAATGGGGAAGAGAGTCGTTGGCAGACTCGGGCGCACGTGTGTTCGGAACTACCCGAGATCCCGGTCCGACGCTAGGGCAATCGGGGCGATTGGGGGGTGGCCACGCTGCGCATCTTCTCGAGCGCCATCATGCGCGCGCGTGAATATGCTTGACGGTCCTCAAGCAATTGATGCGCCCAGTGCGCCCCAATGGCGATGGCGTGGAACTCGAAGGCCAGACGCGTGGCGTCGAGTTTGGGGTCGAGATGCCCGGCCTTTTGGGCTCCCTCTACCGCGCGGGTGATGGCCCCGATCCATTCGTGCATGATCGCGGCGATGCGGTCGCGCACCACGCCGCGGCGGCCATCGAATTCGAACGAAGCGGCGGTGAAGAAGCAGCCACCCTCGAAAACTCGTTTTTCGACCAGGACCAGCCAATGATTAATCAAAGACCATAGGCGGGGCATGCCCTTCGGCGCGGCAATGGCCGGGAGGGTGACCTTATTGATAAAAACCTGGCGTGCCAATTCAACGGTGGCGAGTTGCAATTCTTCCTTGGAGCCGAAGTGCCGGAACAGGCCGCTCTTGCTCATGCCGAGCTGTTCGGCGAGGGAGCCCACGGTGAGGCCTTCAAGGCCTTCGGCGGAAGCGATATCCACGGCGCGGGCGAGGATCGCTTCGCGGGTTCGCAGGCCTTTCGCCTGGCGGCGAAGTACGGGCCGAGTGACGGGCTCGCTGACGCGCCGTTTGACAGGCTTTTTGACGCCACGGGAGCCGAGCGCGTAGGGCATTTGAAAATACTGTAACACAGGACACAAATAAGCACGAACGTTCGTTTGTTGTGGTATGCTCTGGCGCACGAGGTGTCTGCCATGGGAAATGCCGTCGTCCTCCGCCCACTTCTTTGGCCGAAACTGTCACGCTGCGCAAAGGTTTTCGAACGCCTGGTAGGGCCAATGCCATGGGCTCTCCGCTCGCCGCTATTCGCCGGGCGAGCAACCGCTGGCACGCCCAAGGGCAGTTTGCTTCGTCTTGCGGCGCTCGTTGCCATTCTCTTCGAAGCCGGGATTGCGGCGCGCGTCGCGAGCGCGCAGGAGCTGCCCATGGAGCGCTGCGACGCACTTCCGGTGATCAATGTGCAGGTCGCCGGGCTCGACAAATGGTTCCTGGTGGATACCGCCGCGACTTCGATATTGAATCTGGAATCGTTTGCCGCCGGACAGGCGCGCGACATCCGCGTGACGTCGTGGAGTGGCACGCTGGCAACCAGCGCGAAGGAAGTGACCCTGCCTGATTTGACTGTGGGTCGAACAAAAGTGCTTGAGCTGAAACTGCCGGCCATCGATCTTTCGGCGATTGGAAAAGCGTGCGGACGGAAAATCGACGGCATCCTGGGCGTCGATCTATTGGGAAAACTGGGGGCCAGCATCAATCTGAAGGAGCAGACCATTCACGTCGCCACGCCGGACGAAGTGCATGGCGCGGAGCTGGTGACGGCCATGCAGCACGAAATGCACCGCTGCGTGGACGCTTTTAATGATTCCGACGAGCAGAAGTTTGGCGACTGCCTGGACGCCAAGATTGTGCTGTTCTCCATCGACACCGAACTCTATGGCCGGGAACAAGTGGTCGGGTATTTCCGCGAGCGCTATTTTCATCAGGTGCCGCCGGCCCGGCTGGACATTCGCGAGAGTGCGTTTCATCCCATCGGCGAGGCGGTGTGGTACGAGTATGAGTTTACGATTGACTCAGCGCGCGGCAAGTTGCACGGGCGCGGCATGGCCATGTGCAAGAAGTCCGAAGGACATTGGCGTATGGCGAGCATGCATCATTCCATTGCCGAGTTGGAATCCGCCGCCGTGCCCAGGGAAAAGCCCGAGAACCACTGACCCGGAGTCGCACGTCGAGGGCTCGGCTCCCTAGGCTGCTTGGGAGGCTGTTTTCTTGAGGATTGACGAGCAAGCTTTCTTCTCTACAATGCGTAAAGCATGAGGGGCTAGGTAGCCTCGAGGCCTTCGGGGATTTCCCTACTGACGGAGAAGAGATGAAAAAGCAGCGCGCGGCGGCGGTCGTTCTGGCGGCTTCGTTCATGTTTACGATGGGCACGCGGGCGCAGAACGCGGAATTTGCGGACGTCTTGAAGAAAAACCGCGGGGTCATCAGCGTCCAGGATGGCCAACTCGCGGGCGCGGGCGCGGAAGTACTGCGCACAGCATTAGCCGAAGCGCAATTTGTGGCCCTCGGAGAAGACCACGGCATCCGGCAAATTCCTGAGTTCGCTGCCGCGCTTTGCGCCGAACTGCGGCCGCACGGATTCCACCATATGGGACTCGAAATCGGGACCTACGTTGCGCCGGAACTTGAAAAAATGGCGCGCAGCGCGGACGGAGCGAAGCAGTTGGCTCTGTTCGAGAAGAGATACCCGGAAACCATCGCCTTCTACAATTGGCAGGAAGAGTTCCGGATGCTCGAAAAGTGCGAGAGCGCGGCTTCGCCGAGTCACATGACGATTTGGGGGCTGGACCAGGAGTTCATGGGCGCCACAGGCTTTCTGGCCGACCGGATTCTCGCGACGAACCCCGGGCCGGAAGCGAAAGCGGCCGTCGAAACGCTTTTAAAAGAGACCAGCGAAGCTCGTGCTGTCGCGGTGAAGAGCGGAAGCCCCGGCGATATGTTTATGATGACGGCCAAACAAGAGGAATTGGATCAGGTGCGGGACCTGCTAAAGAAACAGGGCAAGCCCGAGGCGCAGAAACTATTCGAAGCCTTGCTGTTGAGCCGGGAGATCTACCAGAAGAATATGAGCGGCGACTATTACGAATCGAATCGCCAGCGCGCGCTGCTGATGAAAAAGAATTTCTCGGAGCCGTTTGCGGCTGCCTCGGCAAGCAACGGCGTGCTCCCCAAAGTTTTTTTCAAGTTCGGCGCTTATCACATGTTTCGCGGGATCAATCCGCTGCATTCGAGCGATCTGGGCAACCTGATCGGCGAAGCGGCCGAGGCCAACCAGTTCAAATCGGTTCATATTTTGATCGCCGGAGTGAAAGGCGAACAGTTGCATTTTGCCGGCATCGGAAAACCAGCGGAGGCCGCGCCCGTCGATCTTGCTGGCGACAAGGATTCGCCATTTCTGTTTTTCAAGCCGCTGTTTGATGTGCTGGTCGAGAATTCCTGGACGCTCTATGATTTGCGCGCCTTGCGGGACGGCTTTTCGAAGTACGGACGGATCGATCCGGAACTGGAGCGCGTAATCTTCGGCTACGATTTCGTAGTGTTTATCCCCGATCCCAAGGCGTCCCACGTATTCCAGTAGCTGCCCGGGCAACCAGTGGGGGATATGCTAGAATTTTGCTGCGTAGCCAATGGAATGAAAGTGGGAAATTATCTTGAAAATCAGCCGGGAAGATGTGGAAAAAGTTGCCGAGCTGGCCAATCTGGATTTGAGCGAGGCCGAGCTGGAGATGTACCGCACGCAGCTTGACGAAATCCTGGAATACATCGGGAAATTGAACGAGTTGGACACCACCGGCGTCGAACCGATGGCCCAGGTTTTGGCCGACGACCAATCCGCCGACGCAACCCTGCGGGAGGACCATACGGTGCGTTGCGATGTGGCTGCCGAAATTCTCGCCGAAGCCCCGGATCGAGAGGGGCCTTATTTCCGTGCGCCGAAAGTCATCGAACGATGAGTGCCGCATGGACCATCGACGGAGTGCGCGAAGCGCTGGGGTCGAAGAAGATTTCGGCGCGGGAACTGGCGTCGGATTTTTACAAGCGGATTGCTGAGCGGAACCAAGACCTGAATGCCTACCTCACTCTTTCTGGAGAACGCGCTTACGCGCAGGCCGATCGAATCGATCGGCTGGTCGCTGCGGGCCAACCGCTGCCTCCGCTGGCAGGCGTCCCCATCGCCATCAAGGACGTGATCAGCACGCGCGGAGTGCGGACCACGTGCGGGTCGAAGATTCTCGGGAATTACATCCCACCTTATGACGCCACTGCCGTGGAGCGACTGGAAGCAGCAGGAGCGGTGATTCTCGGCAAAACAAATTGCGACGAATTTGCGATGGGCAGTTCCACCGAGAACTCCGCGTATGGGCCGACGCGGAACCCGGAGTCGACGGACCGGGTGCCGGGTGGCTCGAGCGGCGGGTCCGCGGCCGCCGTGGCGGCGGGCTTGGCAGTGGCCTCGCTAGGGACAGATACCGGCGGGTCGATCCGGCAGCCAGGATCGTTCTGCGGGATCCCCGCGATGATGGGTAGCTACGGACGGGTTTCGCGGTATGGGCTCATTGCGTTTGCATCTTCGCTCGACCGAATTGGACCGTTTGCGACGAGGACGCGCGACGTGGCCGCCGTCATGGGCGTTATCGCCGGCCGCGACACGAACGATTCGACATCGACGACCGCCCCGGTGCCGGACTATCAGGCCGCGATGGAGAAACCCGTCAAGGGGCTGCGTATCGGCATTCCTAAGGAATATTTTGGCGCGGGAATGGACGATGGGGTGCGGAAGAAGATCGAGGCGGGGATCGAGGTTCTCAAAAAGCTGGGGTGCGAGCTGCGTGAAATCCACATGGCGCATACGGACTATGCGATTGCCACGTACTACATCATCGCAACGGCGGAGGCGAGCTCGAATTTGGCGCGGTATGACGGGGTGAGGTATGGCTTGCGCGTGGAGGGCGATTCCCTGCTGGCGATGTACCGGAAAACCCGCGGGGCGGGATTTGGAGCCGAGGTCAAGAGACGGATTGTGCTAGGGACCTATGTATTGTCGGCTGGCTACTACGATGCGTATTATCTGAAGGGACAGAAGGTCCGAGCGCTCATTGCGCAGGATTTTCGTGATGCGTTTAGCAAAGTAGACGTAATTGTGACCCCCACTTCTCCCGTTCCTCCCTTTCTGCTGGGGGAGCGCACGAGCGACCCACTTCAGATGTATCTTGCTGATATATATACAGTTACGGGGTCTTTGGCGGGAGTGCCAGGGATCTCGGTTCCTTGCGGAAAGATCTCGGGGCGGCTGCCCGTGGGGTTGCAGATCTTTGGACCTGCCTTCGGCGAGGCCAAGGTCCTACAACTTGCGCACGCCTTCGAGCAGGCCGGCGGTGCTTCAGTCTGAGGAGCCGCACGAGAAGAGTCGAAGTGAAAGCTAGGCATGCCACAGGAACTTGATTTCATCATCTCGTGTATGGCTCGAGCGCAGACGGGGCTTTTGTCCGCGGCAGATGCGGTGGCTACTGACGAATGGAAAACGCGGCCGAGCAAGGGGAAATGGTCGGCCGCGGAACTGGTGGCGCATTTGATGATGGTGGAACGAGCGGTAATCGGGAAGGCGGACCGCGTTCGACAGCATCCCCCGAAGCGCGTTTCCTTGTTAAAGAGAATTCACATTCCGTTGGCGCTGGTGGAATCACGGTGGATTCGTCGCAAATCGCCGGTGCCCGTTCAGCCGGAAATGCTCGGCGACAAAGAGCTGATGCTGGCGGAATTGCGAGCCGTGCGGGAGCGTTCACTGGCATTTCTGGAAGAAACGAGAAGCTGGAATTTAGCTGAATATTGTTGGGCCCACCCGGCGCTCGGAACCTTAAACACCTATGAATGGATGCAATTCATCGCGTCGCATGAGGTACGGCACACAAAACAGATGCGCGAAATTGTAGCGACTCTACCGAAAGCCATAGAGAGTTTGCAAAAGTAGGACATTTTTTCCCTCCGTTTTCGACTCCCTTGCTCTTCGTACCGGCTCACAACGATGTCCGCGATTTCGGTTAAATGTCTTTTTGCACAGAGGGTTGGAACAAAAGTACTAGTCTTTTCGTTTTAGGTTGAGAGAACGGAACTACTATTGCTCTACAAAAGGTGCATCACTTATGCTTCAAAAAGCATCAAACGGATTGGGAGCAGAAATAGAAGCGCGGTGTCCGAAATAGTCAAAGGGAAAAGGCCATGGTTACCGTAAAATCAAGCCAGAAGATCTTCACGGACGCGGAAATTGCCAGCCTGACTGGCATTTGCGTCGATCACATTCGCAATTTTGCGAAGAGCCGGCATCTGGGGTTCATCGCGCGTGCTGCGGAAGCGGCAGGCAAGCAGGCGGACCAGTGGCTGTTTACGTTATCTGACTTAATGGTGCTGGTGACGTTGTTTCCGCGCTGCACGCACTAAGAATCTAACCAGCCTCGAGTCACACAAGGCTCTTTCCGGGACTCCGGAAAGAGCCCTTTGCTTTCTAGGACCAGTTGCAGGGCCATGGGCAGGGGGGTATGCTCAACCCAGGGCAAACCGATTCTTCCAACCGGCATCCTATTGCCCATAAACTACAATGCGATTGTCTTCTACACTGGTCCTGGCCCTTCCGATAGCCCTGCTGAGCTGGGATGGAACGACCCGGCCTGCGAGTTTCGCGGCTGATTCCGCCCCCCAGCAGGATAGTCCGAGCACCAAGGCGCCACGAGACGAAGCGGCGGCTCGAATAGCTGCGCCGGCAAGCCTTCCCCGCGGAAAAAAGTTGATGCTAACCGATGGAAGCTTCCAGCTTGTGCGCAATTACGAAAAGACGGGCGACCGGGTGCGCTATTTCAGCGTAGAAAGAGGCGCCTGGGAAGAGATCCCAGCGGCCATGGTGGATTGGGACGCCACCAAAAAGGCGGAAGCTGCCGATGAGAAGACCACAGCAGCATTGCTGGAAAAAGTTCGCATCCAGGAAGCGGCTGCTAAGGCGGAAACGCCTGTCGATGTGGACGCCAGTTTGACGGTTGCACCTGGGGTGTTCTTGCCTGACGGCGAGGGCATGTTCGCATTCGAGGGCAAGTCGGTCAAACGGCTGGGGCAGGCTGGCTCAGCGGTGAAAACGGACAAGAAAACGGTCCTAAAACAGGTGTTTTCGCCCATACCGATCATCCCTAGCAAACACAACGTGGAAATCCCGGGTACCAAAGCTGCCGTGCGGCTGACAAGTGCAGTGCCCGAGTTTTATCTGCGCGAGCCGCCGCCAGACCCGGACCGCGATTCCTCGGTGTTGCGGACGGGGCGCCAGGGCGTGTCGGGACCGGATGTCGCTCTAGTACGCGCGAAAGTGAAGGGAAACAACCGGTTGCTGGAGTCCATACGGAGCCAGTTCGGCCAGGAGATTTCGCAGGACCGGGTTGAGATTTCAATCCAGCGGTGGGAAGTGGCTCCGGACATCTACAGGTTTACACTGAGCGCGCCGCTGCCGCCGGGGGAGTACGCGCTCGCGGAAATCCTCGCAGATGGATTGAACTTGTACGTGTGGGATTTCGGCGTTGACCAGGCTCCCGCATCCAAGACCGCTCCGCAGTGAGTGGCAATCGCGGATTTAGCTGGTCAACGGTAAGATCCCTGCCCCTATGTTTTCCTGAGATGGGGTGGCCCAGTCCGTTCGTTTTGGCGCTCGGGAGAAAACCGTCGTCCTCCGCCCTACGCTACATTCGCTCGCTGGGCGTCCGGCGGAAGCCAGGACAGGCAAGACCCTATTCCTGACGCAGCGCCTTTAGCGGATCGATTCGGACCGACCTGCGCGCCGGAACGTAACAGGCGAGCATGGCCACCGCAGCCAGCAGCAACGGTGCGCCGACGAGCAAACGCGGATCGTTCGTACCGACTTTAAGCGCCTCGACAAACATATTCGCCAGCGCCGAGACTATTTTTGCCAGACCGACCGCGCCTAAAAATCCCAGGACCGTTCCCACACCTACAAGAGCCGCTCCTTCGCGCAGGACCAGCCGCAGCACCTGCGCCCTGCTTGCGCCTAGCGCCGTGCGGATGGCGATCTCCTTGCGCCTTTGCGCAACCGAGTAGCCCGTAACTCCGGCGAGCCCGATGGCGGCCAACACCAAACCAAACACTCCAATTGCGCCGTACGTTTCGACGGAATACCGTAAGGCGGTCCGACTGCGATCCAGGTAAGCGCCGAGCGTTTGCATATTGAAGATGTTCAGATTGGGATCGATAGAAGAGATCTGGTTCCGAATCGCGTCGAGCGCATCCGTTCCCGCATCCGACCGCACCAGAAGGTTCATGCCGCCGGCGGGCGGCCGCCGAAAATCACGCGACGTCAGCGGCAAATAGATTATGGATTCGCTGAATCCCTGTACATCTTTAAAGTCGGGGACCACGCCGACGACCTCATAGGGCCGCTTGTCGTCTCTAACGCGCTTGCCGAGTGCATTCCCATTTCCGAAAAATGCGCGTGCCGCACTCTCATTCAGCACGGCGGGCAAAGTCTTCGAGCCGTCTCCGTGGCTTCGTTGATCCGCTTCGACGAACTCTCGGCCGGCGAGCATGAGCTCGTTGAGCGTGGCAAAATAGCCCGCTCCCACGGTTTCCTCGAACACCGGCTCAACTACCTGTGAGGATCCCGCCGAGTCTTCTAGAGACAGTAGGGTGCGTTCCACTTCGCTTGTAAAGGGCGGCTCGGCGGCCAGGGCGATGCTCTGCAAGGGGCCGGCGGTTTTGAGCCGTTCGGGAAGTTTCTCGAACAGAGCTTGCGCTTTTTCGGGCGCGTAGCCATCCCGCACCGGGTCGAGGGACAAGAGATACATCGTGTTCGGATCGAATTTGGTTTCGATGCTGCTTGCCTTGCTAATTCCCATGACCAGGAATCCTGTCATCAGCAGCAGCATGAGCGATGCTGCAACCTGGGCTACCATCAGCAAGTTGCGCAGACCAATACGCCGATAACCGGGTAACTGAAGCGCCGAGCCCTGTTTGAGTGCCGGGGTCAGGTCCGCTTTCGTCGCTTGCAGTGCGGGCGCGAGGCTGAATCCGATGCCGCACACAATCGCCACGCCGAACGCGAAGACGCCTGCGTGCCAATCCAGGCTGAGATTGGTTTCCTCCGGCACCGTCATGGGCGGCCTGAAGTGAGAGTTCAACAGCCCGAGACCATACGCGATTGTGAATCCTGCAACGCCACCCAGCAGTGAGAGCAAAATGCCTTCGCTCATCATCTGCCGGACCAGCCGGAAACGGCTGGCCCCAACCGACAGGCGAATGGCCAACTCCTTTCGGCGATTGGCGCCGCGTGCCATCAGCATGTTTGCCAGATTCATGCATGCAAGAGTGATAACCAGGCCCATCAGCGCCACCAGGAATCCGATCAACGCGGGCTTCAATTTTCGCGGAATTGGTACGCTGGTGCCGGCTCGAAGTAACGCGATACGCCTGCCTTTGTCTCGGCGCACTGGCGAGGAAGGATCCTGCTCGTCGAGGCGACGCGTGATCGCGTCGAGACCCGCTTCCGCGGATTCAATCGTCACGCCGGGCGCCAGACACATCATGGCCAGGAACTGCTTGGCATCCGGTTCGTGCAGCACGTCGCCAGCGAGCTCTGGAGCGAGGGCGGCAGGGGCCGTGATCGGTACGAACAGCTCAGAGGGGTTGATGGAAAGGGCGCCATTGAAATTCTTCGGCGTGATTCCCACGATGGTCGCGATTTGCCCATTCAAGCGAAGTATTTGCCCCAAGGCGTTCGGAGAGGAGTTGAGGCGATTACGCCAGAAATGATCGCTAATCACCACCACGGGAGCGTCACCCGGCCGGTCAAGGGCGGCGCCGAACACTCGTCCGCGCTGGGGTTCGACGCCGAGCACGGAAAAGTAATCGGCTGATACAAGTTGCCCAAAGACGCGCTCGGGTTTGGCATTCAGATCGCCTTGGAACGTGACATTGAACGGGATGCCGGTCTCGAATGCAGCGACCCCCGCGAACAGGCTCTTTTGCTCCCGAAACTGTTCGATGTAGTAGTACGACACAGAGGCGAGATCCCCATCCGCCGACTGTTGAAGCATCACCAAGTCTTTGGCATTCGCCGCGGCCGGCAGTTCACGGAACAGCAGCGCCCATTTCGAGCTGTACACGTTGGTGGTCAGCCCAATACTGAGCCCCATCGAAAGGATGCCGACGAGAGCGAAGCCGGGCGACTTGAGCAGCGCTCGCAGCGCGTAGCGCATATCGCCGCGCAGTTCGCTCAGGTATTCGAGGGGTACGCGAATGGCGATGTCCGCGATTAGCCGGAAGAGTCCCGCGGCTCCCTGTCTTTTGGCAATCTCTTTCACCACGTCCTCCCCGAGTTGCATCACCTCTCGGCCATAAGCCAATTTGAATTCGTGCGGAAACGCTTGCGCCAACCGCCGGTAGATCCGCCATGCGAAATTCATTCCGTCACCATGGCTTGCTTTACGCGAATGGTGCGGACCAATTCCTCGAGGCGATCACATTCCGCGTCGAGCACTCGCTTGCCGAGAGCCGTCAACCGGTAATAGCGCCGTCGCGCGTCGTCCAATTCCGGCGCAGGCCGTTCGTCGGATTCCTCGATCAGGTCGGCCTCGATCATCCGCTTGATCGATCCATATAGCGTCGCCGGCCACAATCGCACTTTTCCGGTAGTGCGATTCAGGACGTCCTGCATGATTCCGTAACCGTGCTGCTCTCCGCCTGCAAGTGAGAGCATGATGTGAAACCACTGCGCCTTAAGTGGAATAAAACCTTGGGGATTCGTCTCAGCCATGCTGATATATATATCAAACCATATCGATACGTGTCAATAGCGTTGCTCCAGACGGCTCTTCCAATCCTTAGGCCCTTCGGACAGGTGGTTGGAGGTTCCGATCCCGCGGAACTCAGGTACCGGCTGAATGGAGCGGAATTGGCAATTTTACCGGTATGATTTCCGCAGGCGTCGGTAGCGGATCTGGCGCCAGGGAACTCGCGTTATTCATAGCGCAGCGCCTGTGTTGGCGCAATCCGGGTGGCTCGTCGCGCGGGCACGTAGGCCGCCAGCATGGTCACCAGAAACAGCGACGGCACGACGATGACATAAACCACAATGTCTACGCCGCCGGCATCGAACAACATGGAATTCATAAGCTGCTCGAGGCCGAAACCCATCGCCAGCCCGATCGCCGTTCCCATTCCGACCAGCGCGAGGCCCTTGCCCATCACCAGTCGCAGCACATCCGAGCTTGCCGCGCCAAGGGCGATGCGTATACCGATCTCACGGGTTCTGCGGCTCACGTTGTAAGCCACCAGTCCATACAAACCGGCGATGGCCAGCACGAGGCCCACCGAGCCCATGCTAGCCACGAGCTTCAACGCAATTCGTGGCCCGTTGACGGCCTGGTTCATGTAGAAGTCCTGGTAAGCCATGGTGTGCAACATCGGCAGATTCGGATCAAGGCCACCGACAACGTCCCGCACGGACGGGACGAGTTCGAGCGGATCTCGACCGGACCGCAGCATCAAGGTCATTCGCGCGGTAGGATGTTGTGCCAGGGGCATATACAGGAAATCTATCGGCTTTTGGAAGATGGATTGGTATTTGATCGTCTGCGCGACGCCCAGAATTTCCACCAGGGTCCCGGTGCGGCTCTCGAGGCGTATGTGTTTGCCCACGGCATCGCCTCCCGGCCAATAGTGTTTCGCGAACTGCTCATTCACCACGGCCACACGCGGAGCATCCGCGGTATCGGAGGCCAGGAAGCCGCGGCCCTCGAGAATCGGGATTCCCATCGTTTCGAAGTATCCTTCATCGACGGTGTCCATCGTCGAATTAAAATTCTCGCGGTCGCGCGGCATCTCTAAACCTTCCGGCACGAAGGCGACGGCGTCAAAGTCTTCTATCCCGAGGGGAATGTTCTGGGTGAGAGCCTCGCTCTCAACTCCGGGCGCTTGGCGTACACGTTCGGCCAGCAGCTTGTAGAACTGCTGCGTCTCGGCTGCGTTGTATTGCACCAGACGCGGATCGAAGCTCACCATCAGCAGATGATCTTTCGCGAAGCTAGTGCCCTCCCGCAAGGTACTCTGAAAGCCCCGGACCATCAGGAAGGATGCCGTGAGCAGCATCAGGGACGTGGCGACCTGCGCTACCACCAGCACATTCCGGCCCCACAGGCGTTTGCGACCGGGTACATCCACGTCGGCCGACTTGAGCGCGTTCACCAGATCCACGCGCGTGCTCTGCAGTGCCGGCGCCAGACCGCAAAGGAGCGCGCTCAACGCGGTCAACCCGAGGCTTGCCAGCAACACGCGCGTGTCCATGCGGAACGGGACCGAGAGCGGCAAGTCGGTCATAAATACTACATTCTGAAAACTCTGAAACCATGCGACGACGCCGTACCCGATGGCGATTCCAGCCAATCCACCCAAGGACGCCAGAATCAGGCTTTCTGTCAACAGCAGCCGGATGAGCCGGAAACGCCCGGCGCCAATCGCCAGCCGCACGGCGATTTCGCGCGTTCGCGCGCGGGCACGGCTCAGAAGAAGTCCCGCAACGTTGGTCGAAGCCACCAGCAGGACCGCCAGCGCGAGGATCACAAAGATCACGCCGAATTTCCAATTAAGGTCTTCTCGAGTTCGCGTTTCGAACTGCGTGTATACGGCCGCCCCGCGGCTGCGATTGACCTTCGGATATTCGCGCTCGAAGTTTTTCGCGAGCACGGCAAGTTCATTCCGCGCCTGCTCGAGCGTTGTGCCGGGTTTTAAGCGCGCCTTTACATTCAACTCGCGATCGTCGCGGTCCTCGAAAAAACTCTTCTGGAGGTTGGTCGAAAACACCGGCGCCATCGCCAGCGGCATGTAGAAGTCGGGATGCCCGAATATGAGCATCCCCGGGAAGGTTTCCGGAGCCACGCCGATCACCGTGAATTCCGTGCCGTTCAGGCGAATATGCCTGCCGAGCACGGCAGGGTCGCCCGCGAATTCGTGCTTCCAGAAGTCTGGCCCGAGCACCACCACGGCATCGCGACCGGGCACCTGATCTTCGTCGTCCCGAAAGCCGCGCCCCACCCGCGGCTCCACACCGAGCACGTGGAAGTAGTTACCGGAAACCATCATGCCGCCTCGGACCCGTGGCGTGGCTCCGGGCTCGGCACTGAAGCCGACAGCCTCCATATCCGCGTTGGCGATCACGCCGTCGTAGCTGTTCGTTTTGTCGCGGATGTCCAGGTATTCGCGATAGGAGAAATCGTCGAGAGCACTATCGTGTGTAGTGCTCGCCAGAGTGAGCACGCCGCTCGGATGCGGTACGGGGTAAGGCCTGAAGATCAGCGCATCCACCATACTGAAGGTCGCCGAGGTCATCCCGATCCCCAGCGCCAGTGTGATCACTACGAACACCGTAAGTCCGGACGTGCGACTGAGGTTCCGGATGGCATAGCGCGCGTCGTCGAGGAAATCCGTCAACCAACGAATGCGTTGCATGTCCCGCATCTCCTCTTTCCGTAGTTCCAGTCCGTCCATCGCGCGCATCGCCGCGTAGCGCGCCTCTTTTGGGGAAAGCCCACCCGCGATGCCCTGCGCGATTTTTTGCTCGAGGTGGAACTCCAGCTCTTCGTTCAGCTCCTGCTCCACGTGGCGACGGCGAACGAGGGAGCGCAGGCGAAGCGGGATGGTGTACAGCCAATGTTGTGGACGCATAGGTTCTCCTTACCGACGCACGGCGTTCAGGCCTCCTCGAGTCGGACGACATCGGAAATGGCGGAGGAGAGGCGGCTCCAGTTGGCGGCCTCTCGTTCCAGATGCCCGCGCCCGAGGCTGGTGAGCGAGTAAAACTTTGCGCGGCGATTGTTTTCGCTGAGCTTCCATTCGGCGGTGATCCAGCCTTCTTGTTCGAGCTTGTGTAAAGCAGGGTACAGGGAGCCGTCACTGACTTGCAGAACGTCGCCGGAGATCTGTTTTAGGCGCTGACTTATGGCCCAGCCGTTCCTGGGTTCGAGCGCCAGAATCTTGAGGAGAAGAAGGTCCAGTGTGCCTTGGACCAGGTCAGATGGTTTGGTCATATGCTCTCCTCGGTTACCGAGGGTATGATACACAAGCTCCTCTCGGTAAGCAAGGGGAACTTCTGGGTCCCTTTCGCTGCGGTTTGCTCCCGACGAAACCGCTGCTCTATCTAGCTGATTCACAAAGACTTAGCGAAATTGGTAGCGGTTTATTTTAGCTTCGCCCGCCGGGTGTCATCCGCCCCATACCCCTCCGCCCCATATGCCTTTGCAAGGCAGGAAGCTGTGTACTATTCATAGTACTACACCTAAGGTAAATGTCCCCGGACGCCCCCCCGAACCTATAGCACCGTAGTACTCTGGACGACCGCTCGTCCGCGCCTCATTCTCAGTGCGTGGACAACAAGCCGATCAAAATAAAGGGACACGTGAACCCCCGAAGCTCCGGCAACAACGAGCCGATGGAATGCCTCGGGTTCGACATCCACATCCAGTACGATTGGTGGGACCAGTTCGTGGACGACGAGAACCTGGGATGGCGTGACTCTCGGGCGGACTGGATAGCAGTCGGGCTGCTCCTCCGCAGCGAGGGGCAGAAGACGTCTCGCAATAAGGCAAGTCATGATCCCCATTGAGGTCTCGATCCCAGTACGGCGCGGGCGTTGGGGGCAGATCAGTGAAGAGATCAGCGTGGCCCTCGAAACGGACGAGATGAAGCAAGCGCGTTACGTAGACGACATGTTCAGTCTGGTTTCCACCAACATCAGGGCGCTGGACGATAAAAAGTCATGAACCCTGAAACCGCAGCCGGAATGTTGAACATGGGATGGCAGATCGACCAGATCGCCGAGATGCACAATGCAAACAGGGAACAGGTTATCGCCGCGATCCGCGAATACGTCCGTCAGGAACGCGCAGAACTCGACAGGCTCAAGTGACCAACGAAGAAAAGCTCAGCAGGGATGCCGTTGACGAGATCATCCAAGATTTCTTGGAGCGTGGTCTTGCGGAAGAGGGCAGGCAGATGCTCAAGAAACGGGACGAGCAAGCCTCCGCCAAAAAGCATCTTCTGACGTTGAATTAAAGCTTCGGGCGCTTACCCTGCTGGCTTGGGGCCGACATCGCGGCGTTCGTCCTTCTTGGTCGTCGGGATATTTGGATCGTTCTTTATCCGCTTCATCCGCGGCTGTACTCCGCTCCCAGTTATCGGCTTGCGCCCTACCTTTAACCAACGCTTGTCCCACCAGGTCCCAGTCGTCGGTTGCCTCCGTAGACGCGCAAGCGAGGCGGATTAGTCCACCTGCAGTTCACCAGGAATTCACCTTCGCTGCATTGATAGAAAAGGAGAGACTCGGCAAAGTGGGGTGGCGGTACTGTGGTCCAGCACGTCCGTATTCTCAAATTCACCAAGCAGGAGACACTATGAATGTCAGTTTCAGCAGTCCTATCAATTGTGCAGTCACGCCCCCAGGTGGAACGACGACCGCAACCACCCAGTGCGGAACTCTTTCAGCGTCAGCCAACGTCACCGCCAGCATCTCCTCCGATACTTCCGGCGGGGCACTGACAGTCTTGTCAGTGACCAGCTTCATCATGGAAACCCAGATCGTGATTCCGGACCCCGGCGACTTGCCTCCAGGCGTGAAACCCGTACCCGTCAAAGAACAAGTGCCTGTCCAGGTTGCACAATCCAATGGCGTCACACCTCTGGCTGTCGCCAGCGGGCAATTTGTCGTGGTGACCATTCAATTTGCGCCTACCGCCTCGACTCCTCCTACCTGTACCGCCTCGCTTCTCATTAATGGTGATACATGGAATCCTGTCTCTGTTCCCATCACCGCAACCGTGGGTGAAATCTCTGCGAAGGTCCCGTCCATCGTCGTGGACCAAGGCAAGTCCGTGAACGTGGGCATCACCGTGACCTTGATCGCCGGTGCTCCCACAACGGCCACCCTGCTTATCGACAAAGACGGTTCAGCGGATGCACCGAATGTCACTGTGACGGTAAGTCCTTCTTCTCTCCCGCTGACGAAAGGGACGCCTGCCCCGGCGACGCTTACCGTCACCGCCGACTCTACCCTTGCTGCGGGCGAGTACTCGTGGAACCTCGCTGTCTGGTCTTATGACAACACCTCAAGCTTCAGCGTCCCTGTCACCATAACCGTCGCCGTCGTGGTGCCGTACTTCTTCATTAAAAGCAAGCTGGACGGCAACGTGATCGACATTGCAGGCGCCTCCACAAAATCCGGAGCGGGTCTCGACGCCTATCCCCAGAAAGCCAGCTCGAACGACAACCAACTCTGGCATTTCCTCCCCGATCCTTCTGGCTCCGGCTACTTCTACATCGTCAGTAAGCTGAACGGAAACGTGATTGACGTAGAGGGAGCCTCGACGGCGCCTGGAGCGCTACTGGACGCCTATCCGAAAAAGGACGGGGCCGACGCCGACAACCAGCTTTGGTATTTCGTCTCCGATCCCGAGGGCTCGGGCTTCTGCTTCATCGTGAATAAGCTGAACGGGAACGTGATTGACGTGCAAGACGCCTCGACCGCCGCGTCAGCGCCCCTCGACGCCTATCCGGTTAAGTTTACCGGGTACGATAACCAGCTCTGGAAGGTCGTCGATGGAAGCTTTCCCTCTGTGGTTGCAGCCGCGCAGGCTCCCTCAAAAGGCCTGGTGGGTAACGTTAACTATTTTCTTGCAGCCAACAGCGAAGCCCTCTACGGTCTCACGGTAACCGTAAAGTTCACCGATGATTTCGTCAGTTCTGCCAATGGCTTCAGCTTTCAGCTGAACTGCTGGTCGACATTAGGACCAACCGTCACAACCGAAATCCAGCAATTCGTCGTCTACGCGTCACCCGGCAGCAACCAACTGGTCGCCAGAATCGACACCTTCGCGGCCAGTGATGTAGAGCTGAACCGCATCGACTCTAACCTTGGCAACTTGCCGAGCTCGACGATTCCGAAGGGCTATTCATTCAACATAACTTTGAACTATTACAACGGCGACAGCGCCCTTATCTCCGGCGCAACCTATACGTTGTTCGACGGCGCGGGAAATCCGCTGGGCACCACCAGCATCACGATAATCGGAAACGACCTGCGCACAACGAACCAGCCGGCCACACTCGCCAATCTGTCTCCGCTCGCTGCCCTGCAGTTCATCATCGGCGGAGACTACGGCGGCACGTTCGCGACACTCACAAGCGGCGCTGGGACGGTCACTTACAACGCTTCGGTCGGTCTCGTCGCCCAGGGTACCCGGCCAAGCTTTACGCCCGGCGACGGCAACACGGAGGAAAACTCCAACGTCATCTGGGGTTGGTTGCCGTGGCCGTTCTCCATTTCCATGGAGAACGACAACACGTCGGTTGTGCAGCTGTTTCAGGTACCCGCGGGCGCCTCGGTGGTCGAGCCCGCCGCGATAGAACGCAAAGGGCACGTACTGCCGCCACCTGACGACCGCAGTCTCGGCCGCCGCACCCTGCCTGCGGCCGGTCGCTAACCTCGCTGGTGCTCCGGGGTTCTGCCTCCGTCGGGTGCAACCTCGGAGCTTCGGCCATCTCGCATACTTGAACGGCAATAGCCGTCCCTGAATGTCTGGCTCGAACGGCTTTGGTAGTGAGTATTGATCGAATGCCGTTGCAGTAGACGTACTCCTACGTGGTCGTAGTAGACAGGACAGCGGGAAACCGTCTAACGGTCGCCAGGAGCGACTGCGGACAACCATGCTTCTCCCGTAGATGCCAAACCACAACCTGGAGAATCAGGGCAACCGCCAGTCCAGCGCATAAATTTCCTGATTGCTGATATCGCGCACGAACAGCGGAGAGCCATCGGGGGCTAGACCAGTCCAGGCGCCAAAAGGACCGTAGAAACGTATGGCTTCCTTCAGGCTGACGATAGGGGCAAAGCTAAGATCCGCCATGCGCAGCCTGTAGATGTAAGGGTCTTGCACTTCCTGAGTATCGAAGACCAGCGATTTCGAGTCCCGGGTAAAGGCAAAATATCCCAGAGTGCCTATGCCCTTTACGGCCACGCGCCACTTTTCGACAGAAAAATCGTAGATCAAGATCTGGTCGAAGGAATCTTTTTCGACTGCGAGATATCGGCCGTCGGGAGACCACCGCGGACAGCACATGCCGCCTGAACCTGGCATCGGCGTGGCCGTATGGTTTTCGAGGTTGAGCAATTGAATGGAGCTGTGGACCGGCGCGGAGGGACCGAACGTCTGTCCAAACGCTAGAGTCTTACCATCCGGCGACCAGGTGGGATCAAGGTCGGAAACAGAACCAAAGGTGATTTGCTCAGCAGCGCCTCCGGAGGAGGGCAGGAGAAAGATGTTCCAAGCCTGGCCCTGCTTCTGCGCCGAAAAAGCGATGCGGTTTCCTTGCGGAGACCAATGGGGAAGACCCACGCGCAGCAGGGGACTAGTGAGTTGCACGGGCTCGCTGCCATCGGCCCGGCTGCGCCAGAGTGTCTGGTCGGGATAACGCACAAACACGTAGGAGTGCGAATCTGGGGAAGCCTCCACATCCCCAGCGGAGATACCTCCAAGGTAGGGAAGAAACTGGCCAGAGCTAGAGTCGTAGCGCACCAACTCGGCGCGCGGCTGTTCTGCCATGACAAACAGTTTTTTACCGTCACGGCTGGGAGCTGGAGAGTAAAAATTCAACGGGTCCGTGGTCAGCAGCACGGGTACGGGCGGCGTTTTGCGCAGGGACGGTTGGGAGTCCGGAAGGATCCAAATCTTGCTCGAGCCTCGCTCGAAGCTTTGAAAAACATAGTAGCGTCCGTCGGCAGTCCAGGTTCCACAGCATTCCTGGGGTATGGCGTGCCAGCCAGGCAAGAGTTCGTGAAGTCCCGAACCATCGGCGCGAGCTTCCCAGAGCGCACCCACGAACTTGAGCTTATCGACCACACTCATACGAATCCGTGTGCCGTCGGGGGAAAAACCAACGGAGTGGATCATCCCTGGAGCTGTTAGCAGCTTCCGTCGGCCTGCGCCATCCTGACCTGCGATGAAAAGTTCCGAGCCATGGGCAAAAACCAGCTTATTGCCGGGCGCCCAAGCCACGGATTCGGAGTCAATTCCGGGGACGTCCTTAACCGAAGCCGATGCCAGATCCATGACGCGGACCGTTGTTCGGGCCGACATCTTGTGGGGGACAAAGAGAAGCTGAGAGCCATCCGGCGAGATAGCGCCAGGCAGAAAGCCCGGGCTGGTTGAATCTAGTGCGGTAGGCGATCCCCCAGCGACTGGGAGTTGGAACGCCGAGTATTGGCCCCCCCGGCGTTCGCCAAAGAACAACGACTTTCCATCGGTTCGGAGGTTGTCCTTTGCCAAGCTGTCCCAAGTAAGTTGCGTAGAACCTGTAATCTGCGGCGGCGGTAGAGGTGAACGCAGCCACACAACAAACGCACCTGCGCCCGCGGCCATAAGCAGAGCAAGCACCGCGGCCGAGAGCCGCGCGGGAGTCGAGATCTTTGCAGGCTTTTCGGCCTGAGCAACCGCTGGGAGAATCGATCCGTTAAGCGGCGCAATGAAGCGATACCCGCGGCGAGGAACAGTTTCTATAAATCGGGGCACGTCTGCGGAATCGCCGAGCGCTTCACGAAGGCGCTTGACGGCGGAGTTGAGCCCGGTGTCGAAATCCACAAAAGTGTCAGCAGCCCAGAGCGCGGAGTGAAGCTGTTCGCGCGTCACCAGGTTGCCGGAGTTCTCGAGCAACTTGAGCAGGACCTGCAGGGGTTGTTCCTGCAACCTGAGCTTGGTGCCGTTGCGGCGCAGTTCGCCGGAGCTGGGGTCGAGAACGAAGGCGCCAAAGCGATAGCCCGGGGTGAGTTGTGACGAGGCTGCCATCGGTGTGTCTCGCTTTAATTATAGACGCACGAAACCCGATATCTTTTCAGATTTCCTCGGTCAGCAGGAGCCGCAAACCGAAGTATAGCCAAAACTTAGCACGTCAGATAGATGCCATAGCCATAGCAGACGCGATCCATGGTGCTGCCCAGGGGCTTAAAGCAATCTCGGCGCGACCGCACAAGCGGCTGAGGTGGCGCCATGAGGAAAATTGCCATAGGGCTCGCCGGATTGCTCTTGTTGTCTCAAATTGCTACAGCCCAGGCCCGCAAGGACCCGCTCGAAAGATCGACAAGCGATGAACTATCGTTTGAACTGGTGTCCGGATACTTGGTGGTCGTCAATGGAAGCATTGGCCCGTTCGACGGCCTAAAGTTCGTGCTGGACACGGGAGCAACCCACAGTGCGGTGGCTAGCAAACTCGCAGATCGGCTTAAGCTGCGACGCCTCACCGGAAAGGTTTTTAACATTGACAAAATGGCGAAAACGCAATGGGCCACGATACCGGAAGTTGCGTTTGGGCCGATTCGAGCGACCCAGGTTCCCGTCATGGTTACGGACCTGGATTATTTCAAGTCGTTAGAAAGTCATGTGGATGCCGTAATCGGGCTGGATTTGCTCCGCCAGAAGAATTTCAGCATTGATTTTGCCGACAAGAAAGTGAGATTTGGCGAGCTCAAGCCAGGGCGGCACTCTACCCCCATGTTGTTCGATGACATCTCGCTGAGAGTCGAAGCGCATGCAAATGGAAGACTCCTGCACCTGATTCTGGATAGCGGAGCACCTGGTCCAATGATGTATGAAGAGCGTCTTCGGAACCGCGCCGTTGACTACCGCATCGAGGAACAGGCCTACGGTTATCGCATGGACGGAATTCTACGACTGACACGGGCGAGAGTACGAAAGTTCGAGTTGGGTGGTAGCGATATCGAGCACCGGGTCTTTCTGACGAACTCACCCGCAAAGGGCGAACTGGACGGAGTGGACGGATTTCTTGGACTGGCGGCCCTGAAAGCTCGCCGGATCAATTTTGATTTCGAAACGAACACGCTGAGCTGGACAAACTAACCTGGAAATTCCGCCGAGCGAACCGAGTTTCCGCTCAACGATCTATACCCCTATTTCGATGTACGAGCGAACATTTCTGCCGTGAAGAACGCAAGCCTGCTCGTCTCTAATTCGTGATGGCTACCCCATCGAAGTCATGCCGGAGTGACGGCCACCTGGGACTCTAACGATGGATGCTGAAGCTGTGGTATAAAACTTGCCAAAGTACCAGCCCTAATCCTACACACGAAACAGATACTCGGGGAACGCTCAGGAGGTACCCGATGACTCAGGCTATCCGCCGCCGTGAGATTCCTAGCAGACACCTGTTACGTCTGTCGCTCATTGCTGCTTCTGCGTTGACGGCATTTCTGCTGATCGGAGTCCGTTCGGCCGGCACGAACTCTCCCGCCGGAACAGTCCTTCTCCCGCGAGGGGCTGATCGCACCATTGACCTTTCAAGCTTTCTAGGCCAGTCGTATCTCCAATCGATCGAGGCCAGCGGCAGCGGCATCTTTGACAAAACCCAAGTCGATGATGCGGCCAACGTGACCATCGCGACGGCAGACCAAATCGTCGCGGACGTAAATCAATTTGATTCGAAGGTCAGCCAGCAAGTGTTCGGCATGTTTCAAAATGGGCAAGCTGACTTCCAATCGCTGATGTCGCAAGTTCAAGGACAATCATTCTCACCCCAGACTATACGAGGCGGGATTCAGCATTTCATTTCTAGCGCCAACCTGAAAGCAGGCGCGAGTCCCAATATCGCGGTAGACGCCAGCGCCGATATGGCGCTGCTGGCCAGCGGTTCAGGAACCCTGGTAACCATCGATCCGCTAAATTACTTTTACAACCTTGGATACCAAAAGCCCAACGTGAAGTCCGGAAGGAGCTATGCGGTGGCTTCCGGGCGGCGGCTCCTCGATCCTTCCGATAAAGACTATCTCACCGAAATGGCGGCGTATTTAAACCCTGTTACAACACCTGACGCAGGCCCATTTTACACCGCTCTGCTGAAGGTCCTGACCAGCTGTGACACCTCGGACTATCGGACTTTACCGGCTCCCGCCCAAGTGACGGCGACAGATTTTCTGGCGATCTACACAGCTGAACTCAATCGTCACGTCATGGTCAATCTTGTCCCGAGCACGCATCCTTGGGAAATTGATCTTGCCGAAGTGACGTTTTTGACATCGTATGGCGCGCCCTCTGGAAAGGTGATGAAGAACGGGTCGCTCGTTCCGGGCACAGCCGTCGCTTACTACGCAGTCGGTGCGAGTGGAAGCGGAATCGGCGAGACACGCAAAGACTTTGTAAAATTGGCCACGCGAATCACTACGTTTGAGAACGATCCGCAGCATCACCCGGAGTTGGTCAATGGCATTGTGAATCTAACCCCTATGTCGGACCAGATGCTTCTGTCTCAGGTTAGCGGGGACGTCATCCGGCGATACCTGGTGTATCTCAACCGTTCAGAATTTCAAGCGAACGTACAGAGTCATTCGAGCGATCTGGTGAATGCCATGGTTCGCTTCCTTAAGCAGATCAACGCCGACAACAGTCAAATCACGCAGTATATCCAGAGCAATCCATAAAACAGGGGAATCTTCTCGGGCCGATGGTTTGTTTCACAACGGGAAAGCTTTCATTTGGGCGTGGTGTCAGCTGCGGCTCGGAACAGTTCCTGAAGCAGGGCGATCACCTCAGAAATGCGGAATGGCTTCTGTAGATGCCGAGGCTCGGCGGGACTCCCTGGCGTTTCTCGGGTTTCAATGAGCTCTCCCGACATGTAGATCAGCGCCGGTTTGTGGCTTCCGGCGGCGCCGAGGAGGCGCTCTGCTGCCAGTTTGCCGCTGAGATGGCCGCCACCATTCTCGGAGAGATTCAGATCGCAGAGGATGGCGTCAGGGGATCGCTGGGCGATGAAGGCGAGCGCTTCGTCGAGCGTGGCAGCACAGTCCACATGCAAGTCGCTAGCGCTGAGCCCCTCAAAGAGGAGGCTGCGCAGGCTTTCTTCGTCGTCCAGCACGAGAACGGAGCGACCTTTCAATGGGTCCATCGGGCCGGGGGGCACGGCGCTCGAAGGAAGTGGGGTGACAGAGAACGAAGCGTCGGCCATTTGGTCTAGAGCGGCAGGGAGATAGACGGTGAAGGCCGAGCCGCCTGCCGGGAGGGCTTCGGCTTCAATCGTGCCGCCGTGCTCACGCACGATGGACAGGCAGATGCTGAGGCCGAGGCCGGTGCCGCCACCGGGCCGTTTGGTGGTGTAGAACGGATCGAAAAGGCGTGCAATGGATTCCGGACGAATGCCCACGCCGTCATCCTGGAAGGTGATAGAGATGCGGGCGCCGACACGGGCCAAGCGAATTTGGATGCGGCCCGATTCGCGGACTTCCCGGATGGCCTGCTCGGCGTTGGTGACCATATTGAGAAAGACTTGAATGAGCTGATTGGCGTCGGCAATGGCGCCGGGAAAGTCGGGCTGAGGACGGAAATCCACTTCGACGTTATTTCTGCGGAGCGAGTGTTCGTGCAGTTGGAGAGTGCGTTCGATGACGCTGTTGAGGTCGACGGGTTTTTTTTGCGGCGAGGCCGGCCGGGAAAACTCGAGAAGATTTTGCACGATGCGGGCGGCGCGGCGGGCCTGGCGATGCGTCAATTCGAGTTGGCGCTTGGTCGATTCTTCAAGACCCTGCCCCTCGCGGAGCAGTTCCGTGACACCCAGGATAGCGGTGAGGGGATTGTTCAGCTCGTGAGCCACACCGGCGAGCATCTGGCCCATGGCGGCGAGCTTTTCTGCCTGGATGAGCTGCTCTTCGAGGCGCTTGAGTTCGGTGACATCGCGGCCGGAAAGGACCACGCCTTCGATCTTTCCAGTTTCATCGGCGAGCGGGCTGAAATTGAAACGGATGCGGCGCCAGTCTCCCAGCTTGTGGCGCACGCGAATTTCGAGCGAGGCGAAGGATTGGCGTTTGGCGAGAATATCGGCAAAGAGCGCGAGCAGGGCGGGAAGATCTTCGGAATGGGTGCGCCCGCCGAGTTCCATATTTGCGGTTTCGCTGAGCTCATAGCCGAGGACTTCCTGGCAGCGCGGACTGACGAAAGTGTAATGCGAATTGGAATCGACCACCAGAATCAGATCGGGGAAGTTGTCGACCAGGCGGCGTGCGAATTCCTGTTCCTTGTGGAGCTGGCGCTCCATTTGGCGGCGGGCGGTGACGTCCATGACCGAGCCCTGATAACGGATCACGCGGCCGGTGGTGTCACGGACGGAGGTGGCCGTGTTGAGACAGACAATGGGAGTGCCATCCTTGCGCAGAAGATTGATTTCGCGGCCCTGGGGCGAAGGCTGGCGCTCGACTTCTTCCATAAGCGCTTTTCTCTCGACCGGGTCGGGGAGAATATCCGGGACGTGCATGGACAGCAACTCTTCCTTGGAGTCATAGCCGAGCATACGGACCAGAGCGGGATTCGCGTCGAGGATGTTGCCTTCGGGCGTGCAGATGTAGATGCCTTCCTGGAGCGTTTCGAAGAGTTCGGTGAAGCGAGCTTCATTCTTGCGCAGCGCGGTGATGTCGCGGCCGAGAACGGTGACGCCGTGGACTTGGTTGTCGCGGGTCATGGCATGGGCGACGCAATCGTAGTAGCAGACGGAGTTTTGCTTCTTAAGGCGGACCTGGATGATGCCGGACCAATGGCGGCGCTCGACGAAACGAGGCATAGCACGGCGGATCAGTTCCTCGCCTTCGCCGCCGCCTTCTTCTAGGAAATCCGTGACCGGGCGGCCGATGATTTGCTGGTAGTTGGCGCCGACGAGGTCGCAAAAGCTGCGATTCACGGCGCGGATTTCGCCCTCCAGCGTGAGAGCGATGAGGATGTCGTCGAAGGAATCGATGAGGTCGCGGTAACCCTGCTGGGAGCGGGAGATAACCGAGAAGAGCTGGTCGAGCTGCCGGTCGCTGGGAGGAGCGGCATCATGTTGCTCCAGGCCGCGGACCAGGCCGCGGAGCTCGGAGATTTCCTGAGTGCGCTTCCAGGCATAGGCAATGAAGAGTAGGACGATGACCACGAGCCCGGGAAGAAGGGGCTCAAGGCGTTGCGTGAGAGTCCGTATGGTGCTCCAGGAAACCACCGCAAATCCGATGGAGATGGCAAGAAGGATGAGAAAAGTCACGCGCCAGAGCTCGCGCTGGCGTTTTTCGAAGAGATCGAGGCGCGAGGAGATGGTGGGGCGGTTCGCGCCGCCTGAAGGAGGATCTTTCGCCGGACTTCGGGAGAACTCGTCGTTTTTGGACATGGAGACGCGGGCGACAACTGGCCAAGCTAACTCGGGAAGCCCCCAAGAGTCGCTCAAATCATTGTAGAAATAGCGCGAGGCTGCGGCAATGACGCGCCCTCCGGGGCGTGCCTGAATGGTACCGATCGAAATGACGCAAAAAAGAAAGCGTCCCGCGGTTTAAGCGGGACGCTTTGCTGTTTACCTAGGCTCGGGAAGCGGCGGAACCCGTCTTTTGGGGCTCTTACCCTTCGGTAGCGGCGTCGGCCTCGGCGTCCTTTTGGAGGAAGTCGAGCGCCGCGGCTTCTTCCGCAGTGAGCTCGGCGGCTTCCGGAATTTCCTCGACTGGAGAGGGAGCGGGCATTTCCGTCAGCAACTGAATGCTGCGATAGTGCTCGAGGCCCGTGCCAGCGGGAATGAGGCGGCCCATGATGACGTTTTCCTTGAGTCCGCGGAGGTAGTCCACCTTGCCGGCGACAGCCGCTTCGGTGAGTACGCGCGTGGTCTCCTGGAAGC